>Ga0209395_1004970_pt1 | contig 15229 bp, 8 predicted proteins | sample GOMGulsemesocosm_3_FD_184635 | JGI IMG/M metagenome (GOLD analysis project Ga0209395, IMG submission 184635) | Methane-oxidizing microbial communities from mesocosms in the Gulf of Mexico - GOM9D Gulf of Mexico (SPAdes) (version 2) | ecosystem: Environmental > Aquatic > Marine > Cold seeps... | reverse complement strand
AAAAAAACACAGTTAGAATTATTTGATCGATATTATGAATTGTTAAAACCGGGTGGCTTATTAATGTTAGGTCATAGTGAAAATCTCGGTCAATACCAAAAATATTTTGAAAATGTTGGTCGAACAATCTTTCGAAAGCCATATTAAAGCATTGAGCAATTAACTATATGACAGTATTAAGAAAGACAAACATCCATGTTCAACAGTGTTTATCGCAATGTTTGCCTGAGTTTGTTCATGTCAATCATTATTGGGATAGTCAACGTTCTAAAGTCGTCGCTAAAATACTACCTGGTGAATTTTACATGACAAAACGAGACGTTGTCATCGCTACTACATTAGGCTCATGTGTTTCTGCATGTATATGGGATGGTAAAGTCGGCATCGGAGGAATGAACCATTTTATGTTGCCATTAACGGATAAAGAAGCTCATGAAGTTGACTGGGGACAAAGAGGAATGGCATCAGATGCAACCCGTTATGGCAATTTTGCGATGGAACATTTGATCAATAATATTTTAAAAAATGGTGGTCGAAAGGTTAATTTACGTGCCAAGGTTTTTGGCGGCGGCAAAGTATTAAAAAAGATGTCTGATGTTGGTGAGCGCAATATTGAGTTTGTTGAGCACTACTTAGAAGAAGAGAATATTCCGATTGTGGGCTCTGATTTGGGATCTTATTATCCTCGGAAAATAGTTTTTGAACCTAATACAGGTAAAGCATTTGTTAAAACCATCGATAATTTACACAACGATACTATCGTAAAAAGAGAAAAAGATTACCGCAGTAGTATTGACCATGCACCTATTGATGGTGATATAGAGTTGTTTTAGTTCTTTGCCTTTAAAGGAAGTTACTTGAATGAAGAAAATAAAAGTACTAATTGTTGATGATTCATCTGTTATCCGTGGCATTGTCAGGGAAGTATTAAGTGGCGCACAAGATATTGACGTTGTTGGTGAAGCTAAAGATCCATTAGTTGCTAGGGAGTTAATTAAAAAGCTTAATCCTGATGTACTGACGTTGGATGTTGAAATGCCCAAAATGGATGGCATTACTTTTTTAGATAACTTAATGCGATTACGACCAATGCCTGTTGTTATGCTATCGACGTTAACAACTAAAGGTGCAGATATCACCTTAGAGGCTTTAGAGCTTGGCGCCGTGGACTTTATAGCGAAACCAAGCTTTGAAGAATTACTCGCCAGCAAAAATAATTTCAAAGAAGTCTTAATCGAAAAAGTGAGAAATGCAGTTTGTATTGATCAAAAAAATTACAAAATTAATGCGTCTGTCGCCATTGACACAAACAAAAAAACATTATCATTTACTGGCTGTAAAAGGTCCAATCATCTTGTTGCTATTGGTGCTTCCACAGGTGTCGCCATTGACACAAACAAAAAAACATTATCATTTACTGGCTGTAAAAGGTCCAATCATCTTGTTGCTATTGGTGCTTCCACAGGAGGAACAGAGGCAATTAAACAGGTTGTAACCACCTTACCAAGTAATTCTCCTCCGGTTGTTATAACACTGCATATTCCTGAAACCTTTAGTGCGCGTTTTGCTGAGCGCATGAATGAAAATTGTGCCGTTAATGTCCAAGAAGCAAGGCATGGACAGAAAATAAAAGAAGGCAATGTCTATATAGCTCCAGGAGATAAACATTTAAAAATTGAAAGTAAAAGTGGTTCATTGTTTTGTACTTTGGAAGACTCTGAACCCGTAAATAGACATAAACCTGCCGTAGATGTTTTATTTAACTCGCTTGTTCCTCTTGCAGCCAATATGCAAGCTGTTTTGTTAACAGGCATGGGACAAGATGGTGCTCAAGGGCTGCTTGAATTAAAAGATAATGGTGCAATGACTATTATTCAGGATAAACAAAGTAGCTTAATTTGGGGGATGCCGGGCAGAGCATTTGAATTAAATGCGCATATTAAACAGTGCTCGTTATTAAAGATAGCCCAACAGATCCTTAATTATGCAGCCCTCGACCGTAATGAGATGAAAGAGGCACGTAATGATTGATTTTCGTCAATTGCTGTTTTTCATTGGTATAGGACTCTCTCTATTCATTGGCGTTAATACCTTATTTATTCAGATGGGTGTTTTGTCCGTGGCAGCGACGTTCTTTATTGGTGTTATCTTCTTTTTACTTTTTCGAGAAGAGCAAAAACAAGGTAACAAAACTGTCGATAATAAAGCGAACGATGACGCTATCGATGTTGATATTGTTCGTCATTCTTTTATACAAATGAATATGCTTATTTCCAAGCAGATAGAGATTATTGAAAATGAGATAGAGCGGGTGAGTAATCTTGTTCGTGATGCAGTAGGTGGAATATCTGAGAGCTTTAAGTATCTACAAAATTTAAGTCTCGAACAACAAAAGATGATAAATAGCATTATTTCTAGTAAGCAAAAGACTGATGATAACGAACATACTACGCTTGAGTCATTTGTAAATGACTCAAGTAAGACACTTGAAGACTTTGTTAATGTGATTATTACAACGAGTAAAAAAAGCTTGGAAACCATGGTTTATACCGATGAAATGGTCAAGCAGCTTGATGGTATTTTTAAGTTATTGTCGCAAGTGGAAAATATTGCAAGTCAAACTAATTTATTGGCACTAAATGCAGCCATAGAAGCGGCTAGAGCGGGTGATGCTGGGCGAGGTTTTGCTGTTGTTGCCAATGAAGTTCGTTCACTATCGATTAATTCAACAGAGCTTAATAATGATATTCGAAGTGAAATATCTCTCGCACAAACAATTATTGATAATCTAAGGAAATCAGTAGAGCATATGGCTTCAGCTGATATGACATCAACCCTTAAAGCAAAAGATAAAGTGAGCCTTATGGTTGAGCATGTAAGTAATGTTAATAATGAAACTAACCTTGTCGTTGAGGAACTTGCAGCTTTAGGGCCACAGATTGTTGATACCGTAGCAACAGGTGTGCGTTCGTTACAATTTGAAGATTTAACTTTTCAAACACTCGCATCTCTTAAAGATAATCTCGCCGCAATATCATCATTGAGCCAACTACTAACGGACTTTGATAGAAATAAGGATAATTGTGCTGAGCAGTTGTCAAATATAACGCTACAGTGCGAAGAAATTATCGAAAATACTAAGCAGGCTGATGAAAGTCGTAGTGTCTCACAAATGTCGATGGAGGAAGGAGAGGTAGATTTATTTTAACAAGATTTAAATTAATGGAAAAATTTTACTACTTTGATTGGAGAAGAAAATGACAGTAAAAAAGGTTATTGCTGAAAATTCCAGAAATGTTTCTATAGAAATAGAAGGGCGTTTTGATTTTTCATTACATCAACAATTTAGAGAAGCCTATTCAAGTTGTAATGATAGTGGCACTCAATTTTCATTAGAGTTATCTAAAGCCACGTATATGGATAGTTCTGCTTTAGGAATGATTTTGTTATTGAAGGATCATGCCGAAAAAGTTGGTGGCGATGTATTAATTAATAGACCTAGTGAAGGGGTAAATAAAATATTGGAAATAGCGCAATTTCACCGATTGATGACCATTAAGGTTTAATGAATGACCAATCTTACTGGAAAGCATAATACTAAATTAGCACTGGTTGTTGATGACTCCGCCATGCAGTGCAAAGTTTTAAGTGTGTTGTTAAAGGAGGAAGGTTATCGAGTGTTTTCTGCAAATGATGGTGCTCGCGGCGTAAAAATGTATATTAAATATAAGCCAGACTTGGTATTGATGGACATTAATATGCCGATAATGAATGGTTATGAAGCGGCTCGAAAAATTAAATCACTATCAACGGGCACTAGCTTATGTCCATTGATATTTATAACCAGTATGGATACGGACCAAGCTTTTATTGAGAGTATTGAAGCGGGGGGAGACGGTATTTTGGTTCGGCCATTTTCCCCTGAGGTTTTCAAAGCAAAAATAAAATCCATCCAACGAATTAGCGACCTATATCAACAAGTAAAAACATTACAACAAGAGCAACAACAAGACGCCGAACTTGCAGAAAAACTCATGTCTGATGTTATTGAATCAAGGAATTACGCGCTTGATAAAATTGGTATTGTAAAAAAAGCAGCTGAGCTTTTTAGTGGTGATATTCAACTGTCTGCGTTATGTCCCAATGGCGATGTGAATATTCTCTTAGGTGACTTTACGGGACATGGATTACGCTCATCAATAGGAGCTATCCCTCTGGCTGAAACATTTAGAGTCATGACCAAAAAAGGGTTTACTTTATTAGAAGTCATAGGACAAGTGAATCAGCAACTGTATGACTTATTGCCACCAGATTTATTTTTAGGGGCCGCGTTTGTCACTATTTCTTCTCATGATGAATCAGCCTATATTTTTAATGCTGGTTTACCTGATGTTTATGTTTTTTCAAAACAAGGCGATATTAAAAATCAAATAGAATCATGTCATCCTCCAATGGGCGTTTTGCCTTATTTACTGCCAGATACAAAATTAACCATTCTTCCTATAAAAATAACAGATAGGGTGATATTGATCAGCGAGGCGATATTAAAAATCAAATAGAATCATGTCATCCTCCAATGGGCGTTTTGCCTTATTTACTGCCAGATACAAAATTAACCATTCTTCCTATAAAAATAACAGATAGGGTGATATTGATCAGCGATGGCATTGTAGAAGCAAGAAATGAACAAGGTGAAATGTATGAATTTGAACGTTTTGAGCAGGCCGCAAAATTAGGTGTAATTTCTGGCAGTGTTAGCAATACCGTATTAAATAGTGTTAATGATTTTTGCATGGGCATGCCACAAGAAGACGATATTTCATTGATTGATATCCCTTGTGATGGTTGGGAGCAAACATTTGTTGTTAGTAATACCACCGATAATATTGCTGAAGAGCACCTCAATGATTCCGATGATGAACAAAACTCTGCATGGCGATGGCGTTTGGCGTTGACTGGTCCTCGTTTATCTAGTGTTAACCCGATACCTATGGCCATGAGTCAAATAAATGAATTCGAAGGTAATGCAGAGCACTGGCAAAGTTTATACACTATTTTAACGGAGTTATTTGTCAATGCGTTAGACCATGGTGTATTGGCTTTGAGCTCTGATTTGAAATCAAGTCATGAAGGGTTTGCGGAATATTATAAAGAACGGGAGGTTCGTTTAAAAACCTTAGATTCCGGTTTTGTTGAAATTAGGTTGAGTTCTCATCCTTTTCCACAGGGGGGGCGAATTAAAATTTGCATTCAAGATAGTGGTCAAGGGTTTGATCTTAAGGCACATTATCGAAAAAGAGCAGAAAAATCGGATGCTATTATGTTAAGTGGACGTGGTATCGAGTTAGTAGAGCAGCTATGTGAAAGTTTAGCTTTTAAAGATAACGGAACGTTAGTAGAGGCGTCGTATGTCTGGACGACTTAGTAATAATTTTAGCTGTGGAAGTGAATAAAGTGGATATTTTATTTAAATATTAACCTATAGATATTATGTAGATCTGTATGTTTTGTTCTTAAATAGCCGTTACTTATTTTTATTTTATTCTTTAAATATTAAAAAGGAATATAGATATATGTCTAAACCTCAGGTATTGATCATTGATGACGATAAAGATTACTTAGAGCTATTGCATGAAGCCTTAGAAGATGACTTTGATGTTAAATGCGCTATAGATTTACATGAAGCAGAAGACATTGTTAGTCAGCATAATTTTTTTGACATTGCTTTAGTTGATGAAAATATAGGTGATGATAAAGGCTCTGATTGGATTAAATCAAAAGTTATAGAGCAAACGGTTGCTACTTCATTTGTTTTATATTCTGGTTTGGCAACAGAAGACGCTATTATTAAAGGGTTAGAATGTGGAGCCAATGACTTCTTGGCAAAGCCCATATCGTTAATTGCACTCATTAAAAAATTTCATAAACTGATCGAATATCAAAAGAAAATAAACAATTTTGAGTCTGAAATAAATTCGAAAGATCGAGTCATAAATGTTTCTATGGCACAAGCCTCTAAATACGGAAGTTGCATGCAACTGACATCCCGTATAAATCACTGTTTTACTTTAGAGAAAATACGAGATGAAGTGTTTTCCTATTTATATACAATGAATTTGGAAGGGTGTATTGGCTTTTATCCAATAAACGGAGAAAGGGAGTTTTTTAATTCAAAAAATGGTTTTTGTTCCCCCGTAGAAATTGATGTGATGAAACTGCTTAAAGATAAGCCTCGACTTTATCGTTTTGGTAGTCGTACCATTTTTAATCACACGTTAGTATCGATACTTATTTTAAATATGGAAGAGGGCTCAGTCGATACTGACATTTATATTGATGCACTTGCCTCTATTATTGAATGTTTAGGTGCAAGAATTTCCTTTATTGCTTATCAACATTCACTGGTTACTGTACAAGAGCAAATTCAATTAGCGGTAGGAAAAACCAAGAGAATGATCGAGATATCTAAACATCATCAACAAGAGGTTATGAATGAAATTGTGCAAAGTATTGGACAAAGTTTTCACGTTTTAGATATGTCAATGGAGCAGGAAGACTATTTAACAAACTTAGTGCATAACGCCTTAAAAAAACATACACAAGATGATATTAACTTTATAGAAGTTGTTCAGTTATTAGACACCGCACTTGAAAGTGTTGATGATTTGGGTGTATTAAATGATCAACACTCTGATGAGCTTGAGCTTATTGATGATGAGGATGAACTGTTTTGAATGAGCTTAAAAAGCTACATTTAGATTGTGTTCCTTTTGCACTTTTCTATATTGATTTTTTGGGAGAAGTTAAGGATTGTAATCTTTTGTCTGAAAGGTTATCTGGATATGATAAAAAAGAATTAACGGGGAAGAAAGTAACTTCTCTTTTTCCAAGTTTTGGTCATAACCTCAAGCTCCAACAACATGATGAGACAATAATCGGTGTTGCGCTTATGGAATGTGAAATTTCTCTCACGAGTAAACTCGGGCAAACAATTAACTGCGTTATTAACGTCAATAATGTAGATGATGGTTATGTGATTTTTGTTAATCACGCTGCTACAAATACTGACGCTACACCTGCTTTTTTAAAAGACACCCATAACGTATTAAATGGTATTGAAGAAGCATTTTGGGAATGGAGTATCGAACAAAATGTTATTTATTATTCAGTACAAGTGATGGTTCTTCTGGGCTATAAAGCCGAAGATTTTTATGGTCCAATTAGTTTTATCGAGCAACATATCACCAAAGAGGACTTAAAAAATATTTATCGCGAAATAAAAATTCACCTTGAAGGACATTCTCCATGTATTCATTTAACTTCCCCTATCACGACTAAAAATGGGGAAAGAAAATGGATCACTTTAATAGGTAAAATATTTAAAGATCAAGAAAATAAACCATTAAAAATGTTTGGAACCGTTAAAGATGTTTCTGAAAATCACTTTTTAGAAGAACGTTTGGTTAAACAAAATAATTATCTAACCTTAGCAGAAAAACTCGGAAATTCAGGGCATTGGCATCTTGATGTAGTTAACCAAGAATTATATTGGTCGACCGGAGTATATGTAATTCATGGTGTAAAGCAAAATGATTACCAGCCCTCATTTGATTCATCGTTACGTTTTTTTCTTCCAGAAGAGCAAAATAAATTCAAAGCATGTATTGAACTAGCCATTGCCAATAAACAAGGTTTTCATTTTAGAAGTACCATTAAAAATATTTTAGGAAATAAAATAAAAGTAGAGTTATTGGGTAAAATAGAGCTCGACAGTAAAAGTAACGTTATTGGGATTTTTGGTGTTTTTAGAGATATCACTAAATCTGAACGTGTGTTTGAAAAATTAAAGTTGCTTGCAATGGTCAATTACACTATTAAGGTGCCCATTTTTTTTATTGATGATCAAGACAATGTTGTTTATCAAGATTTATCCCCACAGATGGGTAACAAGAATTCTGTTTTATTTAATTATGTTAATTTTAGTATTTCTGAATATTTAGATTTTAAACGTAAAGCAAAAGAGCAAGGTCAAATAAAGAAAACAGATATAAGCTTTGATAAATTTAATTCTGTATTTGATTTATCTGTAACTTATGAAAGTGATGCCGGGATTTATATTTGGATTGTTGAAAATGTAACTGAAAAATTTAGAAAAGATCAACAACAAATTATAAGCAATCGTTTGGCGTTATTAGGTAATACTTTCGGCAATGTATCTCATGATATTAATAATGTGCTCGGTGTCGCTTTAGGGGCAACGGAAATGCTTGAATTAAAGTTTTCTCAAGGTGTACAGGATATCTCTAAATACATAGAACGAGTTAAAAATGCAATTGATAAAGGCAAGGATGTCACTGAAAGATTATTGGCATTTACACGTAAACCAACGGTTAAAATTATAAAATTTGATCCCATGAAAGAAATAGAAGCGAATAAATACCTATTTAAACAGCTTTTATTAAGTACGATTGATTTTCAATTGAATATTGACGATATTCATTGTGAAATTACATTTCCACAAGGTGAATTTATTAATATATTATTAAATTTAGTATTAAATTCTCAAGATGCTATACGCGAACGAACATTGATTGGAAAGATAAAAATATCTGCCAACATCACAGATGATGATAAATTGGAAATCCATATTGAAGATAATGGTATAGGTATTGAACAAGAGAATTTGGCCAAAATATTTGACCCCTTTTATAGCAGTAAGTCAGTCAATAAAGGCAATGGTATTGGTCTAGCAAATGTATATAGCACGATATATAAGCATAATGGTGCAATTCAGGTTGAGGGACATAGCACAGAATTAGGCGGGGCTCATTTTACGCTTATTTTTAATTGTAAGGTCATTGCAAGTCCAAAAACCTCTATTCAGACAATTGAAAAGAAATCGAAACTAAGTATCGTTGGCCAAAATGTTTTAATTTTGGATGATGAGGTGAGTATTGCTGAATTTGTTGCTTTATACCTTGAAAATGAAGGGGTAATCACTCAACATGCAGTCAATAAACCCGAACTTATTGAAATAATAAATAATAATCAACATTTTGATGTTTTTATTACCGATATGATTCTACCCGATATTTCTGGACGTCAGGCAGTGACATTGGTTCAAGAGAAATATCCCAATATTCGAATTTATTCAATGAGCGGTTATATCGCAGAAGAAAATAATGAATGGTTATACCCTGTTTTACGTAAACCCTTTAACTCTACAGAATTAACTCAGTTTCTAATGGAATATGAGTAATTAAGATTAATAACTCTCTTGCTTTTGTAGCCTGTTACTTTTATGTACATAAGAAAGTTGAACATTGTTGAATATAGTTGAGCGTATAATTAATGACTCCTTTATCACCTAGTCAAATTAGATGGCGACGACTGTCTTGGTTGACGGTAATGTTTATTTGTTCACTGCCACTTTTATTAAATGCTGTGGGCTTTGACTTTTCTTCTTCAATTTCAGTTATCAATGCTGACATTATTGCAACGGGAAAAGTGACAAGTGAACAATTGTTCGCGGCTGTTGCAGGGGTTATTCATCATGCACTGCTTGAATGGAGTGCAGTCACGCTAGCTATTATGGCAGCGATTGCGTCATTTATGCATTATCGAATGAAACGTGACGTTACTGTGCCTATTATCGGCTTGGCGATGTTAGCCGCAGGTGTTGTTGATGCATTCCATACTTTAGCCGCGACTCGTATTATTTCTTCCGCTGCGCCCAATACTGATTTTATACCTTTTACTTGGGCACTATCGCGTATATTTAACGCGGTTATTATGATTATTGCTGCAGGTTCAAGCTTATGGTTGAGTAAAAAGAGGTTGGAATATACGAACAGTAAATTGGATTTTAAAATTATTTTTACTGCCGTATTTTTATTTATATCGTTAGCTGCACTCGTTATTTTCATTGCTACATCAAGTGACTCTTTACCGCAAACTATGTTTGCTAATGCCTTAATTACACGTCCGTATGATGTGTTGCCGCTAGCACTTTTTATTTTTGCTGGGGTATTTTATTGGTTATGGTATGAAGGTAAATTAACAATATTAACGTATGCACTTTTATTAAGCATTATCCCTGAAGTTGTTACTCAGCTCCATATGGCTTTTGGCTCTATAGCACTCTTTGATAATCATTTTAATATTGCCCATTTTCTTAAAAATATTGCTTATGGCTGCGTACTTATTGGTATTTTACTGGATCTGTCGAGAGGTCATGTATCCTCATTTAATACCAATACCAATACCAATACCAATACCAATACCAATACCAATACCAATACCAATATACTTGCAATGGAGTCTATATCTACCAAAAAGGTATTCAGGTCTCTAGCATTTAAAATACCTATGGCGGGTTTCTTTTTTTCGTTAGTGATCTCTTTTATTATCGGAACAACTTTCTATATAGAAAGTAAACAGTTAGTTATTGCAAAAGAGCTTAAAGAACTAAAAAGTAAAAGCCTGATTGTTAAGCCATTAATTAAAGGGTTATATATACAAAGTATCAAAGATATATCATTAATGAGCAATGTTCCGCCTATTCAAGGAATTACTCAAGCGGTTGAATTACAAGATAAAGAAAACCTATTCTTGTGGCGCCAACGGCTACAAGCTATTTATTATGAGTTATTAAAGAACAAGCCAATTTTTCGAAAAATTAGTTACTTAATTCTCGATGATAAGGATTATGCAGTAGTTAGTGCCGAATACTTGCAAGATGAAGTTCGTATTGTTCCTGATCATGAATTAGCACAAGATATTCAAATAAGGTCTTTAAAATCAGCTTTAATGGCTGATAACAAAAAGTCAGTATTCTCAAAGGTAGAATTTAGCGTTAAAAATATACAAAATAATGAACAAGCACGTAGTAATGTATTTGTTGGTATCCCAATTTATTCAAATTTAACTGGCAAAATATTTGGCATGGTTGCCATTGAAGTTGATTTTACTAAATTTGTGACGGAAATTAAAAGAGGGCCTTTAAAGGATATTGATTTTTACCTCGCAAATAATTCTGGTCAGTTTATTTTTAATCCTGATGCTAAAACAGATGCAGTTAGTGATTTATTTTTAGACAAATTTCCAAGTTTCTCGGCGTCAGTATCGCAAGGAATAAATGAAAAGTGGATTAATGAGGTCAGTGATAATGACAAAAAACCGTTTAATGCTTTTTATTCAACCATCGCACTATCCGATTATGGGCAACTGCAACCACTACATCTTTTAATAAAGAGTGATACCGATAGTTATATTGATGCAATACAAAATATGCGTTTGAGAGCAATTTTAATTGGTATTTCACTTTCTATATTAAGCTTAGCTCTCTCGGTTTTTGCATCACGACGTCTTGTTAGGCCACTTATACAAATGACAGAGAGTTTGTATGAGTATGATGAAAAAGGAAAAAGTGGTGCGTTACCTATTAATGAAACAGACGAAACTGGAGTCTTAGCTCGAAGTTTTCACAACTTATTGGTGAAAATTGAGCAAAAATCAGAACAACAAATTATTGAAACTCAGCGTGCTGAAATTGCCACAGAGAAATTACAATCCATTTTAAATTCAATCGTTGACGCTATTATAAATATCAATGAGAAAGGAGTTATTACGGGGTTCAATTCGTCAGCTGAATTAATGTTTGGTTATCAAGAAAATGAAATACTTGGTGAAAATATTAGTATGTTAATGCCTAACCATCACAGTGAACAACATGATGGTTACATACAAGCGTATTTGAAAACTCGCGAGACTAAAATTGGTGGTCAAGGTCGAGAGTTTCCAGCCCTTCGTAAATCAGGTGAAATATTCACCATGAGTTTAAGTATTAGTCGAACAACGACACCCGAGGGCATGTTATTTACGGGACTAATCAGAGATATTACCGAGCAAAAAGTACTAGAGGCTGACAAAAAAAGAAATACTTTAGAAATTGAAAATATGGCAAGAAGATTTAACTTTGCCTTATCGGCACCTAAAATTGGAGTTTGGGATTATAACATCATCACGAGAAGTAGCACTTGGGATGAACGAATGTGTACATTACACGAATTGATGTTTAGTGAGACCTTAATATCTGAAGAACAATGGTTATCATTTATTCATAAAGATGACATGGCATTGTTTGAGGATTTTCTAAAGTCCTTCTCAATGATAGAAGAAGACTTTCACTTAGAATACCGAATCGTACTGCAGAATGAGGACGTTAAATTTATAGAATGTCACGCTCAAGTATTGAAAGACGACTATGATAGAAAGATCCGGATTGTTGGTACAAATAGAGATATTACCGAACAACACAACGCACGAGTATTGAAACAACAAGCACTTGAAATGGCTGAAAACGCTTTACGTTTACGATCCGAGTTTCTAGCTAGTATGAGTCATGAAATACGAACACCTATGAATGGAGTACTAGGAATGATCACTCTATTGGAACAAGGTGAATTAACTAAACAGCAACGCCACTATTTGCAACTTGCTGGTTCAAGTGGTCAGTCGTTATTATTGTTAATTAATGATATTTTGGATTTTTCAAAAATAGAAGCAGGAAAACTTGAACTAGAAATTTTAGACTTTGATATTCGTAGTCAACTGGGAGTATTTGCTGAGTCAATGGCAATACGCGCTCAAGAAAAAGGACTTGAAATAATTTTGGATGTTGCCAATATTGAGTACTCAATTGTTAAAGGTGACCCAAGCCGTTTACGACAAATTCTATCCAATCTAGTTGGCAACTCAATAAAGTTTACTAGTACGGGTGAAATCTTTATCAAAGCATTTATTAATGAATATGATGAAAGATTACAGCTAACTTGTAGTATTTCGGATACCGGCATAGGTATCCCTGAAAATAAAGTAGCCACATTGTTTGATTCCTTTACCCAAGTTGATGCTTCTACCACGCGAAAATACGGAGGAACAGGGTTAGGATTGGCAATTGTTAAACAACTGTGCCAATTAATGGATGGAACGATTGATGTTATAAGTGCTTATGGTCACGGTAGTGAGTTCACCTTTACTTTATTTCTTGAAAAGAGTGAACAATCAAATCATATGATGCCTAATATCGATATTAATGGAACCAAAATATTAATAGTCGACGACAATTTTACTAATCTTAAGGTATTAAAAGGCCAACTTGAAGCGTGGGGGGCAATAGTTAATGAGGCGTTAAGTGGTGATGAGGCGTTAAGAATTATTGAAGAAAAAGAAAAAAATCACTTTGACCTTGCTATCTTGGATATGAAAATGCCAGAAATGGATGGTGCAACATTAGCAAGGAAATTAAAGGTGGAGCAGAATTGTATCAATATGGGATTGATAATGATGACGCCAATGGCCGAACGCATGGATGTTGCATTTTTTAGTGAGATAGGGGTTTCTGCGAACTTCCCCAAGCCCGCAACAATATCTGATTTATTAGGCGCGCTAACTCTCGTATTAGAGAGTGATAAAATACTAACGCAAGCAAAGCTACCTGTTACTCGTGAACACTTAAAATCATTAGGAGATGACACCTCAAGTAACAGAGTCATAAATAAAAATTCACGAATATTGTTGGTTGAAGATAATCGTATCAATCAAGTTGTACTATTAGGCATATTATCTAATTTTGGTTTGTCTGCTGATGTTGCTGGCAACGGTTTAGAAGCGTTGGCAGCACTCATGAGTTCACCCGATGATGCACCTTATAAATTAATTATAATGGATTGTCAGATGCCAGAAATGGATGGTTATGAGGCCACCCGAGAAATTAGAATGGGTAAAACGAAAGAATTCTATAATGACGTACCTATCATCGCCATGACGGCTAATGCGATGAAAGGGGATAAAGAGAAATGTCTTATTGCGGGAATGAGTGACTATGCGACTAAACCTGTAGACCCTGATACGTTATATGAAAAAATGATTTATTGGATAGGAGAAGAAAAAGAAATCAATAACAAGGAAATGAAAAAGGAATATGAGGATAATAAACAATTTGTACATAAAACAGATACTGATAATGAAGTGAATACCAAAGATAACACGCTGACCGAGATTGTTTGGGATAAAGTTGGCTTTTTAAAAAGAGTTCGAAATAATAATTTATTGGCTAGAAAATTAATTGATATCTTTGTTGAAGATATACCTCAAGTAAAAGATGAACTTTGTGATGCGCTTAAAAATAAGGAACTAACGGATATCGCATCTTATGCTCACAAAATAACGGGTTCTGCCAGTAATCTTGGCGGGGTTAGTTTAGCTAAATTAACTAAAAGTATTGAACGAAATGCAAACAATAGTAATGTCACTGACATTGAATTGTTAATTAAAGATATTGAACATAATTATCAATTATTTCATGATGAGATTTCAATGTTTTCGGAAGAGTAGAGTTTAATAACTAAGTGTTTTAATTATCAAACAGTTGTTTACGAATGTTAGTCTATAATTAACAATAAGCGTAAACGGGAAACGTTTTAATAATATTTAAATGGATGAATGTGTGAAAGCAAAAAGTGAATATAAAATTTTAGCCGTAGATGATGCAAAAGATACTTTAATGTTGCTTGAATTTGATTTAATGGAGCAGGGGTATCAGGTTATTACTGCAGAGTCTGCCGAACTAGCGCTTGATATGCTTGAAAACGAATCTGTTGATTTAATTCTACTTGATATGTATATGCCCGGTATGACGGGTCTTACCATGTTAAAAAAACTCAAAGCACATTCTGCATTTTATCGTATTCCCGTCATTATGCTTTCTTCTTCTGACGATGAAGATCAAATTGTTGCCGCTTTAGAATTTGGCGCGGATGATTATGTTACTAAACCTTATATAGCCAAAGTTCTACTTGCTAGAATGAAAACATCATTGCGGTTATTGGAGAAAACGTTAGAACTTGAAGCATTAGCAAAAACTGATTTTTTAACAGGGTTAAATAATAGGGGATGTCTTGTTGAACTAGCAACTAAAGCAGTAAGCCAGGCAAAACGAACCAACTTACCGTTAGTTATGGTTATGCTAGATATCGATTTTTTTAAACTCGTTAATGATGATTTTGGTCATGATGCTGGTGATAAAGTGCTTATCGATTTTGCATCGATATTGCTTGATTGCTATCGGGATTATGACATTTCTGGCCGTGTCGGTGGCGAGGAATTTGTCGTTTGTATGCCTAATACGACAACTGATAATGCTGTTATTGCTTGTGAACGTTTCAGA
>Ga0209395_1004967_pt1 | contig 15236 bp, 10 predicted proteins | sample GOMGulsemesocosm_3_FD_184635 | JGI IMG/M metagenome (GOLD analysis project Ga0209395, IMG submission 184635) | Methane-oxidizing microbial communities from mesocosms in the Gulf of Mexico - GOM9D Gulf of Mexico (SPAdes) (version 2) | ecosystem: Environmental > Aquatic > Marine > Cold seeps... | reverse complement strand
CTCAGCTGGCTAGAGCAGCTGATTTGTAATCAGCAGGTCGGAGGTTCGAGTCCTCTCATCGGCTCTAAAACACCAATCATAAGATTGGTGTTTTTTTTTTGCCTATAATCGAATAATAAGCTCTTTTTTTGATTTATGCTTATTATGCATTAAATTTGTGAAAAAAGATAAATTATAAAATGGCAAATTTAACCCCAAATGAATGGAATTCGCAGTTGTCAAATGATGAAAATGCGATAATTGTTGATGTAAGAACAGTTGATGAAGTTGCAGAAGGAGCTATTCCTAACGCAATAAATATTGATGTTAAAGAACCAAAAACATTTTTAGAAAAAGTAAACAAACTAGATAAGTCAAAAAGCTTTTATGTATACTGTCAATCAGGTTCAAGAAGTGCAGAAGCTTGTGCAGTATTAAATTTAATGTGTGAAGTTCCTAAAGCATTCAGCCTTGATGGTGGGTTTTCTTCATGGAATGGTGCAGTAGTTTTTAGTTAAGAATATGAAATATTTTATTATAGTTTTTTTGTGTACGCTTTGCGCGTGCAAGCAAAAAGCATCTGAAGGAGTGAATCTGATAGATGCTATAGCCTTTAGTGAAAAGATTTTGGAAGATGATGTACAACTTGTCGATGTACGTACTCCGGATGAGTGGAAGGAAGGTGTTATTGGAGAGCCGTTAAAAATTAATTTCTTAGATGATAGCTTCAACATAGAAATTGAAAAACTCGACAGAAATAGACCTATAGCGATATATTGTAAAAGTGGAGGAAGAAGTGCTCAAGCTGCTAGTTTACTTTCGGAACTCGGATTTAAAGAAATATATGAGTTAAAAGGCGGGATTCTAAGTTGGAATAAAAAATAAAAAAAGCAGCTCATATTGAGCTGCTTTTTTTAGATACAAATAGTTTTGAAAAAGAAAAGCAACCTATCATAGGTTGCTTTTTAAGTAGTATGTAGTTAACTACTTTGTCTTTGATTATTGTAATAAAATTAATTGTGGAGTCGGAGAGTATTGTTCTTTTATAATTTATTATTACCTCTGTCGCTTTGTATCTACTATAAACAAAGAAAAGGATGGATTTATTATATCCTAATATTAGGTTGAAATACTATTAAATGATACCTTTACTTACACCTAAACTGACACCTAGCGTAAAATGAGAAGTACTTTCAATCTTAAAGACAAGAATAAAGACGGAGAAACATTAATCTATCTTAAAGCGTATTTTAAGAATGAAGGAAAAAAATTTGTTTATTCAACTGGAGAAACTATAAATCCAAACGAATGGGATTTTGAAAATAGACAGCCTAATAATTTAAGAGGAAGAACTTCAAAAGCTGATGGTCAAAGAGCGGTTAAAATACAATTAGATAGGTATTCTAGCTTTTTTACTAAAATTACAGACCTTTACAAAAATACAGAACAAGAAATTACTATAGATAATATTAGAAGTGAATTTGACATTAACTTCAAGAAAGTTTCATTTGGGAAGAATAAGTTTTATGAAGCGTATGATGATTTCATGGTTTATAAGATGAAAAATAAAGAATGGACAATCTCAACAGTTAAGAGGTATAATAATATTAAAAATATACTAAAGGAATTTGAAGTAAAAAGGAAGTATAAATTAACATTCAATACAATAACGAGTAAATTCTATACAGAGTTTACAGATTTTTGTATGAATGAAAAAGGTCATATTAATAATACGTATTCTCGTAATGTAGGATTGCTTAAAACATTCCTCTTTTGGGCGTTAAAAAATGATTATACCTATAAGGCTGATTTTATTAATTTCAAGAAAAAACCAAAAGTAATAACTAACCAAATTGCACTTAAAAAAGAAGATTTAGAAAACTTGTTAAGTAAAGATTTTGATGCAGACAGATTGGAGTGTATTAGAGATGTGTTTGTTTTTTCATGTGTTACAGGTATGAGGTTTGGTGAATTGAAGTTAGTATCAAAAAATAATATAAAAACTGATGTATTGTTTTTGAGAGAGGAGAAAGGAGCAAGTAAAAAAACTCGTGAAATACCATTAAATAAAATAGCACTTTATTTATTAAGGAAATACGATTATAAACTTCCGCTTATTACCAATCAAAAGCATAATGAATACATAAAAGAGGTTTTTAAAATAATTGGCTATACTCATAATGTTGAAAAAACATCTACAAGAGGAAAGGAAGTCATTAGAGAGGTGATGCCATTCTATGAGCGTGTTAGTACTCATACAGCGAGAAGAACTTTTATAACTATGATGAAACGAAAAGGTAAGAGTGATAAATTAATAGCAGAAATATCAGGGCATAGTGATATGAAAACACTTAATCAGTATTACCAAGTAAGTGATGATGAGGTAAAAGAAGCTGTAATAGATACTTTCGATATTGACATACCACTTAAAAAAGTACAGTAGATGAGTAATAAAAAAATAGGCTACGAAATAATTATTCCTGAGAATTCAAAATTAGTTTCTATACCAATGTCTAAGGAATTAAATGAGTACTTCAAAATCCAAAACAAAAAGAACTATATCTATTATCTTAAAAAATTCATAGGAGGTGATAAAAACTATGAAGTTGCTTTTGATGCTTTAAAGGATTGCATGAAAAAAGCTTTGCCAAAAGACAGAAAAGAAAGTTGCAAATATTGTTTAGGCTTAAGTGAAGATAAAGGAGATAAATTATGTGAGAGATATAATAGTCAAATGATGCTTACATATTTTGTAGCAGGAAACGAATTTTTAAGAATCGTTTTTAAAAATAAGTTTTTACAAACAGATAAGGTGATTTTACAAAACCTAACAATAAACTTTTTTGATTGCCTACACTTTATTGAAAATCAAGGTAAAATGTATTTTGATGTAGATAAGATGTGTCGCTATTGTCTTCATGCAGGCTTCCTGTCTTTATCAAATATGTTTTCCAGTTCTTCATCATTAAATAACATTAAAGTTATAAATGAATCCCTTAATTCCTTAAATGATGAAGAACTGGAAAATAGAATCCACAATAAAGAAGATGGAAATTACATAGATATACAGAAGAGTTTTTTTGAAAATAAAAGGAGATATTATAAAGACAATATTTACATTGAGAAAGAAGAAAATGAAGTAAAAAAAATAGAGTCTATAAAAAGAATTGTAAATAATAAAAGACCTACTAGAACTGATATAGCTTATTACTGTTACTATACTTCTCAGACCAAAACTTTAGAAATAAATAGTGCCTTTCCATCTGATAGAGCATGGGTTGAAATCGGGGAAATATTCAATAAAAATCCCAAAAACATTCAGAAAGCATATAACCTTATATCACACAATAAAGCTGAAAGGTTAAAAAAGACTAAAGCTAATAACATCAAATATGTTATTAATAATATATTAAATGACAATAAAGAAGCTCTAAATCTTGCTAAAGATGAGCTTAAATTGGTCGAATTAAATTCATAGTACCTACTACGTAGTTACTATTGAGGAAATAAACAGCTAGTATTAAATAATATTGTTCTGTAACATAAACACAGAGCAATATGAATAATCCATTTGAGGCAATAAATGAAAGGTTGTCGAACATTGAAAATCTACTGCTAGAGATCAAACATAAGCCCGTAGAAGAAGAAAAATCTGAAAACCTTACCGTAAAAGAAACAGCTGAATATCTTAAAGTTTCTGAACAATCCGTTCATAATTATATCAAAAGAGGGTTTATTTCTGCCCAAAAAGTTGGTAGAATCTTACTTATAAAAAGATCTGATTTAGATAATGCATTAACTGAGGTTAAATCCCTAAAATATAAAAGGGTTTAACCTCTTTTTGTTTGAGGTTCAAAGCCTCTAAAAAATGGTATTATGTATACATTAGCAGATAACGGGACAAACATAACAGGACAAAAACACTTAATAGTCAATGGGGAAGGTTCAGACCTTAGTAAAAAAGAAGCTTTAAAAGGTAGAGCAAAGAGAAAGACTATTACACAAATTATGATGCTTAAATTAATTGAAGTTGCGCAAGAGAAAGGAGATATAGTATTGGAGAAATCTTACTGGAACACCTATTATTGCCAGCAAAATATATTTACTTCTAATGGTAGATTATATGGAAAGTACTGTAAAAATCGCTTTTGTACACTTTGTTGTAGCATTCGTAAAGCTGAAATGATTAATAAGTATTATCCAAAAATGAAACATTGGGAAGAACCTTATTTTCTGACACTTACTGTTAAAGCATGCAAAGCAGATAAATTAAAGTTTTATATAAAGAAATTTATACAAGGCTTCAAACGAATTACAGAAAAGCACAGGAAACGATACCAAAGAGGAAAAGGGAGATTGCTTATAGGTGTTCGCTCATTAGAATGTAATTTTAATCCTAAAAAGAAGACCTACAATCCTCATTTCCATATTATAACGAAAGACAGATATACTGCTGAGGTACTTTTAAAAGAATGGTTGGAATTATGGACCCCCAGATTTACAAATAGAAAAGGACAAAACATTCAAAAAATAACCGATTTGGAAAAAGGTTTAATTGAAATAATTAAATATGGTAGTAAGATTTTCACAGAGCCAGACCTTAAAAATAGAGATAAAGAAATATCAACAACACAGATATTCGTTAAGGCTTTAGATACCATACTAAACGCTATGAAAGGCAAACGAATTTTTGACAGATTCGGATTTAATCTACCTAAAAAAAATAATAAAGAGAAAAATACTGCTAAGTTATTACTCGATTATAGTGAATGGGAATACGACATTAAATCATCGGATTGGTTGAATGTTGCGACAGGTGATTTTTTAAGTGGTTATAGTACTCCCTCTCACTTGCAGGCTTTACTTGAAAATAATATTAATATAATTTCAATATAAAAGACTAAGGATAACATGGTTTACTAATTTAAAAACAGTAAATTGTCATCATGCGTCATGATCAACAACACTATAATTGGCGCAATAAATTTGGATTATCATTGTGATTTTACTTACTCAAGAAATCTATTTAGCTGTTCCAGACTAACTTTGAAATAAGCTCGAAAGTTAGTCTGTATAATTGATTGGTTTTTAAAACCAGCATCATATTTACGTTAAATTCGATATTTATTACTAAATATTCCCTCATCATATTTAGTGATGTTTAATTACCTATTAATAATGAGGTTTTTTGATTTATTTTAAACTAGTTTTGTACTGTTAAAATCCCAAACTTAACCTACGAATTTTATGAAGAAAATACTTTTATTGGTGCTATTAAGTAGTACTTGTTTATTTGCGCAAGAAGCAAATCATGCAAAAACGAATGATTTACCTACGATTATTCCTCCATCACCTTCAGTAGCTACTTTAATGAGATTTGAGGAAGTGCCAGTAGATGAATATAGTGGAGTTCCAGACATTTCTTTACCTATTTATGCGAAGCAATTAGGCGGAAATTTAAATTTTAATATAGGTTTAAAATATTCTCCTTCTGGGGTTAAGTTAAAACAGCGTTCAGGGTGGACAGGTACAGGATGGACCTTAATTTCTGGAGGTGCTATTTCTAGAACTGTAGCTGGGAAACCAGATGATAAATTAATCACAGGTGTATTGCATAACAATTTTTTTAATTGGGATACGATGACTTTTGCTGAAAAAGAGCAGTTTACATGGGAAGCAGTGAATGGTACTTTAAATGGAGTTTTAGATTCTGAAATAGATTTATATCAGTTTAATTTTTTAGGGAATTCTGGAAGGTTTGTAATTGTTAAAAATGGTGGTAATGTTGAAGCTAAAATATTATCGTACGATCAAAAGTTGAAAATAGACCTTGTTTTAGATATTGATTTACAGGTAGATAAGTTTATTATCACCAATCAATTCGGTTATATTTTCGAGTTCGATGTAATTGAGGTTTCTACATCAGATACTATTTCTACCACAAGCTCTTATAATGGTCAAGTATCTAATACAGGAATTGAAAGCGCAGCAAATAGTCATTCAGTTTTTAGATCGGCATGGAAGCTTTCTAAGATTAAAACTAGTAATGGTATAGAATTAGCAAATCTTACCTACGATTCTGTCGTTGAGAGTTTTTCCAATCCAGGAAGTAGTTATTCAACAAGACCTGTTACCCCTACTAGTGTTAGTAATTTAGGTCAAGAAGGGACTAGATTTCATAATCAAGGGCTTTTGGAACCAAAATATTCAGGAAGTTATACTTCCATGAATATTACTACTAAAAAATTAAGTGAGGTCACATTTCCTAGGGATAACAGTCAAGTATTGTTCTCTAATATATTGGGTCATCCGGAATACGGTAATCAGCAAGTGGGTTTTTCTAGTTGTAAATTAAATGCAATACAAGTAAAGAATGATTTAAATGAAATAGTAGAAAAATTTGATTTTATTTATAGCACCAACACCTTGGGAAATCGTTTGTTTTTAGATAAAATGAATCATACTCGCGGTTCAATTGTTTTGCCTTATAGTTTATTTTATCAAAATAAGAATAGCTTACCTGGATTTGACGATACTCGTAAAGATATATGGGGATATTTTAATGATGAATATAATTCTCATACTGTAAAAATAAAAGGAGGATCTGCAAATCTTTCTGAAATAAAAACGGGTATTCTAACTAAAATAGAATTTCCAACAGGTGGGATTAAAGAATTTGAATTCGAATCAAATTCATTTAATTATATAGGAAGTACTTTAGTTGATAAGTATACCATTCCTGAAAATTTTCTGTTATATGGTATTAACGGAAATTTCACTCATGATATTACCCAACCTACTGCTTATAATGATTTAGGGTTTATATATATTAATGCTCCAACTACAAAAGCATCTTTAATTATTAATAACATAACAAATCATTCTGCTGATCAAGGGAATTTAGATAAGTTCTTTTTTAAAATTACACCGGTTGTGATTAAGCCAGGAGTAGGGTTTGATCCTAATTGTACGGGAACTTGTACCGAACCAACTGATAGAAATGATTTTCTATCTCCCAATTATAGTTTAAGCCAAGAGTATAAGATAAATACGTTGGTACACAATATGACACTATCTGAAGGGTGGTACTTTGTTGAGTTTAGCGGGAATGATTATTTCCCTAATGGTGCAGGGTATGAAAATGGTGTATTACCAGGTATGGTGAAAGCTGATTTTAGTTTAAATTATGATAAGTTTATATTTACTCAACATTATATGAATGGTGGTGGTTTGCGTATTAAAAATGTAAAATTTACAGACAATGGTATGGAAAAATCCTCAACTAAATATAAATACACTAATTTCAATAATACATTATTGTCTAGTGGTTCTTTAGATTATGATTTTAACACTAATAAAGAATATGTTATAACCAGAAAATATCCTTTAGCATATGACCCAAATTCGTTAACTGTAGCTAGAAGTATTGGTAGTATAAATTTTATAGCTAAGCGTACCTCTGATATACAAGTGCAAATGACCAAGGGTAATTATATAGGTTATAAAAATATAATAAAGTATCAAGATAATAATGGAGAAATTAAATCGACATATACCTCCCCTATAGATTATCCGGCATATCCATCTAATTATAGTTATCCGTTTTTACCTTATCCTGACTTAGATTATAAACATGGCTTGTTGCTTACTCAAAAGATATATGACAACAATGGAAAAATATTAAGCGAAGTGAGTAATATAGATGCTAATGGAATCCCTAATTACACATTTATTTCGAATGAAATTGTAAATAATTTGTCCTTTGCAAACCCTATAGATAGTAGTTGTTCATGGGATTTATTGTATAGTACCTATGAAAGCAATAAGAATATAACACCTAATAAAAATAGTTATCAAGGATTGGGAGAAGCAAATCCACAAAGTTGTTATCCAGGAGAGAACCCTATTAATATAGAAACATATAGTTATTATAGCAGTATTGCTAGGTTAAACAAAACAGCAAAGAAAGATTATTTCTACGATGCTCAGAATAATCAAACTATAGTTAGAACTAATGAATATTTTATGTATTCGGACTATAATAACCAATTGTCCGCTCAGGTAAAGGAGGTTACAGAAAACTCAAACACAACTCAAATAGGAGAACATTATCGAACAGAATATAAGTATCCTAATGGTTATACTTCATCCGCCTACAGTACAGAAGAGCAAACTGCAATTTCAAGATTAGATGATGTTCATAATATAAATGAAGTTGTTGCAACGTCATCACATAAAGATGGGGTGTTGTTAGGTGTTTCACAAAACGCTTACAAAGAATTTGAAACAAACCTTATTCTTCCAAGTAAATCTCAAGTATCTAAAGGTTCAGGAATTCCTATAGACCGATTGATTTATCATAGATATGATACTTACGGTAATCCGTTAGAAGTATCTAAAAAGGATGGAACAAAAATATCATACATCTGGGGCTATAGTCAAACAAAGCCTATAGCTAAAATTGAAGGAGCTAGTTATACTGAAATAGCAACAGCTCTTGGAATTACAGAAGTTCAGTTATTAGCTTTTAATGAATTAAATTTAACAGAGATAAACAGTTTACGAACTAGTTTGCCTAAAGCAATGACAAGTACCTATACATATGAATTATTAGTTGGAATTACAAGTTCAACAGATGCCCGAGGATATATAACAACATATATTTATGATGATTTCAACAGACTAAAGCAGGTAAAGGATGCTAATGGGAATATCTTATCTGAAAGTGAATACAATTACAAAAATCAAAACTAATTAGGAAGATGAAAAAGTTATTATATATAATCACATTGTTACTTCCTATACTAGTTTTAGGACAAAGCACAGATCAAAATTATGTTAAATCAACAACTTATAAAGAAGCTGTTCAAAATACTTCAGGAGTTTTAGATACAGATAAGATAGAGCAAGTTACTTACTTTGATGGATTAGGAAGACCTATTCAATCGAATGCTTATAAAGCTGGAGGTAATGGTCAAGATATTATTAATCATGTTGAATATGATTCCATTGGAAGACAAGCAAAAACACATTTGCCGTATGCTTCTACTGGAATAAATACTCTAAACTATAGAACAGGTACTTCAGCAGCTACGGATGCATATTACCAAGCTAATTATGCTGGAGATTTAGATGCTTTATTACCAAATCCATTTAGTGAAATAGAACATGAATCTTCACCTTTAAATAGAGTATTGCAGCAAGCTGCTCCTGGTAAAGATTGGAGTTTAGCTTCAGGACACACTGTAAAGTTTGATTATCAAGCTAACGATTTTGATGTTTATAATTTTGGCGTTGAATTTATTAATGGCAATACTGAAAGTCCTAATTTAATTTACAAAGGGCTTTATAACATAAATAAACTTTATAGAACTATCACAAAAGATGAAAATTGGACTATAGCAGATGGATTAAATAGGACAACAGAGGAATTTAAAGATAAATTAGGGCGCGTAGTGTTAAAGCGTACTTATGCGGGTAGCCCTGCTGTACCTCACAACACGTATTATGTGTATGATGATTTTGGGAATTTAACTTATGTATTGTCTCCAGAAGGAGTAGATTCTTTTTCTACATCTACAGTGGCACATACAAACTTTAGTCAACCAATTTTAGTCGAAGAAATTGCTGAGGCAGTACTTATTCCAGGGAGTTTTACTTTAGATCCTACAGGAAGTGTAAGTATAAACTTAACAAACACAAACGAACTAACGGTAACTTTTTCTTTAGATTTCCCTGGAAATGGAACTTTAAAAAAAGGGCCTATCTCAGCATTGACTCCTCCAGTTCCTGATGCTGATTTGGGGTATATCACAGATGGTAGTACTTATAATTTTAAAGTGGGTATTATATCAAATAAGTTATATATAGATGATCTTTCTGATAAACATATACCCTCTGGTACAACACTTACTGATGTGTTTTCTGTAACCCTACCAATGAATGTTTCACTAGTAGTTTCAAATACTGTTGTAGATGATTTATGCTACCAATATAAATATGATCAAAGAAACCGTTTGGTTGAAAAGAAAATACCTGGTAAAGGATGGGAATATATTGTGTATGATAATTTAGATAGACCAACTTTAACCCAAGATCAAAATTTAAAAGCAGATGACAAATGGTTGTTTACTAAGTACGATGCTTTTGGCAGAGTTACCTATACGGGATATTACACATCTACTACAAGCCCAGTTCAAGATAGAGCTGCATTACAAACCATTTTAGATGCTAGACAAGAAAATGATGAAGAAAAATTGCTTGTTAATACTCCTATAAATGGTTCTAATTGTTATTATAGCAATCTTATATTCCCTGTGCAGGGTATTGATTTATTAACTATAAATTATTATGATGACTATGAGTTTGATACAACGTTATCTTTAGATGGTTCTTCAAGAATTATAGAATCTGGAGTAACGGAAGATAATGGTATTATTACCAAAAATGGAGGGGTTAATGCTCTATGGAATGCTAGTTTTGATACTGAAGCAACTATTTCTGGAGATGGGGGAATTTCCTATACTGTTATGAATGATGAAAATAACAGAGTTATGGTTGGTTTAACTAATGTAAATAATAATCAAGAGGATGATTATATCACAATGGGATATGCTATTTATTCGGGTTATGGTTCAGATAAACGAATACGATGTTATGAGAATGGAAATATTAAATATACATCGATTGTTGGTTTTTACCAAGTTGGGGATAGCTTTAGCGTAGAACGTTCTGGTAACCAAATGTTGTATAAAAAAAACGGTGAGGTATTTTATGTTTTAACTATTACGGATACTTCTACATTAGTAGGTGATAGTTCATTTTATGATTTAGGGACTTCTATAAGCAATGTGATGGTATACTATACTGTAGAAAGTACACCTATTACATCGAACAATAAAGGATTAGCTACAGGGAGCAAAGTACGTGTATTAGATACCAATGATTGGATTACTACAATTACTCATTATGATAAAAAAGCAAGACCAATCTATATAGCTTCAGAGAATCCATATTTAGAAACATCAGATGCAGTTAGTTCTGTTTATGACTTTATAGGTAATGTTACTTACGCTAAGGCTGTTCATACAAAAACGGGACAAACAACAATACTTACTGAAGATGTTTTTGCTTACGACCATCAAAATAGATTGTTAGCACAAAAACAATCTATCAACGGTGGAAGCTATACTACGATAATAGAAAATGAATATGATGCCTTAGGGCAATTAAAAGTAAAGAAAACAGGAGTTCAGAGTCATACTACTTCTGAAAACCTTACCAACTTGTATAAAGTAATTAAAGATGGTGATTACTTAACTAAGTTAAATACAACTTCTTGGGATGGAAATATTGAATCCGTTGACAAGATATCTGGGAATGGTTTTGTAGAATATACGGTTACTGCAACGGATAAAATCAACATGATTGGGTTGTCTGATCCTACAGGGACATTAAGTTTTGGATTTGATAAAATAGATTACGCCATATATACAGGTACTGGAACAGATAAAAGGGTTTATATTTATCAAGAGGGTGTCAATACGAGCTACTCTCCTGCAGTTTATTTTGAATCAGGTGATACCTTTAGAGTAGAGCGTGATGGTACTACTATTCGTTACAAAAAGAATGGAATAGAGTTCGCTTCTGCGGTTAATGTAACTACGAATGATTTAATGGCAGATGGAAGCTTATATGCATTAGGAAGCTACATTAAGGATTTGTATTTAGCTGATATAAATATTATAGAAGGACAAGCTTTACAAACAGTGGATTATAACTATAATATTCGAGGTTGGTTAAAAGATATTAATGATATAGATAATTTAGGATTAGGAATCAATACTGACTTGTTTGCCTTTAAATTAAATTACAATACTAAAGATTTAGTTAATAGTACACAGTTGTTTAATGGGAATATAGCTGAAACACAATGGAAAAGTGTTAGTGATGATATAAAACATCATTATTCGTATAATTATGATGCGCTTAACAGAATTAAAAGCGGAAATTATGGTATCAATGGTATTGTAACACCTAATAACACTTATGATTTAAGTGATATTGATTATGATAAAAATGGGAACATTACCAGTTTGAATAGAAATGGGTTTGTAAACTCGGTTAATACTCCTATTGATAGTTTAACATACTCCTATTTTCTAAATACCAATCAGTTAAAATCCGTTACTGATGCTATTACAGCAAACACTGAAGGGTTTAAAGATGGTAATATAGTTGGTGATGATTATGTGTATGATGCTAATGGAAATATGACATTGGATAAAAACAAAGAAATTACTGACATAACATATAACCATTTAAATTTACCAAAAACCGTTACTTTTTCATTTCCTACTGCAGCAGCAAATGAGGTAAACGGAGGGACTATTAATTATGTGTATGATGCTATAGGTGTTAAACTTAAAAAGACAGTTTATCAAACTAGTGTTTTACTGCACATTCCAGGAAGAGAAACTCAGTATGCTGGTAATTTTGTTTATGAAGGAAGTATTGCTAACTTGTCATTACAATTCTTCAACCATGCAGAAGGGTATATTGAGAAGAATACTAATTCAACAGGAGGTAAAAAGGCAATAATCACTACTGATTACACATATGTTTATCAATATAAAGATCATCTTGGAAATATTAGACTGTCCTATGCTGATGATGATAGAGATGGACATGTAGATATTTCAAGAGGTATTACTGATGTTGATGGAGACAGTGATAATAAGAATGAAATACGAGAAGAGAGTAACTACTATCCTTTTGGACTGAAACATAAAGGGTATAACAATGTGATAACTGGTAGAGACCATAAGTATGATTATAATGGAATTGAACTAGAAGAATCTTTAGGTTATAATATGCATGAGATGGCTTGGCGTCATTATGACCCAGCAATTGCAAGATGGGCTGGAATTGACCCAGTTACACATCATTCAATGAGTCCTTATACTGCATTTGATAATAATCCAGTATATTGGGCAGACCCTAGTGGTGCTGATGCTACGTACACAGGAAAAAAAGCTCAAAACGTTTTTGCTCAGTTACAAAAAAACATGGGTGGATATACTGGAGATTCGGGTGGAAGTAGTTCAAGTGGAAGTAGTTCAGCTGGTACAAATCCTGAAAATGGATTTATGAAAGCACTTTCCATTCAAAATTCATTTGGGCCTATCAATGAGAATTATGGTAATGGAGGGCTCATGAGTGCATATAACGGAGGAGTCCGTGTAAGTTATGCTATAGCTTCATATAGGTTGAAATCTTTATATAAATCTACAAGTATAAAGAATTGGCAAATAGGGATGGATAGTAGATATTCTTATAAATTAACTGCAAGGAATTTATCTTCACCAGTATGGAGAAGATTATTAAATTTAACTCATCCTGTTGAATCACTAACAGTGCCATCTGGAGCAAATAAACCACCAGTAAGATTTTTTAGAACAAATTTAAGTTGGAATGCTGCAGGAGGCTTGTCACTTGCAACTGGTATCTTTGGTTTAGGGGTTTCAGGTTATAATATTTATAGTGCAGATAATAGGATAGAACAGACAGCTGTAGAAGGGTTTTCTTGGGGGGCTACTTGGTTAGGAGCTGAAGCTGGTGGAGCTTTTGCAGCATCTCATTACCCTCACCCTATATACGTTGGTGCATGGACAATAGTAGGAGGAGCAGTTGGAGGTATTTATGGAAGACAAGCAGTAGAAACAATGATAGAGAAATCTAAGGCTTCTCAAGAAGACAAAGAGAAATGGGCTTTAAAATATGGAGAAAGAGAACAACCTTAAGAAAAAGGAATCAAGAGTATAGAATAATATAGGAAATTGGTGAAGTTTAATTAATATTTTTATAAAAATAAAATTGAGCCAATGATAATCAGATAAAAAACAAATAGGAGTGTATAAATATTAAATAAAAACAGATAATATAAGAAAAGTAAAGTATTATCACTATTTTTCACTATCGGATTATTTGTTTATAATAGAATTTAGAGTATGATTTTTTTAAAAAAAATAGTTAACATAATAGATAAAATATTTCTTCCGAGTGTAGAAAGTCATGTTAAAAAATATGAAAGAAACAAAGAGAATATTCAAAAAGAGATTATTCATAATTTAACATCGAAACGTGATGAACTGAAAGATGTTCTTATAAATACATATCAAGATGTAGGTTCTGTGTCTGTTAACTTTGAGGATTACGAAACTCTACTAAGAGATTTGAAAGGAAATAAAGGAATACAAACCTCATACCAAGAAGATGTTGTAAAGAAAGATATAATGATTAATTTATACAAAGTTAAAGACATTAATAAAAAAAAGTGGTTTTTAGTAGTTGATATGACAAACTCCCCAAATATAGCTTTAAAAGACTATTGGGAAATTAAGTAATTAGTCAGAATAAAAACACCTAAACAACAACCAAAGGCAGTCCACATCGGGCTGCTTTTACTTTTTATGACAACTATCATCTGATGGTGGATATAGGCTTTTAGGATGGGACTGAAAGGGTTGTGTGGTGGTGTTATTATAGTGTGGGTAACGTTTGACGCTGTTGAGTCAGGCTCTGAGGTCTATGTTATAGAATAGACCGTAACTTTATGGTAAAAAAAGGAATATGTTTTTATATTTTCTTTTTACTTGCCTTTGCTTTAGGATTGAAATCTAGGCATTTTTGAATCCAAAATTTTAAATCTGTTTCCGTATCATATCCCTCTGGTTCGATAAACAGATATCCTTTCATTAGCCTTCCTCCATGAATCATTTGGCTTGCTCCAGTTCTTTTCACCAACTGCAACATCTCATCAGGTTCAATTCGCACCATAAGTCCTCCTTTGTAGGTTCCAAAACACATTTTATCATCAACCATAAAACAATTTCCACCAAACATTTTTTTATCAATCCATAATGTTTTCACCTCGGACATAATATTGTACATACGGTCTAATAGGTACTGGTCTGTTGCCATATCATTCTTTTTTAATGTTTGTGTTAATATATGAAAAGTAGTGCAGTAGATTAGCACTAATTCTTCAGATTAGTATTTTTATAAATAAAAAAAGGACGTTTAGTTTAGCACCAAACACCCTATTTTATACACATTGTTAGAGGTAGTTTTTTATTTCCTTCAGATAACTATTTGGGGCAAGGATTTCAAAATTAGCTACTATAAATATAAGCGATAACAATCCCTGTTGCTACAGTAGGTAAAATATCTACTACTCCTGATATAAACATTTCTTT
>Ga0209395_1004964_pt1 | contig 15240 bp, 9 predicted proteins | sample GOMGulsemesocosm_3_FD_184635 | JGI IMG/M metagenome (GOLD analysis project Ga0209395, IMG submission 184635) | Methane-oxidizing microbial communities from mesocosms in the Gulf of Mexico - GOM9D Gulf of Mexico (SPAdes) (version 2) | ecosystem: Environmental > Aquatic > Marine > Cold seeps... | reverse complement strand
TTAAGCCGGGGTGGCATGAGTTCAATGCTCAACACAGTATGGCTTATCGTCTCGGCGATGATCTTTGGCGCCGCCATGGAGGCTACAGGTTTACTACAGCGACTGGTACAAGGGGCGCTGGCCTGGGTCAACTCCTCCGCCAGCCTTATTATTGTCACCCTGCTCACCGCCATCGGCGCCAATATTGTTACCGCCGACCAGTATATTTCTATTATCTTGCCGGGGCGCATGTTTAAGTTAGAATTTGAACGCCGCAACTTAGCTGCAATCAATTTGTCGCGCGCGCTGGAAGATTCCGGCACCGTGACCTCGCCACTGGTGCCCTGGAACGGTTGTGGCGCCTATATGGCTGGCACATTGGGAGTAGCAACTTTTGCCTACCTGCCCTTTTGTTTGTTTAATCTGATCACGCCTTTGCTCGCCGCCAGCTACGCGTTACTCAACTTTCAGCTAGTACCTCTCAATAAGGAAACCTCGGCGCAGGCCTAATTGATTGGCAATAGATAGTCTACCTGGCGGCTTATCAAACCCTCTCGCAAGGTCAAAAATATAGCCATTTTTACCTTCGACTGTCTGGCTGGTTTGTCCGAGCCGGCCTTTACCGCCATAGTGCCGATAAAATCAACTTCCAGCGCAACTCGATCTCCCTCCGCCATAATATTGTTAATCACAATATCGATATGGGGGAAGTACTTCGCACTTTCCGCCGCCGCCGCTTTCATCGCTGCAGCGTCGCCACTGCGCCCAGCGTTGCCGCCAAAGGGCAATTCGATCCAATCGCAATCGGGGTGATAACAGGTATCGACCCAAGCCTCATCGGCGGCGACATGCATGCTGATCATTTTTCTAACAACTTGTTTATTAACTGATTCGCTCATTACTGTTCTCTGCATGGTATTTATCTGTATTTCCCCGTTGAGCTCTGACGCAGGCGCGATACCGCTCATAGAACCTTCAACACGCTAGGATACCGTGGGATTAGCCAACTGTTTGGCCCAACGATAATCCGCCTTGCCGTTGGCACCTCTCGCGACCGCCTCGACAAAAACATAGTGTTTGGGTAATTTGTAGCGGGCTATATACTGTTCGCACTGCCCGCTCAATTGCTCACTGGTACAACTGACACCGGGCTTTAACTGTACAATCGCCACTACCTCCATACCCCAACGTTCACTGGGCCGGGAACTCACTAAAGCATCGACCACATCGCTGTGAGTGGCCAGCGCTCGCTCCACCTCCTCGGCAAAGATTTTTTCACCACCTGAATTGATCGTGTTGGAATCTCGGCCGTGAAAATCGATTATGTTGTCGGCCAGTAACTGTACTCTGTCGCCGGGCAACGAATACCGAATACCGTCTATTTCCGGAAAGGTTTTGCGGGTTTTTACCTCGTCGTTTAAATATCCCAACGGTACCGAACCTTTGCTGGCAAACCAGCCCAGTCCCTCATGGCCCGGCGCAAGCACTTTGTCCATGGCCTCGCTGAGCACTGCATTGTGCCGGGTCATAGTAAATTGGCCGGTACTGGCACCGTGTTTTTTACTACTGGTATGAATAGCCTGGGGACCGGTCTCCGATGAGCCCACCGAATCGGTAATGCGCAGACCCTCGATGACCTCGATCAGGCCCGCCTTGACCGATTCGCTGAGGGCTGCACCGCCGTTGAGAAAGTGGCTAATACTATCGGTATTGTACTGGCCGGTTTGCAGTTCAGCGAGAATAGGACGGCCAAAACTGTCCCCCACCAACGAAATAATATTGACTCGCTCCCTAGCCACTACTGTCAGCAAACTTTTAACATCAAGGGTATCCACCACATCCTGAATGACCACGGTATTACCGCCGTGCCAGGCATTCATCGCGATCCACTGACCCGTGCCGTGCATAAAAGGTGGTGTTGGCAGATAAACATAACCCGGAGACTTGACCGCAGCGGAACTAAATTCCGCCAAGTTGTCGATCGCAGTACCATCCCTGCGCCGTCCGCCTAGGGCTGCGGGCAAGACATCGCCGTGGCGCCACAAAACCCCCTTTGGCATGCCGGTGGTACCACCGGTATAGAGCATATAGAGGTCGTCCGCCGAGTAGTGCAACGCCGGCAGCTGGTCCGAGGCACCGGCCATGGCCTCATCGTAGTCGATGGCGGTAGGCAGCAGTGGGGCATTGGTTTCGTCTCGCACCTGAATAAGCACTTTTTGCGTGGGGATTTCTTCTAACAGCTGAGCCAAAATTCCGGCAAAGCGCCCCTGGTAGATAATCGCCTGCGTTTGGGCATTAGTGAACAGATAGCGCAGCTCTTCGGCCACGTAGCGATAGTTAACATTGAAGGGCACCGCCCGGGCCTTCATCGCAGCCAAGGCAGATTCCAGGTATTCGTTACAGTTGTGCATATACAAAGCGACATTGTCCTGACCGGACTGCCAATTTTGCAGTGTACCGCGATCAGTGTGGAGGGTGACACCGCGCTCAATCAGCACATTAGCCAGTCGATTACTACGCCGGCTCAGCTCATCAAAAGTAAAACGTTTATCGCGAAAAACCAATGCTTCTCGATCGGGCACAGCCTGTGCGACGGCCTCAAAAACACTAACCAGATTAAAAGACATAATGGGGACTACCTAATGTTATTAGTATTGCTGCGCCTAGCGGCGAGACCTACAGTGCTTGGGAGGTAATAATTACAGACGTATTAATGAACGCCCGCGTACTAATACCTGTGTTTTACCATCAATAACTAAACTGTGGCGACTTGTTTTAACAGGCCAACCACCACAAACCTGGCGACAATCACCAGCCAGCTGAAGGTGACGATGCGCGCCGCAGCCCAATCATCTCGGGCTGCTATGGCCGCCAATTTCTGTTCGTTTAATACCGATGCGACTATTCACGGTGAGACCTGCTATCTCTTCGTAAGCCTCCCGCCAGTTGTGCTCACAAATTATAGCCACAATCCGAGGCGATAGTCACTGTATAGTCTCGGTATAGCAACCGTTAGTATTAGCACAACCCACCGACGCCTGGCCGCGACCCCATAGTGGGACTTCGGCGCGATAGTGATTGTATTTTGACCGGGAAAGTATCAGGATTAGCGATTACAATAATTATTAACGGGACGATCATCATGAGCGCAACAGAACAAACCCCATCAGCATCCAAGGCCAGCATGCAGGCCATACTCGCCAAGCAAAAGCAGGCCCATATCAGCGAGGGCGCCTGGGACGTCAAAAAACGCATCGACATGATGGACCGCGCCATCGACGCGGTACTGAGCTACCAAGATGAAATCCCCAAAGTACTGGCAGAAGATTTTGGCCACCGCTCCCAAGAGGCTTCTTCTTTTACCGACGTGATGAGCTGTATTACTACCTTAAAAGACGCCAAAAAACACGTCGCCAAATGGATGCGTCCCAGTAAGCGCAAAGTTATGTTTCCACTGGGTTTATTGGGTGCCAAGGGGCGGGTCGACTTCGTACCCAAGGGCACTGTCGGGGTCATTAGCCCATGGAACTTCCCAGTTAATTTAACAATTACGCCGCTGGCGGGCATTTTTGCCGCGGGCAACCGAGTCATGATTAAACCCTCTGAGTTCACCCCCGCCACCTCGGCGATGATGGCCAAAATGTTTGCCGAGTACTATGACGAATCCGAGCTCGCCGTGATTACCGGTGGCCCCGAAATCGGCCAGGAATTTAGCAGCCTAGCCTTTGATCATATGCTATTCACCGGCGCCACCAGCATCGCCAAACACGTGATGCGAGCAGCGGCGGAAAATTTGGTGCCACTAACGCTGGAGCTGGGAGGCAAGTCACCGGTGGTGATTGGCGAAGACGCCGATATCGACGTAGCGGCCGCCAGAATTATGACCGGCAAGACCCTCAACGCCGGTCAAATCTGCCTGGCCCCAGACTACGTGATGGTGCCAGAGGGAAAAATGGGCGACTTTGTAGAAAAGGCCAAGCTCTCAGTGGAGACCATGTTCCCCACCATTATGGACAACCCAGACTACACCTCAGTGGTCAACGAGCGCCACTATGACCGACTGAAAAGCTATATCGCAGACGCCGAGGAGAAGGGTGCCGAGATAGTGGAGATAAATCCCGCCAATGAAGATTTTAGCCAGCAGGAACACCACAAAATCCCGCCGACCCTCGTATTGAATCCCACCGACGACATGAAAATTATGCAGGAAGAGATATTCGGACCGCTAATGCCGGTGAAGAGTTACCAGGCCGTCGACGAGGCAGTGGATTATATCAACCAGAATGATAGACCACTGGGGCTCTATTATTTTGGCACCGATATGAGTAAGGCCAACAAAGTCATCGACAGCACCACCTCCGGCGGTGTGACCGTCAACGACGTGATAATGCACATAGCCCAGGAAGATCTACCCTTTGGCGGTGTTGGCCCCAGTGGTATGGGCTCCTACCACGGCTACGACGGTTTTCGCGAGTTTAGCCATGCCAAGGCGGTGTACACCCAGTCCAAGAGCCGCATGGTGGAAATGACTACCCCCCCCTACGGCGACAAACTGCGCAAAGTACTGAAGATGCAAATCAAGAAGTAAGCAACTGTCACAGCGTGGGCCGGGTCCCTGGCTGGGCCCCGCGCTGTTCAAATCGCCTAATTTAGGCAATCCCTTCGTGGCGCAGGCACTTATCTGCTATCCTATGCGCCGACGATTTAGCAGTGGCTGGGCCGCTGCAACGCTATTTAGTCACTATTTATAATATTTACATTTAGCTAACCCTTAGAGTGGACTGATCATGACCTCAATGGAAAACCTCATTTCTCTGTGCAAACGCCGGGGCTTTATCTTTCAAAGTGGCGAGTTGTACGGCGGCCTTAAGGGCATGTATGACTTTGGCCCGCTGGGCGTTGAGTTAAAGAACAACCTCAAACAGGCCTGGTGGCGCGCTATGGTCTATGAGCGCGACGATGTTGAGGGTCTGGATGCCTCCATTATCGGCCATCAAAAAATGTTCAAGTACAGCGGCCACACCGAAACTTTTAGCGACCCCCTGGTCGACTGTAAGAAGTGCCAGCACCGCATGCGCGCCGACCATATGGTCGATACCAGTAAGTGTGATAGCTGTGGTAGCGAGGATATCACCGAGCCTCGTGAGTTCAATATGATGTTCAAAACCCATATCGGACCGGTAGAGAGCGACGAAAGCGTCGGTTATTTGCGTCCGGAGACGGCCCAACATATCTTTGTTAACTTCAAGAACGTGGTGGACTCAACCTCCAGTAAAATCCCCTTTGGCATTGCACAAATGGGCAAGGCTTATCGCAACGAGATTGTAGCGCGCAACTTTATTTTTCGAGTGCGGGAGTTTGAACAAATGGAGCTGGAATTTTTCTGCAAGCCCGCCGATGCAGAAACCTGGCACGACTACTGGCTGGAGCAGCGGCTGCAGTGGTGGGAGCGCCAGGGCTTGAGCCGTGACAATATCAATGTGGTCGATGTAGCCAAGGACGACCTGGCCCACTACGCCACCCGCACTTTCGACCTAGAGTATAAATATCCCCACGGGTTCGACGAGATAGAAGGCATTGCCAGCCGCTCGGATTACGACCTGGGCAACCATACCAAGGATCAAAAAGAGCTCAATATTCAATCTGAAGTTCACGAGAACAACGAGTCCACCATGAAACTGGCGGTCCGGGACGAGCAGACGAATGAATTGTATGTGCCCTTCGTCATCGAGCCCTCCGCTGGCGTTGAGCGCGGTGTGCTAGCGGTGCTCAATGAGGCTTACTGCGAGGAAGAGCTGGAAAACGGCTCCACCCGTACCGTATTAAAACTGCCCAAGCACCTGAGTCCCATTAAAGTTGCCGTAGTGCCGTTGAAGAAAAACAAAGAAGAGATCGTCAACCACTGCAAGTCTATTAAGAAAGACTTAATGCGGCTGGGATTGGGTCGTATTTATTACGAAAACACCGGTAATATTGGCAAGGCCTACCGCCGCCACGACGAGGTGGGTACGCCGCTGTGCATTACCGTCGATTTCGATACTCTGGAGCAAGATGGGGCGCCGGTCACTATTCGCAACCGCGACACCATGGAACAAATTGCGGTACCGATAGCGCAGGTCAGCGATTATGTTCGGGATTTTTACCTCGACTGAACGCCTACTCTACTTCGGTGCAGCCTGTTCAGCTAACAGGCACGTGACCAGAGCAGGCCAATAAAAAAGCCCCCACCGTAACGATGGGGGCTTTTTTTGTGCTTGCAGCTAGGTGTTAATTAGGTGCTAAGCAGCCACCATCGGTGCTTCTTGGCCAGAGCGACGCACCAACACACCGGGCAAAGCCCCAGTGTGTACGCCACCGCGAAACACCACTTGCCCCGATTTAATAGTCACGTCGTAACCCTCGACCCGCTGCACCAGGCGACGCCCACCAGCGGGTAAATCAAAAATCGCCTCCGGGCGGAACAGGCGCATGGCCTCAAAGTCGATAATATTGATATCGGCAATTTTCCCCTGTTGCAGTAATCCCCGGTCAAACATCCCGTAAGCTTGGGCGGTATCCCATGTCATGGAATGAACGATGGCCTCCAGTTGCATTAACTCACCTTTGCTGCGATCCCGGCCCCAGTGAGTCATGATAAAACTGGGCATACCTGCGTCGGCGATAACCCCGCAGTGGGCGCCGCCATCAGACAGACCGATCAATACGTTTGGATGTTCGATCAGCGCTTTTTGAGTTTCCAAATTATAGTCGGCATAGGCCCCCAAGGGCTGGTAAAACAATTCCTTGCCGTCATTGGCCACCAATAGGTCGTACATTAATTCCATCGCATCACGGTCCTGAGCCACCGCCATACCACCGATACTGTCTTCGTAATCTGGCTCGTAATTGGGTACTTCTCCCAGTGGAAACACCAGCCCCATGAGCTCTCGTAAATCACCCATTGGGCCGGTGGTAATTAACGATTGCTCCGACAGCATCTGCGCCTTGATTTCTGGCTGCTGCATCTTTGCTACTAACGCATCGTGATCTAAATCTTTTAACTGTGCTTGCCAAGTGGGATGACCGACAAAAGCGTGAAAGCTCGACTGCAGACCATGCAATATACCGGTGGGGCGACCTGCAGCCTGGGGCCGGATCGCCAGTCCCTGTTCCTGGGCTTGCTGAGCATTACTGAGCAACATACCACTGGTATAGGCCGGTGCGGTTGTGGCTACTACCGTCACCGGCAACCCGGTTTCACGCTGAAACGCCTTCACCCAATCCCACTCGGCCTCTTCACCGAGGTGGTCGGAGACCAGTTCAAACACTGCGTTATTAAGGCCCTTCATGCCCAGCCCTAGCCCCAGCATTTCGTCGCCCTCGGAAAAGGTCCCAGGCATATACTCGCCGTGAACATCTTTGTGCAACAAAGTCTTAGAGCTGCTAAAGCCAACCGCACCGGCCTCGACACCCTCTCTGACCAGAGCCGCCATCTCGGCAATTTCAGCGGGCGTGGGCTGGTAGTCGGTGGAGCAGCGATCGCCCATCACATAGGCACGCACAGCACCGTGAGGTACTTGGGCGGCGACATCGATGGCCCTGGGCATAGTCTCTAAGGCATCGAGGTATTCCGGGAAGCTCTCCCACTGCCAGTTGATACCCTCAGACAGCGCGGCACCGGGGATATCCTCCACGCCCTCCATCAGCTCAATCAAAAATTGTCGATCCTTGGGTTTACACGGCGCAAAACCAACACCGCAATTACCCATTACCACAGTGGTAACACCGTGCCAGCTAGAGGGTGCCAGCAGTGGGTCCCAGGTGGCCTGACCATCGTAGTGGGTATGAATATCAACCCAGCCCGGGGTCACCAACTTACCTGTAGCGTCAATTTCTTCGCTACCTGATTCGGCTATATCACCAATTTTTGCAATGATACCGTTGTTAACAGCAACATCGGCGACAAAGCGGTTTGCACCACTGCCATCAATGACTGTGCCGCCTCGAATAACCAGATCGTACATATGCCACTCCTATTAGCTTGTATTTATTATCACCCCAGAATAAATCAGATTGCCGGGGCGGTCAAAGACTAGCACCGGCCGCCACTGGAGACCGATAGCTCAGAACAGTTCACGCCGGGTTTTTTGTCTGTTACTATCGAATGATAGATTATTGAAAATAGCAGAGGTGAATAATGAGCGAAGCAGTAGCGCAAGAAGAAGCAGTGCCAAAACCAATGATGAGCCCTTTCCTGTCCGACAACCCACCGCCGGTGATCGAAGATCCCTACTCGGTGCCGATAGAAGACATCAATGTGATCGACGGGCGCTTGTTTCAACAAGATATTCATTGGGATCACTTTAAACGCCTGCGTGAAGAAGACCCGGTGCACTTTAATGAACTGCCCGGCATTGGCCGCTATTGGTCGCTAACCAAGTTTGAAGACATCATGTATGTAGACACTAATCATGAGCTGTTTTCCTCCGCCAGTGGTATCACTCTCGGCCCACAAGTGGGTTCCGACATTGATTCTGACGAGCTGCGTTTTAGTAACTTTATCGCCATGGATCAGCCCAAACACGATCTGCAGCGCTCCACAGTCAGCGGCGTAGTTGCCCCACCCAACTTGAAGAAAATGGAATTAATTATTCGCGAGCGTGTCTGCAACATTCTCGACAACCTGCCTGCTGGCGAAACCTTTAACTGGGTCGACCTAGTCTCGATCGAGTTGACCACACAAATGTTGGCCACCTTGTTTGACTTTCCCTTTGAGGATAGACGCAAGCTCACCCGCTGGTCCGATGTAGCCACCGCCCCTCCCGGCACAGGCATTGTCGACACCGCGGAACAGCGTCAAGAAGAGCTAATGGAGTGTCTGGCCTATTTCACCAAATTGTGGAATGAGCGCGCCGCTCAGGAAGTACCGGGGGACGATTTGGTTTCAATGTTAGCCCACGGCAAAGATACCAAAAACATGCAGCCCTATGAATTTCTCGGCAATCTTATTCTGCTGATAGTGGGGGGTAACGATACTACCCGCAACTCTATTAGTGCCGGGGTGCTCGCCCTCAATCAAAACCCCGCCGAATATGACAAGCTACGGGCTGACCCTTCGCTAATCCCCAATATGGTGGCGGAGATTATTCGCTGGCAAACGCCACTGCCCTATATGCGCCGCACCGCCAATGAAGATGTGGTTATTCGCGGCAAACAGATCAAAGCGGGCGACCAGCTATTGATGTGGTATGTCTCTGGCAACCGCGACAGTGATGTCATCGACCGGCCCGATGAGTTTATTATCGACCGGCCCAAGGCTAGGCACCACTTGTCCTTTGGTTTTGGCATTCACCGCTGTATGGGTAATCGTCTGGCGGAAATGCAGTTACGTATTGTCTGGGAAGAAATACTGAAGCGTTTTAGTAAAGTTGAAGTAGTCGGCGAACCCGAGCGACTGCGCTCCAGCTTTGTGCGCGGCATTACCGATCTTCAGGTACGTGTTCACCCACTGTAAGTCACAAAAATACCCGTGAGCGCACAGCGCTGCCTCGCGGGTTTCATTAAGATGTAGCTTTTGTCGATCGATGCAACGACCATAAATACTGGTAGCATAGCCCTGCCACATAGCCTTACAACATAGTCTTACAACATAGCCTTACAACATAGCCTTACAACATAGCCTCGCAATAAAACCCGCACAAATTCCACCTAGCCGCTAACAACAAACTCTGTCACCCAGGAAATTCCAGTTCCTGACAATGCCCCACGCTAACAATAAGCCTGCGAACTGACCAAAAGCAGCCAAATACACCTAGCATAGCGCTGTAAGTAATTGTTAACAAAACAAATATAGAATCTTATAGCTCAGCTCTTCGCAACTGTTATTCTAGCGCCCCCACCATCAGCGTAATAATTTTGATCTAATGGTTGGTATTTGTTGCTACAAATACGTATTCTACTCCGTAACTTAATCACTTAGTCTTAATCGCTTAATCTTAGTCAGGTAATATTGCCTGCAAAACGATAACAATTCGCTTGCGTCACGAATCGCTTTTTTATGTCAACAGGCCACCCTACTATAGATACCACATGTAAAAACTGGGGACATGGTACTTTCATGCCAATACGGAACACAACCATAGCTATCGCCAGATCTGCGACAATTTTATTACTAAAGCCGGTACGGTATTTAGCTATTTGGTCATTGCCCACGATAGCCATGTTATTTCTTTCCGCACTGTTGGCCACGCCCTCCCAGTCACAGCAGATCACGCCAGAACGAATCAAGGCCGCGCTTATATTTGAGTTAGCCAAATATGTACACTGGCCAGAAAAGGTCCTCAACAACCAGTTTACCATCGGTTTTGTCGGCGAGGATGAGCGCCTGTTCAAAGAAATGAGTCGCGTTTCGGGACGGAGATCCATTCACAATCTCCCGATCAATTTAGTCGCACTGGATTCAATCGATATCGACGGCAACCAATTTCAACTGATATTTGTCGCCCATAGTGCCAGATCTCAGATTAAAGCACTCGCCGCTACTATCCGTCGCAGTCATACGTTATTAGTTACCGACGATAGTGGTGGGACCCACGACTTTATGCTCAACATAAAACGCAATAAAAACAGTTTAGGATTCGAAGTGAATCGAAGCAATGTCCTGTATGAAAAGCTGTTGATGGACCGGGACATAATGTTATTGGGCGGTACCGAACTGGATGTCGCTGAGCTATTTAGAGAGACAGAACAGCAACAAAAAAACATCGAAGAAAACCTCGAAAAAAAAGAGGCACTACTCAACACTGCTAACAAATTATTAGCAAATACTAACGAAAAGTTACGTGTACAAACGAAACAGCAACAACAGCAACAGCAGCAACTGGCCAGGCAGATTCGCGATATCGACGGTAAAAACACTTTGATAAAGGACCGCGAATCTAAATTGCTGACACTGTCAGCACAGTTCGAACAATCCTCTTCGCTGCTTGATGGTATTAAGAAGGAATTTGACGCCAGTCAGTACCGCTTAGGCGAAACTGCTGCGGTACTCGATAAAAACGAAGCCATTGTGGCGACTCTGGAACGAGAAATCGAGAAAAACAGTGCCATACTGGCCAGTCAGGAGCAACGCCTGGCCCTAGAACAGGTTGAGAATCAGCGCAAGACCGACACCATCGCCACGCAGAAAAGTTTACTCAGCTATTTAGTGGTAGGACTGATCTTAATATCAATAGTTGCCATAGTGATTTTTCTGATTGACCGGGCCAGGAAAAAAGTCAATCTAAAGTTGACCCAGGCCACGGAGGCATTGGCCCTAGCGAAAGAAGAGGCCGAGGATGCCAATCGAGAAAAGAGTCTGTTTTTGGCAAAAATGAGCCATGAGATACGCACCCCTATGAGCGGTGTACTAGGCATGTCTGAATTACTGTCAGACTCTAATCTCGATGTCGAACAGCGTAAGTACAATGAAGTCATTCTCGCTTCGGGAAAAACCTTGCTGGCGGTCATTAACGACATATTGGACTATTCGAAAATTGAAGCAGGCAAGATGGAATTGGAGAGCATCTCCTTCAATTTGCAAAAGTTGATCTGGGAAGTGTTAAAAATGTTTCGCCTCAACAGTGACAAACTCCATATCCCGATGATGTCAGATATTGATCCACAATTGCCCCCGTTTGTCATAGGCGACCCCACCCGCCTGCGTCAGATTTTGACCAATCTGGTTAGCAATGCGGTGAAATTTACCGATACAGGAGAAATCATGGTCTCAGTAACCGCGCACGAGACCCTGCCGGATATAATCAACATAGCGGTGAGTGACACCGGCATCGGCATGTCGGCGCAGCAACAGCAGAACCTATTTTCAGCTTTTTCCCAGGCAGATACCTCGACCACACGAAAATACGGTGGTACCGGCCTGGGCCTAGCTATTTCCCAACAGCTATCACAATTGATGGGGAACGGCATCGGTGTTAGCAGTGAGCCCGGTGTGGGCTCGACATTTTGGGTGGACATTTTACTGCCCAAGGACGAATCGGTGGCCATAGTCGATAGCGACTACACACCGCAGCTGAAAAATAGGAAAGTACTGATACTGGACAACAACAGGAATTATGGTCAGCTGCTGGTAAAATACGCCGGACGTTATGGGCTGCAAGCGCAGTACTGTGAGAGTGGAGAAACGGCACTGCGGCTACTGCAGCAGGCTCACGACCAGGGTCAGCCTTTCGAATTACTGCTTTCGGATCTGAATATGCCCAATAAAGACGGCCTGTCCTTCGCCCGCGATTTGGCTACACGAGCCGACATCGGCGACATACCGGTAGTATTAATTACCGCCTCGAGCATTCCACCGACCACCAATGAATTACGTGACACTCGTATTGTATTGGCCACCGACAAGCCGCTGGTGGAAATGGAGTTTTTTGAGATCATTAGTCGATCTTTTGGCAAGCACTTCCAGCCCGCTGAATTGTGGACCCAGCATGGCATTGAACAAGACCAAGAACCGGCCATCTCGCCACTCAACATTCTGGTCGCAGAGGACAACCTCGTGGTTCAAATGGTCATGAAGGGAATTTTGGCCACCTGTGATCAAGAGGCCACATTTGTCCACAATGGTCTGGAGGCAATAGAGGTGGTTACAACCACCGCTGATGCCTTCGACGTGATATTTATGGACTGTGAGATGCCAGAGTTGGATGGCATGGCCGCCACTCGACAAATTCGTGAGTGGGAACACCAACATGGCACTGCTCGTACCTTAATCGTGGCACTTACCGCCCACGTGTTAGAGGAGCAGGTTGTGTACTGCAAGCAATGTGGTATGGACGAGTTTATGGTAAAACCCGTCGATATTGCACTATTCAAAGCACTGCTGAGGAGAATCAGCAAAGAAAAAGAGGTCTTCGTGTAACTGTGCCTTTGACCCACCTCCGTTACTGGCCCAGCATCAGCCAGACTCTCATCACCGGTGCCGCTATTTTTTCAACCACTCCATAAAATTGATCGATGCGCTAATCAGTCGCATTCTCGGGGTTTCCAGCAATGCTGCATGGTCTCCCCCGGCCAATACCACCCACTGTTTGTTGGCATTGGCGAGTTCTGCAAAGACTAGGCTGTGTATTGGTGTTTTTGCCAGCGGGTCAAATTCTGCCTGTAGCAATAATACCGGCACAGTGACCTTGCCGGCGTCTAATTGATTCCACTGATGCAAGTTATTCCAATCTGCCCGCACCGGATCAGCAGCCAGCGCGTGGCGCACGTATTCGTCGATGGCATTTTTGCTGATAGTACCTTCAACAATAAAATCACTGGCGGCATTTTTTTCAGTATTGGGCAGCGCCGGTGCTTTACCAACGGTGTCGTCTACCGGTATAGCCTCCCTGGATCTTAAAGGGTAGCCGTACAGCGTGATGGATTGAATGTTTTCCGGGTAGCGCTGGGCGGTCAACTGCGCAACAAGAGATCCGTTAGACCAACCCCATACATGTAGCTTATGCCCGGTTTTCTCCCGCAGCCAACTCAATACCGCAGCCAGATCGGCGGCGGCTTTGTCAGGATTATGCCAACCCGAGGCATCTCGCGGCGTTTCACCATAACCGCGAGCATCCAGTGCCCACACGCTGTAACCCAGCTTATTAAAACCGTCCATTAACGACAAGCTCTCACCGGGAACCTGTAAATCAAAGTCAGGCAGTGAACTCCAGGTACGCCCGTGATGAAGCACAATATGGCCCTTAGGCTCAGCCACTGATTTCTCCCACAACGCCATAGGGTGACCATTGGAGAGTACCGTGTGTTTTAACGCGGCATCCGAATATGCAAAAGCAGGTAGTAGCGCCATTGCCAGTAATAACAATAGCCGAAATACTTTGCTGTTGGTTTTTATGGTCTTGTTCATCATCGCTGCCCAGTAAAAGAGTGAATGCTGTATTTAAACCTGAGGCCGCCGCCGCAGTAGATATTTGTGCTGACCGTCCAATACCAGCTCGTCTCGCTGATTGTGTACCGTCGCCGCCATGGTCACCACACCAGTAGTATTTTGCGCTTTTAACTCAGTGATGCGCAGCATAGGGTACAGGGTATCGCCATCGACCACACCTTTGACAAACTTAGCATTGACTTCGATAAAACCGATCAGACTGTCGCCGATAACATGGGGGAAAATACCCGCCCCTGCGGCGGTCTGCGCCAATACTTGCAGCCCATGGGCCAATAGACCATCGTAACCACGGTCCTGGCAATACTCCCGGTCGTAGTGAATAGGATGATTGTCACCCGAGGTTAATTGAAATGACGAAAACAGAGCCTCGGTCTGGGTGCGGGCGGGGATATAAAACTGGTCCCCCACCTTTAAATCGTCGAAATATTTAGCCTCTTTACTGAAACGGTGTTCACGGTGATCAAATTGCGTCATTGGCCTTTCCCGATGGGTTACGTTGCCCCGCTAAGGGGAGAACAAAGTAGGCGCTATAGTAGCAGTTTCGTCAGTGCTGGCGAAGCACCGGCACAAATCGACGGTACGGACCGGCTTGGACCAGCACAGTGCCGTGCCCATAGTAGGTTTTTATCCCATTACACGCTACATTAGTACCATCGTTTACCAAGAGATAAAGCTATGAGTCAGTCAGCGCAGTATTTCAGCTACAGCGATTCGCCCTATGCCATCCGCGAAGAGTTAAAAACCGCCCACCGCAGCTACTGGCAGGCGCTGGCCAGCCCCGGCAGCTGGTTTGACGGCGAACAGCGTATCGCCATAGCCGCCGAGGTTCGCCAGGCCCTGAACTGCTCTTTTTGCCGGCAGCGCAAACAGGCATTGTCACCCTACGGACAACAGGGACAGCACGACAGCGCCGCTACCGTCTTGGAGCCCGCAGCAGTAGACGCGGTGCACCGCATTATTACTGACCAGAGTCGTATCACCCAACAGTATATCGACGACAATAGTAACCTGGGGCTGAGCCCAGAGGCCTATGTAGAGTTAACCAGTATTGCAGTAACGGTATTCAGTATCGACGAGTTTCATCGTGGCCTGGGCCTGCCCAAGGAACCACTGCCGATGCCCGTGGCCGGCAGCCCCAACCACTACCGCCCGCCGGGAGTGGTTCACGATACCGGATTTGTACCCATGCTGCCCCGTGGGGCCGCCTCCGGCGCAGAAGCAGATCTATGGCCTGCTGCGATGTGCCCCAATGTCATTCGAGCGCTGAGCCTAGTTCCCGACGCGCTACGGCAATGGCGAGCCGTAGGAGACGCCCAATATATGCCCATGGCATCAAT
>Ga0209395_1004963_pt1 | contig 15241 bp, 15 predicted proteins | sample GOMGulsemesocosm_3_FD_184635 | JGI IMG/M metagenome (GOLD analysis project Ga0209395, IMG submission 184635) | Methane-oxidizing microbial communities from mesocosms in the Gulf of Mexico - GOM9D Gulf of Mexico (SPAdes) (version 2) | ecosystem: Environmental > Aquatic > Marine > Cold seeps... | reverse complement strand
AAAAACTTTGGGGCGGATCTAGGATTCGACAAGATTCATGAAACCCGAGGTGCATGCCCAGGGGCGGTTTGCCTGGTAAAAAGCCGCAAAACTATAATTGCTAACGACGATACGTTCGCACTAGCCGCTTAAGGCTAGCCATCGCCTCATAAATTCTCCTGTTGTTTCGAGGATCGATGGTCACCCCAAATAGGATAGCGAGGGAAGCACGCTTAAGGCTGAACCGCGAAATAGTATTAAGCTCACCATGACGAAGCCTGTCGGTTGGCGTCTAATTGGTTAAATAAAAAATCGACTAAGCATGTAGTACCAAGGATGTAGGCTTTTTGGACGGGGGTTCGATTCCCCCCCGCTCCACCACACATAGGTTCAACAAGAACCAACAAAGACCCGAAATCGTAATGTAATTAACGGTTTCGGGTTTTTTGTTGACCAAATAAAACCAACGTTCAACAATGACACCTTACTTTTTTTGCAGTATTCTTTGCAGTACGTCTATTATAATTAAATTTAAGTACTGCATAAATGCCAAAAACAGTCACTCCGCTTTCAGCAATACAGGTCAAGAGTAGTAAGCCAACAATTAAGGTTCAGAAAATAGCTGACGGTGGCGGACTTTATCTTAAAATAAAACCTACAGGTTCAAAATCTTGGATTTTCGAGTATGCAAGACCATATACAAAAAGAAGAACCAGTTTAAGTTTTGGTATCTACCCTGCTATTTCATTATCCGATGCGAGAATTTTAAGAGGTGAATCACAATATCTTCTCGCAAAGAACATTGATCCTAAAGTCCAACGTGATGATTTAAACAAACAAACTAAAGAGGCTCACTTAAATACTTTTGAAGCCGTTGCAGCAAGTTGGTTTAATATTAAAAAAGAAGAAGTATCACCAAACTACGCGATAGACATCTGGCGCTCATTTGAAGCAAATGTGTTTGAATTTATAGGAAAAATACCAATTCATTTAATCAAAGCTCAAGATTTTATTGAAACCTTACAAAAAGTTGAAAAAAGAGGTGCTTTAGAAACAGTTAAAAGATTAACTCAGCGTATTAATGAAGTCATGAATTTTGCCATTAATACCGGCATTATCACTCACAACCCAGCACATTCGATAAATAAGGCGTTCAAGAAACCTAAAAAAGAACATTTACCTACAATAGAACCTAATCAACTCCCTTATTTCATGAAGTGCCTGTCCATTGCTAGTATCAAGTTTCAGACAAGGTGCTTAATTGAGTGGCAATTGCACACAATAACTAGGCCGAGTGAAGCAGCAGGTACCAAGTGGTGTGAAATTGATTTCGAGAACAAATTATGGACAATTCCAGCCGAAAGAATGAAAAAGAATAGAGTTCATTATATTCCATTAACTGACCAGTCATTGAAAATCTTAGAAATATTAAAACCAATGTCTGCCCATCGAGAGTTTGTATTCCCAAGTGTCAAAAACCCGAGAAAACCTATGAATAGCTCAACAGCTAACGTCGCAATTAAACGAATGGGCTTTAAAGATAAACTTGTCGCACATGGATTGAGATCACTGGCTAGTACAACATTGAATGAACAAGGATTCGACAGTGACGTCATTGAGTCATCATTAGCTCATATTGACCACAATGAAACACGTAAAGCTTACAATCGGGCTCATTATCTCGAAAGGAGAAGAGATGTTATGAACTGGTGGTCAAGGCATATCGAAAAATCTGCATTAGGTTCGGTTAGCATCACCGTAGAATAAGTTCATAAACATAGGAATAGGTTCACCAATGATCAAAATTAACAAAAATGAAGCCAATCTTTTAGATATTCAAAAAAGTATTGAAAAATCAAAAAAGTTATTAAAAGCAAAAGATTCAAGTGTATTAATGACGGGTCCTAAATCATTTACTCCTCAGATAAAAGACGATATCAAAAAATTAATTACCTTCTCTCTTGAACCCGATTTATTTATCAGTCTCTGTGAAGAACTTGTTGGGATTGAAATTGAAAAGAAAAAAAAATATAGAACCAACAAAGGAGTATCAAGATCAAATGAAAAACTAAGAGAAATAATGAACAGCTTAACTAAATTAATTACCAAAATAGAAAACTTGGATAGTAGAACCTTTGAGCTAATGAATCAAAATTCACTGTATGCAAGAAACTTTATTAATGATTCTCAAAGCTTGTCAGGCGTCGATACAATAGTAGATGAAGCTTACTATTTGTTTGCCGCGTCCAAATTAAGTATTTCACCGACCACTGGAGAAAAAGTAACTCTACCAAAATATTTCGTCTCCAGCATACATAACCTTTGGAAGAAGCATAATGGTCCAGAAGTAAAACCTAAAGATCGTGGAGAATTTCTTAATTTAATTGTTATCCTTCTGTCTGAATTAGGTTTACCCAATGACAACCCCTCTTATCTCATCGACAAAGAAATTTTTTAATTTCGTTGGAATCTTTATCTCTTACATAAGGCCATAAAAATCAATTAGTTGAGCCTATGTAAATTGTTACATGAAACCATGTAACCATTTACATAGCACTTTTAAGCACTGACTATATTATGGAGCTCAATTTCAACCAACGAGCGACATCGCAATGCAACAAAGATCATTAATAGTTCTACGCCGGCCTTCATTACTTAAATTACTGCCGTACAGTAAATCAACACTACAAAACCGTATACACAATGGGTTAATACCTCCTCCTGTTCCTTTAGGAGGTCGGTGTGTAGGTTGGCTTGAGTCTGAAATAAATCAGATTCTTGAAGCCATGTTTTGTGGTGCTTCTAATAATGAAATCCAAATATTAGTTTCAACACTTGTTGAAGCTAGATCAACCGAAAAATCAATTTCGTATTCTGCTTAATAACAACAATAAAAGGCTTAATTAACATGACGACTTTAAACCCTAACAAATTATATTCTTCTTCATGTGATGGCAAATTCATAGAATGTGAATCGTTCATATTCTACGATTTTTCCAAATATCTACTTGGACATGAAATAGGAAGTTACATTATGGAGCTTGTAGAAGAGAGACAACCAAAATCTTTTTCTGTCAATAAATTTATTCACTTCCTTTGTTTTAATTGCGATTTTGTCAAATCATTTTGCTTCAAATCTTGTTTGTCTTCATACCTTGAAATTTTGCTTCTACTACGGCTACCACGCGGGGACGAAGAAAAAAATCAAGAGGCGTATGAAATAATATTTGAAACATTATTAAAACAAACAAACGAAATGGCCGAATTATTGAATACTAACGATGATTCGTTACAAAAATAGAAGGTGAATGCACCACCTACATTAAGCAATTTAGGTGGTGATATTTCAAATAACAAACAAAAAAACACGTAAAAATTGAAGGTATATCTAGTATATTAAAAACTGAGGTTTCCACATAAAATCATGTCTAAATTAACACATAACAAATCACAGCCCAATCCAATAATAACAAGGGCTTCATTCGACCTAGAAAATCAATTAAATGCCAGTAGTCCAGTTATATATAACATCACTCATTACCTTGCTATTTCATCTACTCCATTAACTAATCATACTGAAAAAGAAACAGCCTTTGATAATCGTTATGAAAAACATATTAGTCAGTATATCGATGATGATGAATTTAAAAAAATAACGAAAAAAATATGCCTTGATGTTTCAATAAATATACAACACCCGATATCAATATTTTCTAAATTTAAACGTTTGTTAAGAAAAATCCCGTTGGATACCTATAAAGAAAGTGTAAAAGTAGCTTCGTCAATTCATTTTAATCGTGAATTATTACTTGCCTTCTTTGCACTTGAAAATCAAAAAATAAAATCGAATGAAACACTTTGGTTTGCAACCTTTCAACTTCCAAAGACTTTTGTACTAATAGCAAAAAAAAACACAACTAAAAATACTGTCATCAGAAGATTTATAGAGAAGCTCGAAAGTAAATTAAAATTCAAAATACCCAATTGTTTATCGGTATTAGAAAGAACTGGCGGGTACCATATTCATATGGTTTTTTTAGCTGATGAACTTTCAAAAGCAAAGTTAGAAATAGCCATAAAGCATTTATCAAGAAATACTTGTTCTTCTGTAAACATACATAAAACTTATAAAAAATACGGTATCAATAGACCTGTGGATCTTGGATGTATTCATTACTTTGCTAAAGAAATAAACAAGCGTTATTTTGGTAAATCAAATGTATATATATCTTCCGATTTAAGAGAAAAAATGAAGATGTTTAAAAAAAATAGTATGGCGAGATATAAGTCGAATAAAACACTTTTTAGTGTTCATGGATTTAACAAGACAATAAAAGCTTACAATGTGCTGAAGCGAAATGATTTAAGCAATATATCTACTTAAAAAATCTATTACTAAATTTTTAATCTTACCACCTAAAATCATCACATTAGTATCTCTAAATTGACTAACACACTGATTTAAAATAAAATTTTACAAGATTGATTTTTTCCTCTATCGTTTATCAACAGAGGATGTATTATGAGTAAATTTACTAGGTCACAAATATTAAAGTTTTATCATTCATATTACCTAACCGAAGGTCTAAGCATAGAAAAGATTGCTAACAGGCTGAATTGCAATAAAAAGACAATTCGAGCTGGATTTGCAAAATATAATTGTGAATTAAAAACATCAAAAGAGAGAAATGCAGATAAGCGCAAACATAGTGATTTTTTTTATAAAATAGTTTATGAACGGGACTACATTCAAAACGAGTTTACTTATCAAGTATGCTCAGAACTAAATAACACTTCTGTTGACGATCTATTTAGAAATTTTAAAAGGCTTGGCCTAAAGACAAGAACTCAAAAAGAAGCCATAAAATTAAATCAAAGAAAACAAAAGCCGGTAATGGTGCCAATCTTTAATGAAATTATTCAAGGTAATTTATCAATAAAAAAAGCAGCAAAATCATTAAATATTTCTATTTCCCAACTATACAGACAGTTCAGATTAATTGAATTGGAACTACCAAAACCCACTGGAGCTTGCTTAACAAATGAAGACATCAACTTGGTTATTACACTATATTATGAAGGTGAGTCATATAATAGAATTGCCGAAAGACTGAGTATATCACCTAAAAAAGTAGAAAAATTGATAACGGGGAGCGGAATAAAAAAGAGAAATCATCTCGAAGCAATAAACAATGGACTTGCTCTAGGTCACTTTTCAGGGAAGGTCAGCCGAAATGCTAACCTAGACGTTAACTTTTTTAAACAATGGACTGCAGAATCAGCTTGGGTCTTTGGATTATTATTAAGTGACGGTTCAATTGGTCTATATGAAAAGTCACATATGATATCCCTCGTGTCAATAGACAAAGATATGCTCATTAATGTGGCAAATTTATTTGGCATTCCAGTTAAATGTATTTATCCAAGAGAAAATAAAGGAAATGGATCTCACTCCTATTCACTTCAATGCACTCACAAAGGATTTATTCAAACACTCTTAAACTTAGGAATGGAATCTAATAAAGCGTATACGGTTTCAATGCCCTTGTTACCCCAAGACATGTATAGACACTTTATTAGAGGTTATATCGACGGTGATGGTTCTTTTACTTTAGGAAGTAACAAACTAAGGTTCGGATTAAGCTCTTGCTCAAAAATAATAATGTTCCAGATAATAAGTAAACTATTTGAGCTTGCTAGTATCGGCATTGTTCGAAAAAGAAGTGCAAAGTCAGCAATTAACAAACAAGGCTCTCCTGAACTGACGGTCTACTTCAGAAAAATAAGAAGAAGCCCGATTTACTATCTTGAAACCAGTGCTAAAGAAAACATTAGAAAATTAGCTGAGTTTTTATATAAAGGTGTGCCTCCAAATATCTGTTTAGCTCGAAAGCGAAACGCTGTTTTTAAGTACCTCTATTTACCCGATAATTATTAAGGTTAACTTGAATGACCAAATTAATAGTTCTAAAAATAGCGACAAAATAACAGCAAAAGCCAACTGTTTTTTTTAACCTCGTCCCGTTTAAGAACTTGCTATACGTTTTAATTGACATACTTGCAAATTGTAGTATAAAGCACAATACTTAATACACAACAATATTGTTGGGTCATGATTCCAGAATTTAACAAACAAGGAAATCTTCCTAATGGAGTACATAGTACGACGCTAGAGGAGTTTATAAAAAAGTTTGGTTACAACCCCAAAAGGCTCTGGTTAATAGATGGTTTAAACCTATTGATAGAAAGCCTTTCCAAAGCAGGTTGTACACTCATCTATATTGATGGGAGCTTTGTTACAGATAAGGAAATACCTGGAGATTACGATCTTTGTTGGAGTGTAAACGGTGTTGAGCCTACTAAGTTAGATCCGATTTTACTTGAGTTTACGCCCGAATCTAGAAGTAAAGTTGAGGTTAAATATAGAGGGGATGTTTTTCCAGCAGAAATTCCTGAGGGAGTGTCAGGAAAATTATTTATTGATTTCTTTCAAACAGATAAAAACACAGGCGAAGATAAAGGAATTATTGCAATTAACATAGGGGGTAAGAAATGATTAAAAATAAAAAACAGCTGACTCTTACTAATAAAAGAATAGATGAATTCAGCGATACCATTGAAGTTATTAGAAATGAAGAATCTGATCTTCACCCTATGCTACAAAAAGCTCAAATCGACGCCATTTTATACCAAAGAAATCAATTGTCTGAGCAAGTCAGAGAGTATGAAGAATTACTTTCCGGAGAATTCGTAGTCTTTGACGTAGAAAATCTCGCTGATTTACCAAAGGCATTAATTCGTGCTCGTATCTCATTAAGTTTAACCCAAAAAGACTTGGCTGAACGTTTAGGTATGAAAGAGCAACAAATTCAACGTTATGAAAATACAGAGTACGCATCGGCAAGCTTTGCAAAACTTGTATCCATCGTTGAAGCTCTCGATTTGAAAATAACAGAAGATGTATTTTTACCTAAAGAATCAAGAGCCAAGAACTTATTATTGGAAAAATTAAAAGATACAGGTCTAGAAAAGCAGTTTATTGAAAAAAGAATAGCGCCAAGAGATTTATCCCTATTAGATTTTACTTCTTGGGTTGATAAAACAGTAAACAGCTTATCTAATATTTTTGGTTGGTCTAAAGAAACTTTATTAGGAGATGAACCATTAGCTATTGGTAGAGACGCCTCGATGGTTGCTAGATTTAAAATGCCTGCTAGTGCAAACACTCAATATGCCACAGCATACACTCAATATGCATATTGCTTAGCAAACTTGGCGTCAAAAAGTTTTCAAAAAGAAATAAAACAAGTTTCTAGTTCAGCTAAAGAAACTAGGCAACTATTAATGGATGAATATGGAGAGATTACTTTCAAGTCTATCTTAAGCTATGCAACAAATTTGGGGATCCCTGTCTTAGCTTTAAATGACTCTGGCGCTTTTCATGGAGCGACTTGGAGAATAGGTGGACGAAATGTAATAATTCTTAAGCAAAAGTCATTACATTTATCTAAATGGGCATTCGATCTACTACATGAGATATACCATGCTAGTCAACGACCAGAACTCGAAGAGTTTTCCGTAATTGAATTAAGTGAAACAAGTGAGGAAAGAAGATTAGACCAAGAAGAAATAGATGCAAATGAATTTGCATCAAAAGTTCTTTTAGGGGATAAAGCAAAAATTTTTGTCGAGCTTTGCTTTAAAAATGCCAAAGGAAGAGTTGCATGGTTAAAAAATTCAGTAATTCAAGTGGCTGAAAGTGAAAGTATTGATTGCGGTGTTTTAGCATACCAAGTTGCAAATAGAGTTGATCAAATGTCTAAAAGCTCTGGTAAAAAAATAAATTGGTGGGGAGCTGCAAATAATTTACAAGTCAATTCATATAATCCAAAATCAATTTGCATTGAAGGTATTAAAGAAAACATATCTTTGGAAGCTTTAGAAACTTTCGAGCGAGAGTTAGTTGAACAAGCTCTTGTAAACTAATTATACATGCCAAGGGCTCTAAACTGAGCCCAAAACGATTAACGCCTCACTTAATTTTCTTGTTAGGTGTTTTTATTACAAAACTACTGATTTGATGTATGTAACGGTATATCTAATAAGCTCAAATGACGCTGTAAACACAAAGAAAATACCAATAGCATTTATAAAGAATGAAGCAGTACGATTGTTTCCTGTCATTTCTTTGAATCCAAACGCTAAAAGCATTAAAAAACCAGCAATAAAAAACATCCCAGTAATTGTGAATGCTATAGCTACTAATATGTCTAAATATGCTTCAATACTTATAGAGTCGTCCAATGTTAATTTGGGAGCAAAACTGGCCGCAATTGAAATACCAAAAATAGTAAAAAAATTAGAAATAATAGACAATCTTTCTACAGCAGTTCCATCTCGTAACTTTATATAAACTTCTTTCACAACTATACCTTAAAACCTAACAGTGTATTAATCCGTATTTCGAATTAAATCGTCGATAATTTCATTTTTCGTTTATTCACGAAATAAAAATTTCACAACAATTTTAGTAGGTTACCAGTATATATTTACATAATCAATCTCTTTGAAGTAAATGCGTATTGAGACAAAGGAACCTTGAAATGGTTCGATATGATAAATTGAAAACCAAACATCATCAGCCCAAAGTGACATAAGAACTAATAGTCACTATTACCACAGACTGTTCATTTTAAGCATAGTCTATGTGTACGTTCGTGTTTATCTCAAAATCGTGCACTTAAAGTGGTTTTTATAAAGTGTACGGACAGTCTCTATACATCCCTGATTTAAAATGTACACTATTTTGAGAGATGACTAGACAGCTTATTTTCATTGATATACCGATACAATGTAGCAATACCAACTCCAGCAGCTTTAGATGCTTTTTCCTTACTCATATCACTCTTGATATACCCTAATGCTTCCTCACATTTTTTGGCTGTATTAGGGTTGATAGGGCGTCCTCTATACTTATTGTTCTCTTTAGCTTGAGCAATACCGATAGCTTGCCTTTCTTTCATTAAATCCCTCTCCATCGTGGCAACAGATGCCATGATCGTAAGAACCATCTTCCCTGTGGCGCTCGTAGAGTCAATCTGTAGGTTTTGAATTAACACAGAAACACCTTTCGTTTCCAAGTCAGTGAATAGGCTAAGTATGTCTTGTGTATTACGACCTAACCTTGACAGCTCCCTAACGATGATACGATCACCAAACTTAACTATTCTTAGCAACTCTTGGAAGATAGGCCTATCAGTGACATTCTTACCTGATGCTTTCTCTTCCATTACTTGGGCATTAGGGTAATCACTTATTAGAACCTCAGTTTGATGAGTTATATTTTGACCTACAGTACTAACTCTGCTGTAAATGTAATCCGTCATATCAATTCCTTTGTAATCTATCATAATGGACCCTAAAGACAATGCTATCCTTAGGGTCTGTCAAGTGACTTATGATAGAGTATTCAATCTATATCTTTAGGGCATGGTTAAATGATAGATATTGTAACTTTGCGTACAAGACTGCAGAGTGGCAGCTAGTGACCTTAGAACAACGAACACTGGTATTTCCCCTTCACCAAAAGCTAACGTCAAAAAAGGCGCATTGACGACATTAGCTACAAATAAATCGCCATATATTTTCTAATTCTTTTTTGCACGCTTTCACCCTAGAAAACGAGATAAAAACATACTTTCTTCAAAAACCCATTAATGGAAATCAATAACCACTTGATATACTAAGAATATAAGGGTAAATTTATTTCTATTATAAAGAAATCAGACGGTTAATGAACTGTAGAAAAAAGGGTCTTTCTCATCTAATAAGCTGTTATGTGTCAGTTAAGGTGTGGTTATGAGTGCAAATGCTGGGGAATTATTCGAGACGATGAGAGTTAGGCTTAAAATGCAAAATGATAGCATTACTAACCCATCAGCATCTGTAAAATTTGCAACTGAATTACTTGTTCAAAAGTTAGCTGAAATTGATCCTTCAGAATCCATTGAAGTGATTTTTGGAGAGCAATCTATTGTAAAGTATGTTCATACATCGACAGGGGAAATATTAGCAGAGATTGTCGAGGCATCTGCCACATAACAAGCCACTCAAGCAGGACTTTTAACAGTTGGTTAGGTTCCGCTTCGCTTCACATTTTAACCAACAATTAAAAGCCTCTTAGTGGGGCGTTATGCATTTCAAGGAGTCCAATGCTTCATTACCTCAATCCACTATTACTATTGGGTATGTTAAAGGTTATTTATAATTTTTTTAAAAACTCTGAAAATCAATATTTAGCTACATGGGTTCAAACCTTTGCTATTGTTGGAGGAGTTGTAGTTGCGCTAAATCAACTTGATACTATTACAAAGCAAGAGCAAATAAACAGTAATGTAAAATATATGGAAATTGCTCAAAAATATTCGAAGAAAGTTCACTTAGAATATAATCGTATTTTAAAACATCATCGACATAGTGCGTCGATGACTACAGAGGTATTCTATAAACGGTACAGCCGAGAGAGTATTTTGCAATCAAGGCAGGTTTTGGAGGACTATATTGAAGAACTTAGTTTATGCGGTGCTCTAAGAATTTGTCCCCACAAACTTGTAAATAGCATAGTCTGTCAAACATCCAAACGTTTATATACTGAACTAAAAATAGAACTCAAAGATCCTTCAGGTAAAGTCATAAGTAGTAAGCCTCCTTTTTTCTACGAAAGAAAAATCAATAATCATTGTGGTCTTATAAATAGATCATATTTTTGGCTAAATGCTTAACAAGCTGTTCAAGCGGGGCATGACAGTTGGCTTTTGCTCGTTCTTCGCTTATTTTAGCCAACTACAATTTGCTCCTTAACAGGGCGTTAGCTGCTTCATAAGTTTGGCAATTTTCAATCATCTCAACAGGATCTAAATGTATTTATTATTTCCATTTTCAGTAGTCGTTTTATGTTTTTTAATATTTTTGTGTTATTTCAAAGTAAAGGCCCCTAATAATGAAGAGTCATTTTCCTCTTGGATTATGCTTAACCCTTCGCAAGGATTAATGGTACAACCTAGTTTGTGGTTAGCTATTATATTGCCATTTCTACTTTTTTTGGTATTCGGTTTTTTTGCTTGGAGTGGTCATTCTGTTTCTTTTACCAGTGAGGGTTTCAACTTATTTATAAGTATAAGTAAATTGCCTTTGGGCATTTTGGCTATTTCTTTGCCTTTATCAGCCTTAATTATTCGTATTCACTCCACTCATCAAACGGCATTACAAATTGAAACTACATCTTATAAAAATAGACAAGATGAGTATTATGCACATGAAAGCAGTTTACATTCATATTTCACCCGAATTGAACCATTAAAACTAATTGGTTTTGAAGGTGAATATTCTCTCTCTATCGACAACAGGCTATACCGTAAAATTTACCCCAAGAACTCACCTCACACAGGAGTTACTGAGCATAACCATCTATTTACGAGTATGTTAACAGGTAAGATGATGGAGTTAGGTAAACAAATTTATTATATAAATACATATTCAGATAATAGAAAGCAGCTTGATTTAGTTGCTAATACATTATTTTTAGCCATTAAAAATATGAATCAAATTTGTAATGCACTTTTCGTTGAAGTTCCTTGCTCCCTTAATAGTACAGAGTGGCTAAAAGTAGATAATGGTTCAGTTGCTTTAAAGTCAAAAAATGTAGATGAATTGGTTGGGCAATACAGATACTTATATATATACATGATTAATTTACTGTCATATGTTCATGTAGAGTTAGGTCTCATTGATAGGAGAGTAAATCATTTACTTCATGATCCAATGTATTATGAAATTAGAAGACCGGAATTATTTCTTTCGATTTATACAAACGGACAACACACAACATATCCACTTGTAAAATTTAAAATGCCAGCTCAATAGCAGTTAACAAGTCACTCAAAAGGACAAATACCAGTTGGTTTTTGCTCTTTCGCCGCTTATTTTAATCAGCTATTTTTTGCCTCTTAATGAGGCGTTAGAACCCTATTCGTTCGGATAAGCACGACTTGAAATATAAATTGGAATATTAATATGAAAAAGAAAACCTCAGCATTTAAAAGAAATGATCTAGCTCGCATACTTATAGATGCGACTATGACTGATTCTACAACGATAGTTGTGGAAGGGGAAACAGATGCAAATATTGTTCATAATATTATTAAGTTGGCAGGTTATGATCGAAGTAAAGTAAATATATATACTCTTCTCGGGCACTCCAATTTATTGCAAGAATTGGATTCTGAAGAAATAAAGCACAATGATAATATAATAGTTTTACTAGATTTAGATATTGGAAGTATTCATGAATCAGAATTTGTAGCAAGAGCTAAAAGTAAAATAAAAAATAATAACATTTCTGTCTGTACTGCAACTCCATCAATTGAATCTTGGCTTTTCGCAGATAATATCAACCTGAAAAAATTGATTAAAGAAACAGATAAGGCAGAAGCAATCTATGGCAGATTGCCAATGCCTGAAGATATAACATATCCCAAGCAAGTTCTTAGAAACTTGTTGGGTGCTAAATATAATATAAACGCAATTATGAGCGGCATGGATATTAACCTATCAGCTAGTCGTTCTTCGTCATTGCGTAACTTTTTAACAGAGCTTTCAATAAAATTGGGAGAACCTAGAGTTAAGTGGGAAGAAAGCTATGTTAGAAGTGCAGGGAGAGATGTTTTTTCCAAATTAGTAAATGAAATAGTCGAACCTAATAAGGTGATTTATAAATCATTAGATGGTACAAAAATAACTGCAAGAGAAATGTCTTTACACATAAGAGATGGGAGTGACATTGGGGTTAGGTATTCAATCGAAGTTCTAAGAATGGCAAGAGATCTGCTAGCTAGAGAGAGCAGTAAATAATATGATTTCATTCATTACAGACTATGACGATAATACGAAAGATAACCTTACGGTTTTTAACAACCTTGAGTTAACTGGTTTTTCGGTGAATCTTCATAGTGAGAATGCAACAAACAATAATTTATACGCAGAGCTAAGCGCTAGAGATACTAATTGTTTTGCAATGTCACATGGTGATGTGGATGCATTGAAAGATCAAAATCGTGATAATGCATTCGATGAACGAGTGTTGGAAATTAATAAGAGGTTTAATGTTTTTGCTTATGCTTGTAATACATCGCTTCAATTGGGGGGGGATGCATCAGATCGCACAGTTAATTGGTTAGGGTATACATCTCCAATAAATGCGCCTTGTATAGATATGGAAATGAAAACAATTTATACAGAAATATTCTCCTATATTTGTAATTCCTTTCCAAATGTAAATTGCCCAGACAGTGCATCTAGCTTCATACAAGGTTTAAAATCTATATGTGATGAAAAAACCGAAGATTTATATGATATGAGAGAAAATGAGTCATATGAAGCTGAAATATCAACACATATGAATATGCGTGAGTTCTGGCAAAAATTGAAAATATGGCTGGAATTATCAGGAGAAGCAATTGAACATCCCCGAGACTCAACTTGGTAGGGTTCTACAAGCAATTCAACGAGGACAAAAAACAGTTGGCTTTACTCCTTCGTCGGTATTATAGCTAACAATTTTCGCCTGTTAATTGGGCGTTATCGATACAAAAGTGCGACACGAAGTCGCCTGCGAAGTTGTTTGACTTAAACAGAGGTTGTTGTTCAAACCACCTGTGCCATCAGGTGACTCTACGGGCATGAATAAAGAGCTGCTCGGACAATGTAACGAAGGTTATCAATAGGTAACCGGGGTGCAAATCGTGAGACAAGCGCCCTCCTGATAACCATGTTCGGGTGAGTGCTAGAGAGTTGGTATGGTGAAATTAACTGAATCCGTGATAAAGACCGTAACGATAAACAAGTGAAAAAGGTTGATACACTTGAGCCAAAAGGCAACGTCGGGAGGTGTGTTATTTTTTGTTGGGCACACATGGCCAACAGTCCTGACCGGTCGAAAGCGGGCACCTAACCCAACGTGCTTCAAAGGTGGAACGTGGTAACCCTGTACACCTCCCTCAAGGGACAGTTTACTGCAAAGTAGACCTATGGGTGTGCAGATTGGGAGGATGGAAGAAGCTAATGCCATGCTGTAATCGCGTGGATACGGGTTTAAACGTTATCCGGCACGAAAGTGAGCAGACGTCCATCTGGTCTAAAATCGTGAGAGAGTTTGGAGAATCGAAATAATGAGGAAACGCAAATGACGGCTGAAGTTTATGCTGGTGCCTCCTCGGCAGCTCAGGTCTTTCGACTACAGACGCGTATTGCGAAGGCAATAAAGGTAGGTCGCTATAGCAAGGCGGAAGTCTTGCAATGGATACTTGCCACTCATTTGCGGCAAAGTATTTTGCCGTGAATAAAGTGGCTCAAAATAAGGACATTTTGAGTCTGTTGCTGGTCCATTGCTGGACTTATGCAGGCTTGAGCCGTGTGCTGGGGAACTCGCATGCACGGTTCTTAGGAGAGTGAGCAGCAGCGATGCTGCTTACTTATCCGACTCTAATCCAACCTGTCTAATTAGCTGTAATTGCTAATGTCTATATTGTGGCCAGCCTGTGTGAAAACTATTTTGAACTAACGTAATTGGATAATATCAACGAAAAAAGACTCTGTAGAGTAAATTCTGTAGTAAGTATGGTGTAAAATCATCTGATAATTTACGTAGCGTCACATAAATTTTTTAAGCAAGGAGTTTTTACACAGCCTGTGGCAAAAGTGAACATAACGAGCTAAATTATTTTTCTACCAGTTAGGGACGGGGGAATGCCATAAGAGAGCGGCAAAACCTCTTATACCTGCATTCTTATACTAGCCCCGTATCGTGTGTTTTTTGAACGATTTGGTTGTTTTTCTTCATTTTAGGACTAAAACCCTTGAATCGCTTGCCACGATTGAACTACAGCTTAATTGAGTAGGTAATTTAAAACACCAATGTGGTGAAAAGTATCACGTTTGTAGTAGTTTTCACCCCCTTTTTTCAAAACCTTATACTTAAAACGTTTTTAGGGGCTTTGTTGAAGAATCTAGCGAGCTTGGATATAGTGTCCTTATCATAGTTTTGTAGAGCAGGAAGCCATCATGATAGTCAAAGAAATGGAAGGCAAAAATTGCACATCCCCAACTGCCATTGCAGGTCAGAAACAAGAAAAAGATGTTGCCTTTTATCTTCGTCGTGCATTTAAAGATGATACTCAAATATTCGTATTTAACGACTTCAAGTTTA
>Ga0209395_1004962_pt1 | contig 15244 bp, 6 predicted proteins | sample GOMGulsemesocosm_3_FD_184635 | JGI IMG/M metagenome (GOLD analysis project Ga0209395, IMG submission 184635) | Methane-oxidizing microbial communities from mesocosms in the Gulf of Mexico - GOM9D Gulf of Mexico (SPAdes) (version 2) | ecosystem: Environmental > Aquatic > Marine > Cold seeps... | reverse complement strand
GATTTGGCGGGCATTGTTTCTCACGTTACCGTGCTAGAGTTTGCTGACAGCTTACGGGCCGATGAAGTGTTAGTGCGTAAAGCAAACTCACTGCCCAATGTCACGATTATTAAGTCAGCACAAACCACTGAAGTTATCGGCGATGGTAAGCGTGTCACGGCGCTTGAATATACCGACCGAGTCTCTGGCCAAAGTCATACCTTAGATTTGGCTGGGATCTTTGTTCAAATTGGCTTGATGCCAAACAGTGAGTTTTTAAAAGGTGATATTGAGCTGACACCTCGCGGCGAAATAATCACTGGAAAACGCGGTGAAACCTCTATCCCTGGTGTCTTTGCCGCCGGTGATGTCACCGACAGCCCTTACAAGCAAATCATCATTGCAATGGGCGATGGTGCCAACTCAGCACTCGGCGCATTCGATTATCTTATTCGCCAAGATGTCGCAGAGTCTGACGCCGCTTAACTGTTAAGTAACTCAGGTTAGATAATTACCGTTTGAGAAACGTGCTGTGTCGATTCGAACAGTGCTTTCTCAACACGGTTTTTGCCGTTTTCTTTCGCGAGTTCAAGCGCCTTTTCTGCCGCTTTTAACGCGTCTTGAGCAAGCATGTCGAGCTGTGGTGTCACAGTGCAATACCCGACACTCGCCGTGACAAAGTCACTGGTCTGATGGGGGATCTGTAAACGTTCAACACTGGTTTGACACTTGTGGGCAATGCTCGACACATCATTGTTATTGGCGATAATAAGACAAAACTCTTCACCACCATAGCGCGCCACCATATCGCCAGGCCGGCCAATCATTTTAACTAACATTTGTGCGATTGATTTTAAGCATTCATCGCCCGAAATTCTGCCGTAAACATCGTTGTACTGCTTGAAGTTATCAATGTCGAGCATAATCACCGAGATTGCAGTTTGTTGTCTCATCGCTCGCGCCCACTCTTTTTCAAGAAACAAATCCATGCTACGACGATTCGCGATATCGGTTAAAACATCGGTGCTAGAGATGTGTTTTAGCTTTTGGTTTAGTAAGCTTAATTCTCTGGTCTTATCATCCACCAGCTTTTGAACTTGAACCGCTTCGTTTTGGATCATCCGCAAATAGACGATAAATAACAACGTTAATAACGAACCTAGGCAGGTGATGCCTAGAGGCATATAACTATGATAACGGCTGAGATATTCTGGCGTCGGTCGCCCTACAAGACTCCATTGACGAGAATGAAACAGCGGCAAGTTAGCTTGATAAACGTTGGATTCATCGACTAGAACATCGCCGATTGCCGTATGGCGTAGCAATAATTCTGCCGTCTGGCCGTTGGTATTATCAAACAACGATAGCTCTAGTCCGTCAGAAATCCCCGTTGATTCTGACTTGTAAAATAACTCATTAACTCGATACGCCCCGGCGATGAACCCCAATAACTGATTTTTAAGGTCACTCTTGTCTTGGTGATTAAGGTTGGTTCCGGCTTTATAAATCGGTAAAAAAACTAACAAGCCTTTGCTATCACCAGTTTCCTGCACCAACTTAATACTCGCCGTCGCCACTTGGCTGGCAGAATCTCGTGCGGTGAGTAATGACGCTAAGCGTGTCGGGTTCGAGGCTTGGTCGAAGCCTATTGCCTTTTCATTACCGCGCATCGGTGCGACATAATGTACCGGGAAATATTCAGCTCGATCAGTGGCGCGAATCATCACTCGGTTATCACCTTGCTCGGTGATTTCAAAATGCGGAAGCGATGCTTTCATCGATAATTCAAATTGTTCGCGCTCACTCACAGTGACCTTGGGTATCCATTCGATCGCCTGAATCGATTGATGATGCGCCAAAATACGTGTGGTAAACTTATTGAACTGGTGATCGCTTGGTGGCTGGTCATTCTCAACGAGTGCTGAAACTGCGTATAGCGGTTCAACGCTAGTCAATAATTGGCGAGTTAGTGCCTCTGCACGATGTTCTACATCAATTATTAGGGCATTATTAGCATCGCGAACTTCACTTTGATACAGCATCCAACCACAAATACCAGACAGTAAGAGCCCAGAGATGATGATTAAGCTTTGCCACATCGTAAAGTTATTTTTAATACTCATTTATTATCCATAATATAAGATTAATACAAAAATATTAGATAGATAATGTTGCACTTTCCTTAGAAAGTTGCAAGTTTGGTTTTGGTACAGTGAGTGTCATTGAATTATATGTGGTTATTATTATCAATGACTTAGCTAGTTAGGTTGCCCTAATATCCAGCGCTGAGTAACCATTAATGATTTATCTAGCGCGATAAAATCGGCACGAGCCCCTTGGATTAACTGACCAAAACATTGTTCAATACCTAGGCACTTTGCTGGATAATAACTTGCCATACGCAGAGATTCTTCGAGCGTAAGCCCCAAATGCTCGACGCTATTTCGCACAGCCGATGCCATGTCGAGTGCCGAGCCTGCCAACTCTCCCGTGGTTGAGGTGAGTCGAGTACCATGCCGAATAATTTCTCGGTCAAAAAAATCAAAACGTTCGATGTCAGTACCAATAACAGCCATCGCGTCACTCACTAAGACGATACTACCGGCGGGCTTTGTTTTTAACGCCAACCGACAAGCGGCATAATCGACATGGTGGCCATCGACTATTAAGCCACAAATAGCATTGTCATTCAGTAATGCCGCGCCAACCATGCCAGGCTCTCGAGACGTAAACGGTGACATCGCATTAAACAAATGAGTAAAACCACACGCTCCCGCGTCTAATGCTGCTTGTGCGGTGATAAAGTCGGCATTCGAGTGACCTAGAAAGACCTTAATGCCCAAATCACACATTCTTGATATGTCATCACGAGCTACATTTTCAGGTGCCAGTGTCACTATTATTTGACCGAGATCGGTTCGTGAGAATATCTGCCATTCTTGTTCACTGATATCGCGGATATATTGCTGACTGTGCGCGCCTTTTTTCGCGACACTTAAATGTGGCCCCTCAAAGTGGACGCCGATAACCCCGGCAACACCAGCGTTAATCGCTTGAGCGATAGCGTCTGCTGCTTGTTGCATCACTTCGATGGTGTCGGTGATCAATGTCGGTAGCATTGCTGTGGTGCCAAATTGACGGTGGGCGGCTAGCATCATGTTAAGCCCATCGACGTTCGCGTGGGTATTTAGCAATGCACCGCCGCCGCCATTCACTTGCAGGTCGACAAAACCTGGACATATCAAGCCTTCAATATGAATCGTTGCCTTGTTATCGATAGCACTGATGTGGCTTACTCTGCCATCGGTGACGCTAAGTTGAGCCTGATGATGCATGGTGTGACCATCGAAAATTTTGTCGGCACTTATGATTAAATCAGTCATGATAAATTCCTTTAGGCACTATTTAAGTCATTGCTTTGCTGCCGAGCGAATGAGATTGCACCGAGTTCTGGTGCCGATAACGCTGGTGTCAGGCGTTCGACTACCTCTGGTGCTAAATACGGTGTTAGCTTAGGTGCGATGCCGCCGATAAGCGATAAGCGTTGCGTTTTTTGTTGCCACAAACGTGCGGCGATATCATTAATGTATGCAGCACCATCCTTGACTAATCGTAGCGCGAGTTCATCGCCTTGAGCAGCGCAATCAAACACAATGCTAGCGAGCTGAGCGAAGAAACTCGCCGATTGCTGCGCAACGACCTCAACCAGCGATAAGCTATCGTTGCACCCCAGTTTATCCAGAATTAACGGCGTCATTAACGAGTCAATTTCTAAACCATCTAAGGTACGTAATACGACAGTTACTGCTTGGAGTCCAATCCATGCTCCGCTACCTTTATCCCCTTGGGGAAAGCCATGTCCCCCAAGACAATACGATTGTTGATTAACATAACTATAACCACAGGAACCGGTACCGATGATAATAATTGCACCATCTTTCCCATGATGTGCACCTAAGCACGCGATATTAAGATCGGTCGTCAGATGCATTTTCTTGAATGGATGTCGCCAGTGCAACATCTTGTCCATTAAACTGGGGAGATTGACCCCCGCTAAACCGACGCCGGCCACCAGCTGTGAGATTAACTGTGGTGCGAGTCCCGCCTCATCAAGCGCTTGCTCTGTGGAGTGAACAATCGAGTGAATAGCTTGTTCATAACCATGCAACGGATTCGCTGGCCCTGAAAGGCCACTGCCTAGTATTTCTCCCTGAGCATTAGTGATAACCGCTTTACATTTAGTGCCGCCGCCATCAATACCTAAAAAGAATGATTCACCAGCAATATTCATTGATTAACCTTTTGTACTATTTTTAGCGCGAAAAAAAAGGCCGCTTTCAACAGCGGCCTTTTCTTGAATCATGACCAATGGCCATGGCTACAATTACAACGCAGCGCGAAGTTTTGCTAGGCGGTTAACTTGATGTAACGACCCTAAATGAGCGTAAATAGGTGCCAAGAAGCCACGTTTACGTAGTGCTAGGTGATCTTCATCTGACAATTCATTTAGTTTTTTCTCGTCAACCAAGAATAAACCATTAAGCTGTACTTTTTCGCCATTGATATCAACTGATAGAGTTTGTTCAATCAGTAAGTCTTTTTCAGCAAGTACTTTCGTGAACTCACGAGTAACGTGCATGCTGTTGAAATAATTACCCAGCGATTCTTTACGCTTACTTAGGTAGTCAGTTTCTTTACCGTCTTCAAACAATGCATCGCCTTCAGCGTCGTTGTACTGCGCGCTATCTTCATTGATTAACATTTGTAAACGGCTCTCTTCACCTGGCGTTGGAACCATCGCAAATGGGTGATGAGTAACAACAGCAGGAAGGTAATCACCCTGCCATTTCTGATCTGCATAGAACAAGTTTTCTTCAGGTTTTAAACCTAGTAAGCCAGCAGGTTGATATTCATTGCTGTCCGCTTTTGGCTTAATAAAGATAACTGGCATCGCAGAACCCGCTTTCGCAAACTCATGAACGATTAAAGGTAATATTTGCTGATTGGCAGTCGACTCTAAAAATAAGCCAGTCTTGATTTTAACGTTGCCGTGAGCGGTCGCATTAAGCGCTTTAATTGGTGAAGTAGCTTGTTCTGCCATGATAGTCCCTAATATTTTATTGTTTTATTTGATTGTTAAAAGTTATATGGGGACTGTTATTTTAAAACACAACCTTTGTTGCAAAAATTAACATCATTTATTCCCTCACCTAGTATCCCATCCCGATATGTCAGCATTATTTACACTTGGTGCATAAAAAACATAAAAAACATAAAAAACATCATTAACACCATGATTTGTATCAAAAAATAATAATGGCATAATATATGCTTTAGTGGGTACGTTGTTACAAATAAGATTATTACACATTCACTATATTTCCAAGGGGTTAAGTATGAAAAATAAAACAAGTCTATTATTAGCGGCAATGCTAGCAGCTGGCCTATCAGGCGCAGCAAATGCTTCTTACGTTACTGTAAGTTCAGATGGCGGTTTCTCTGGTATCACTGGCGATCCAACAGCCTTTATCACTGGAACAACGAGTACCGTCAATGGTACTAGTGTCAATTCAGCTGTCGAATGGGCTGATGCAAGCCAAGCGATGATCACTTCAATGTTCAACGACAGCGTTAATATCGATGCACTCGATACTAGCTATCTGTTAAGCAGCTTTGTCTATCACAATGATTTTTGGGGCCCTGGCCTAAACGTAGAGTTAAGTGCTGATGTTGAATCATTACTTAATTTTTCTACAGCCTCTGCTGGCGCCATCGGTAGCGATGTTAGCCAACTTACCTTAGATATTTTTGAAACTGAAGACAATGAAGATTGTATTGGTGGCGAGAGTGAAAGTGGACTAGGCGGCGATGAGCATGAGCATGCGGTTTGGGATGATGTTGGTATTGGCTGTGATGATTATATTGATATTACATCAAATGGCGCTTTCGATATTCCATTATTCATTGACGGTCAAAACTTCGTATTCTCAACTTACTTTAGCTACGATTCTGCAGGACAAGATCCAATCGCAGGACATCGTTTTTGGAGCTTAGAAGAAGAGATCGACACACTTTATCGCTTCGGTTCACTAAGCATGGCACCTGTCTCTGTAGACGAACCAACCACCATGGCTCTATTTGGTTTAGCACTGTTCGGCGGCGCGCTATCAAGAAGACGCAGCAAGGCTAAATCTTAGTCTTCCTCACCAATGAAATTTCCTGACTTTTGAGTCAATTTCAATCGAGTTCGTGGAGGGAAACACCCCCACGACTTTTTAGTATTAGCGGCTTAAATAGTGCGCTAACTGATTCATAGTCTTGATAGAGCATCTGCTCTTCGACTACCTATAATTACAATGAATGAGATTATTATGAAAAAATCTACGTTAAGTACATTTGTAACGCTAGCTATGGCTGGCGCTGTTGTACCGAGTGTTCAAGCCTCGACCTGTCCCGCTGAAGTCTACGGTATTAATTATAACGGAGGGCAAGGGTTTGTTTATAAGTTTAACGCTGATAACAGCGCAGCAACCATTGAAACCAGCGCATTATACAATGCAGCAGCCATTGCCTATCAATCGACTACTGATCGAATTTACTACATTTCAAAACCTTTCAAGGTTAATGGCAGCTACCAAAGAAAACTAGCTTATTATGATAAAAACCTCGATGTTCATGTTGAAGTTGGCGCCTCTAGATATCTTTACCGCTTAGCATTCTCACCGGATGGCACCACGTTATGGGGCTCTTCACGCGACAAGCTATATACCATCGACATTAACACTGGTGCCGCAACATACACCGGTAAAATGACCGGATTTATATCGTCGTCAGACAAAACTGGCGGTGACATGTTATTCGTTGAAGATGATTTATATGTCTTCACATACAATTCTGTATACTTAGTTGACCAAACCTCTCTTGCGCTAACACACGTTCAGTCGCACGGTTTAACTAAAGTATCAGGCGCAACAAAAGTTGAAAACGGTAAGGTGATCATATCTTACAACCCTCGTATTTCTACCGCTGACAGTAGTGTAAAGAAAACTGACATGGCTGAAATGAGTGCAATTACTGCACCGGCCACATTCATTGCTACCGTTCCTTATTTAATCGACGATTTAGCAGCATCTACTTGTGCTGTCCCTGATATTACCGTCGGTTCGATTACCGCATCACCTGCGACAGTTCGTGAAGGTGAGACGCAAGTGATTACGGTTGCTCTTTCTCAAACTACGACAGAAACGACCACCTTAAATATTGACCTTTCTCCTGAAAGCGCGCTTGAAGGTGTGGATTACTCCACCAACATCGAAGTAAGCTTTGATGGTGGCAGCACTTGGACAACCGTCGCATTAGATAGCAATGGCCAAGTGGGTGTTGCTGTTCCTATTGGCACCGACGATGTGCTAATCCGCGTTGCGGCAATCCAAGATACCATTGAAGACGATGGCGAAACATTTGATGTTTCTGTGTCAATGCTTGATAACGGTAGCGATCAGCAAGGTATTCAAATTACCATTATCGATCAAGCCTCTCCTGCACAACAGGAATTACTCTCTTTGGCTCCCGCTTCTAGTACGGTAAATGAAGGTGACAGCTTAATTTTTGATGGTGAACTCAAAGTCGTATTGAGTGTACCAACACTGGTCTCTCTTGCATTAACTCATATCGATACGATACCAGGTGATATTTCTCCGACCGTTGATATTAGTTTTGATGGCGGCATCACGTGGCCAAGCTTTGTAAACTTATCATCTCCTGAAGAAATCTCAGTCCCCGCTGGCGTTAAGAATTTCAAGGTTCGTGTTAACGCACTGACCGATAATATTTTAGAAAATGATGAACAGTTTACGTTGTCAGGATATTCACTACTGGGCAACAACACGACCCAAACAGGCACTGCGTATGTGGTTGATAGCACAGTAACTAACCCTACTGTTTCTAACATTCAAGTGTCGCCAAATCCAGTTGAGGAAGGCAGTAACGTTAGTATTATCGTTACGTTGTCAGGCCCGAGTGATGGCGATGACAACTACCTTATTGATATCAGCGATATTGATACCATTGGCGGTGATGATTACCAGTTAATCGGCCAAGTGAGTTTCGACAATGGTCAAACTTGGCAAGATGTTGATTTAACCAATGGCGGACCAATTACAACGCCAGCTGGTGTTAGCGACTTTATCGTTCAGTTCCCAATTAGTACTGATGACTTAATCGAAGGTGATGAAACACTCGAAGTCTCTGTCGGCCGCGAAGACACTCCTAACGTTCAAGTTTCCGAGATAGTTACTATCATCGATACGACCGTTGCTGTTAAGCCTGACGTTTCAAGCGTTGTGTTAGCAGATGGTGGTGTGGTCAATGAAGGTGAAATGTTAGCGGGTACGGTTTACTTAAGTGACACCACAACAGAAATCGTAAAATACTACTTCGCGCTAACGGATGACTCAGCGCAAGTTGGTCTTGATTATAGCCCTAACATTCAGGTGAGCTTTGATAATGGCGTTACTTGGAGTAGCGATATTAACCTTGGCACGACTAATGAAGTAATGGTTGACGCAAATGTAGATAGCTTCCTATTCCGTGTTACTGCACTCGATGATGCCGTTATTGACGATGGCGAACACTTCACCGTATCTGTTTGGGCTGATGCATCAATGCCTGGTCAAGCGATTGATAGTGATGTTGAAATTGTCGATACTACGTTGGGTGATTTACCTGGCATCGGTGATGTTACAGCGCAGCCTGATCAAGTGGACGAAGGTCAAACACTGACTTACACTATTAACTTAGACAAACCAGCAACTGCGACTACTGAATTACATTTAGAATTAGTTGATGGCACCGCGTTAATTAACGATGATGTGTCTAATACCGTTGAAGTGAGCTTTGATGGCGGCACCACATGGCAAACGCTTGATTTGTCAGTGAGCGACAGCTTATCAATCCCTGCTAATGTCTCGCAAATTCAAGTTCGCGTTACAGCGCTTGATGACTTAGTGGTTGAGCCAATCGAAGACTTTGGTCTTAATGTATGGGTTAAACCTGACGGTTCCGATGCCGTGAACACCCTAGTTGATGTTATCGATACGACGCCATTAATTATTATTGATTCACTCGCCGCTTCGCCAGAGTCTGTTGACGAAGGTAATGAAGTTACGTTTGATATTCGCCTTAGCGTTCAACAAGACAATGCTCCGCTTTATATTGATTTGGCCGATATCTCAGCCAATGTCGGTGCCGATTATTCTGACTTAGTACAAGTTAGTCTCGATGGTGGTGTTACTTGGACCAGTGTTGATTTATCAATCACCGACCATATCACGTTACCACTCGCTCAAGAGCTGGTTAAAATTAAAGTATTGGCACTTGAAGATCTCGTTGAAGATGATAACGAAACATTCAAAATTACGCTAAGCCCTGATCAAAGTGGCACTGGTCAAGCGACAACGACTGTGACTATTATCGATACCACGAACTCAGCGCCAGTGGCAAACGAGGACAATGCAGTAATTGATGAGAATACTCAGTTACTTAATCTTGATGTATTGTCTAACGATACCGATGTCGATGGCGATACGTTATCGATTCAAGGAACGCCAATCGCACAACATGGTACGGTTACGGTTAATCCAGATGGCACACTAAACTACACGCCGGACGCTAACTACAATGGCTTAGATACTATTACGTACATCGTTACCGATGGTGCATTAAGCGATACTGGTACCGTTAACATTCGTATTAGCTCAGTAAATGGCGCGCCAGTTGCAGTAGACGATAGTGTTAATGCCACCGAAGATACGCCACTAAGTAACATTAATGTCCTTGCTAATGATACCGATTCAGATGGTGATCCGCTTAGTATTGAAGGTGTGCCAACGGCAGACCACGGTACAGTCACGGTTAATCCTGATGGCACATTAAACTACACGCCAGATCCTGATTTCAACGGCGTTGACACCATCACTTATGTTGTGACCGATGGTAGCTTAACTGATACCGGTTCAGTGACCGTAAACGTTGCAAGCGTTAATGACGCGCCAGTAGCGGTTGATGACACGGTAACCGCGACCGAAGATCAACCACAAAACAATATCGATGTCTTAAGCAACGATACTGATGCCGATGGTGACCCGCTCACTATCGTTGGTACGCCGACGGCTGAACATGGCACAGTGAGTGTTAATCCTGATGGCACACTAAATTACACACCAGATCCAGATTACTTTGGCCCTGATGTTATTACCTATGTCGTCACCGATGGTGAAGATACTGATACGGCTACCGTTGCAGTTATTGTTACCGGTGTTGCAGACGCTCCTGCCGCTGAAGATGACACAGCGACAACCAATGAAGACCAAGCAGTTTATAACATTTCGGTGTTAGCGAACGATTTTGATGCCGATGACGACACATTGTCAATTGTTGGTACGCCAACCGCATTACACGGTACAGTAACCGTTAATAGTGACGGCACGATTAACTACACACCAGAGTTAAACTTCAACGGCACAGACACCATTACTTATGTGGTCACCGATGGTTCATTAACAGATTCTGCCATTGTTACTGTGATCGTTACGTCTGTGAACGATGGTCCTATAGCCGGCAACGATATTGTTGATGGGGTTGAAGATACTCCGCTTACTAATATTGATGTATTGAGCAATGATGTTGATCCTGATGGCGATGCATTAAGTATCGTTGGCATTCCAACTGCCCTACACGGCACGGTGACTGTTAATCCAGATGGCACATTAAACTATACGCCAGACCCAGATTTCTTCGGACAAGACATTATTACCTACACGGTAACCGATGGTACATCAGTCGATACGGCCTTAGTTGCTGTTAATGTTGCAGGTACTCCTGATGCACCAGTCGCTGGCGATGATGCAGTTAATGCTACCGAAGATACACCACTTACTAACATCGATGTGTTAGCAAATGATACCGATCCAGATGGCGATGCACTAACCATCGTTGGTACGCCGACCGCTGAGCACGGTACAGTAACCGTTAATCCTGATGGCACGCTAAACTACACGCCAGACCCTGATTACTCAGGTCCAGATGTGATCACTTACGTGGTAACGGATGGCGATAATACTGACACAGCTCAAGTGGCAGTTAACGTGCAAGCGGTTGATGATGCACCGATTGCTGTAGATGACAATGCAACAACTGATGAAGATCAAGCGGCGAGTAATATCGATGTTCTTAGTAATGATACCGATGCCGATAACGATGCGTTATCAATCGTTGGTACACCTACTGCATTACACGGTACAGTCACCGTTAATCCAGATGGCACATTAAACTACACGCCAGAGCCAAACTTTAGTGGCACCGATACCATCACTTATGTTGTGGGTGACGGTAGCTTAACTGATACTGGTACGGTAACGATGATAGTAACGTCTGTTAACGATGCGCCAGTTGCGGTCGATGACAACGTTAATGCCACCGAAGATCAACCGCTCACTAATATCGATGTGCTGAGTAATGATACCGACCCAGATGGCGACCCATTAACCATCGTTGGTACTCCTACAGCACAGCACGGTACAGTGACTGTTAACCCTGATGGCACACTAAACTACACGCCAGATCCTGATTACTCAGGCCCAGATGTGATCACCTACGTGGTGACTGATGGTGATACGACGGATACTGGCAGCGTTGCAGTTAATGTTCAAGCGGTTGCTGATGCACCAATTGCCGTTGATGACAACGCAACGACTAACGAAGACCAAGCGGCAAGCAACATTAATGTCCTTGGTAATGATACCGATGCTGACAACGATGCCTTAGCAATTGTTGGTACACCAACCGCATTACACGGCACGGTAACGGTTAATCCTGACGGTACACTAAACTACACGCCAGAATTAAACTTCAGTGGCACAGATATCATCACCTATGTTGTTGGTGACGGTACATTAACTGATACTGGTACAGTGACAATGATAGTAACGGCTGTTAACGATGCGCCAGTCGCCGTCGATGACAACGTTAATGCGACCGAAGATCAGCCGCTCACTAACATAGATGTATTGACCAATGATATCGATCCAGATGGCGACCCACTAACCATCGTTGGTACTCCTACAGCTGAGCACGGTACAGTAACGGTTAACCCTGATGGCACGTTAAACTACACGCCGGACCCAGATTACTTCGGACCAGATGTCATCACTTATGTCGTGACAGACGGTGACATAACCGATACCGGTAGTGTCAATGTTGATGTCGCAGGCACACCTGATGCGCCAGTTGCTAATGACGATGCAGTAACAGCGACGGAAGATCAGCCGCTAACTAACATTGATGTTCTGAGCAATGATACCGATCCAGATGGTGACCCACTAACCATCGTTGGTACTCCTACAGCTGAGCACGGCACAGTAACGGTTAATCCTGATGGCACGTTAAACTACACGCCTGATCCTGATTATAACGGCCCTGATGTTATTACTTATGTCGTCACCGATGGTGATACGACCGACACAGGTACTGTTGCAGTCAACGTGCAAGCTGCGTCTGATGCGCCGGTTGCTGTTGATGACAATGTAACAACGACTGAAGACCAACCGTTAAACAACATCGATGCATTGGCTAATGATACAGATCCAGATGGCGATGCATTATCGATTCAAGGTACTCCAACGGCACTTAATGGTACGGTTACCGTGAATCCTGATGGCACATTAAACTACACGCCAAATCCTGATTTTAGCGGTGTAGATACCATTACGTATGTCGTTACTGATGGTGCGCTTATTGATACCGGTGTTATCTCGGTACAAGTTACTGCGGTAAATGATGCACCGGTTGCTGTTGATGACGTTGCAAATGCCACCGAAGATCAGCCACTAACTAATATTCCGGTACTAACCAATGATACAGATCCAGATGGTGACCCACTATCGATTCTAGGCACACCTACAGCGCTGCATGGTAGCGTAACGGTTAATCCTGATGGTTCATTGAACTACACGCCAGATCCAGATTACTTTGGCCCAGATGTGATCACTTATGTGGTAACTGATGGCACAACTACTGATACAGGTACTGTCGCGGTCGATGTTGCAGGAACGCCTGATGCACCTGTTGCTGTTGATGACGCAGTGGATGCCACCGAAGATCAACCGTTAACTAATATTGATGTATTAACCAACGATACCGATCCTGATGGCGACCCATTAACTATTGTGGGCACTCCAACTGCCGAGCACGGTACGGTAACGGTTAATCCAGATGGCACATTAAACTACACGCCTGATCCAGATTATAACGGTCCTGATGTTATCACTTATGTCGTTACAGATGGTGATACCACAGACACTGGAACGGTAGCTGTTAATGTTCAAGCAGTAGACGATGCACCTATCGCTATTGATGATAATGCTAGCACTCAAGAAGATCAGAGCATTAGCAATATCAATGTTCTAGGTAATGACACCGATGCTGATGGCGATACGCTGTCAATCCAAGGAACGCCAACGGCTGACAATGGTACGGTCAGTGTTAACCCAGATGGCACATTAAACTACACGCCAAATGCAAACTTCCATGGCACAGACACTGTGACATACACAGTAACTGACGGTACATTAAGCGACACTGGTGTGCTCACTATCGTGGTCTCTAACGAAAATGATGCACCTGTAGCGATTGACGATACAGCAAACGCAACGGAAGATTTACCGCTTACTAATATCGATGTGCTGTCAAATGACACAGATCCTGATGGCGACCCTCTAACCATCGTAGGCACACCAACAGCCGAGCACGGTACAGTCACTGTTAATCCTGATGGCACGTTAAACTACACGCCTGACCCAGATTACTTTGGATCTGATGTGATCACTTATGTAGTGACAGATGGTACAACAACTGATACGGGTACTGTTGCAGTTGCTGTTGCTGGCACGCCAGATGCGCCAGTCGCCAATGATGACACGGCTAATGCTACCGAAGATCAGCCATTAACCAACATCGATGTGCTCGATAATGACACCGATGCTGATGGCGACCCACTCACAATCGTTGGCACGCCAACAGCTGAGCACGGTACTGTAACTGTTAATCCTGATGGCACGTTAAACTACACGCCAGATCCGGATTATAACGGTCCTGATGTTATCACTTATGTGGTCACAGACGGTGACACTACCGATACAGGTACTGTGGCAGTCGTTGTGGGCTCTGCACCTGATGCACCTATCGCAGTTGATGATAGTGCTACAACAGCAGAAGATACGACGGTTAGTAACATCAACGTATTAGGCAATGATACTGATATCGATGGCGATACATTGTCATTACAAGGTACGCCAACAGCACTTCACGGCGTTGTTACCGTTAATCCTGATGGCACAATTAACTACACGCCTGATGCAGACTACAACGGTTCAGATACCATCACTTATGTTGTTACCGATGGCACGCTAACCGATACAGGTATCGTAGCTGTACTAGTAACCGCAGGTAACGATTCTCCAGTTGCTGTTGACGACGTTGCTAATGCCACTGAAGATCAACCATTGAATAATATTAACGTATTAGCTAATGATACCGATCCAGATGGCGATACATTGTCAATCGTTGGTACACCGACAGCGCTTCACGGTGTTGTTACCGTTAACCCAGATGGCACATTGAACTACACGCCAAATCCTGATTACTTTGGTCCTGATGTCATTACTTATGTCGCGACAGATGGCATCACAACTGATACAGGAAATGTTGCTGTAACAGTTGCCGGCGTACAAGACGCTCCAATAGCCATTGATGACTCAGCTACCGTAACTGAAGATGAAACACTAAGTAACATAAACGTACTTGGCAATGATATCGATCCAGATGGTGATGCCCTCAATATCCTTGGCGCGCCAACGGCAAATCACGGTACGGTAACAGTTAATCCGGATGGCACCTTGAACTACACGCCAGATCCTGATTTCTTTGGTACAGATACAATTACTTACGTCGTAACTGACGGTGTATTCACCGATTCTGGCGTTGTTGCTATTGCAGTCCTCAATGCTAACGAAGCACCGAACGCCGTGGATGATAATGCGACGTTAATGCAAATTGGGGTAACTGCGAGCAATTACACCGGCCTATCTCAAACTTGTAATAAAGTTGAACAACTCAATCAGACAACATCGCGTGATGATTCTCCTAAATTAACTTTAATAGGTAATAATGGTGATTATGCAGTAACTTGGCGTGGTTGGTCTGGTCCTGT
>Ga0209395_1004960_pt1 | contig 15251 bp, 7 predicted proteins | sample GOMGulsemesocosm_3_FD_184635 | JGI IMG/M metagenome (GOLD analysis project Ga0209395, IMG submission 184635) | Methane-oxidizing microbial communities from mesocosms in the Gulf of Mexico - GOM9D Gulf of Mexico (SPAdes) (version 2) | ecosystem: Environmental > Aquatic > Marine > Cold seeps... | reverse complement strand
CTTTTCAGATATAGAGGATTTAAACCTTTCAGATATTTCCATTGTTCAAAATACTGACTGGTCAAATGCTTGGCAATCAGAATTAATTTCAACCATTAAAACAGTGAGAAACTCATCACAAGTAATGAGTAAACACTTTGGAGAGTTAGTTGAGTTATTACAGTTAGCAGATTTAAATGAATACAACGAAAACTATGCAGAAATATATGATTTAGTCACCTTCCTAATTAAACAAAAAGACACTCGATTAAGCTTTATTTATAAGCCAAGTGCTAGAGATGAGTTAGAAAAGCTAAATTCATTAGCAGAATTTAAAGGCGTAATAGATGAGCAAGTGAGAGGTTCGAAATTAACATTCTCACTAGACACAATAACTAGTCATCCTACCTCAGATTGGCTTACATCATTTCAAATAGCACAACAAAAAATTTGGCCGCTGAAATGGTTTGCCAAAAGAAAAGTCATAAAAACGCTAGGTGCTGTTGGTGTGCATGGTGAAATAACACTTGAAGAATTATCACTATTAGATGAAATCAATCGTATAGCTAAAAAAGTTACTGAGAAAATTAGTGGTTTCGAACAAGATAAAATATGGCAAGGGTGGGATACCTCTGGTGAGCACTTAAGTGCTAAATATCAGGAATCTAAGGGGTTGTTTGATATCACCAGGAAGGTAGCCGGAAGACTATCTAATCCATCTGCACTTATTAATAACCTGAATGAAAAAGTTGTAGATAATTTTGAATTCTACCAGTCATCGGCTTTAGCTGTAGCCTGTGATAATTATTCAAAAAGCTACACTGAATTTAAAAATGATATTGATACTTTCATTACTCTAGGGGGAGATGTTCCAGCGGACAAAACGATAGCTGAGTTTATTCACTCTTGTGATGAAGTTATTGCCTTAGAGCCAAAAATAAATGCTTGGTGTAATTGGCTTGAAGCTAAAAAGGTGGCAAGCAATAAAGGTCTCCATAATGTTATTACATGTTTGGAAGGTCGAGAAATTAAAGGCGAAGATACAGTTCACCAAACAACTAATGCAGTATGTGCTTGGTTAGCGCCTATTCTTATTGACCGCTCTGATGCTTTAAGGACTTTTAGAACATCACAGCATGAAAATTTGATTGAAGAATTTAGGGATCTTGATGAATTAGTCGCAAAAACTACAGCGGAGTATATTTCTTCGATAGTTGCCTCTGGTACACCTGATCCAAATTCGCCACAATCTCCTGCTGAGTATGGGGTTCTTTCTAGAGAATTTAATAAAAAAAGTAATCATAAACCTATTAGGCAACTGATTAATGAAATGGGTGAAAACCTGCTTCACCTTACACCATGTTTTATGATGTCACCGCTTTCTGTTTCTCAGTTTTTACCAGCACACTTTAATGCTTTTGATTTAGTAGTTTTTGATGAAGCCTCTCAAATAACAGTTTGGGATGCTGTTGGAACTATTGCCAGAGGTAAAAATGTTATTATTGTTGGCGATCCTAAACAGATGCCACCAACCAATTTCTTCTCAAAAAGCAGCACAGACGATTTAACTGATGAGGCAGATCTAGAAAGTATTTTAGATCAGGCATTATCAGCACGATTACCTCACCATCGTTTAACGGGTCACTATAGAAGTCGCCATGAAAGCTTAATTGCCTTTTCAAATAGTCACTATTATGAAAATTCTTTAGTAACATTCCCTTGTGCAGAAACCAAAGAAAGTGCTGTTAGTCTGCATAAGATTGATGGACTGTACGCTAAAGGCAAAGAACGTAATAACATTAAAGAAGCTAATGCAGTAGCTGATTATATTGTTGAAAGACTTTCGGATAAACGTAAGAAATACACTATTGGTGTTGTTACTTTAAATTCAGAGCAACAACGGTGCATAGAAGATTGTTTAGATGATCGTAGACGCAAGCATCCACATTTAGAACCATTCTTCCAAGGTAATAAAAATTACGATCCTATCTTTATTAAAAACCTTGAATCTGTACAAGGTGATGAGCGAGATATTATCATTCTAAGCCTAGGGTATGGGCCTGTAGAGCCTTTAGCCAAAACAATGAGTATGAATTTTGGGCCTCTTAATAAACAAGGTGGAGAAAGACGTCTAAATGTTGCAATTACTAGGGCGACCACTGAAATACATGTATTCGCAAGCTTTGATTATACAATGATCGATTTAAGCCGAACCAGCGCTCTTGCAGTGAAGCACCTTAAATACTTTTTGGAGTACGCAGAAAAAGGCCCTATTGCACTGCCTGAAACCGCAGAAGCAAACTACGGAGTTGACCAATTTGACAGTTACTTTGAGGAAAGCGTAGCTTTCGCCTTAAGAGAAAAAGGTTGGCTAGTACAAACTCAAATAGGCGTCAGTAAATTTAGAATCGATCTCGGAGTTATTCATCCAGATAAACCCGGTCAATTTTTGGCAGGAATAGAATGTGATGGGGCAACCTATCATGGCTCGCCTGCCGCAAGGGATAGAGATCGTGTAAGACATTTAATATTGGAAAATCTTGGTTGGAAATTATTGCGAATATGGTCAACTGATTATTTTATTGATGAAAATTCAATTATAGAAAGAATCCATGGCCAACTAAATGAACTCTTAGCTTTAGATTTAGCTCAAGAAGAAGAGGAAGACGAGTTAGAAGATATAACTCTAATTGAGCCAGAAGAGATCGAAGAAGAAACTAGTCTGACAATTATTAATCCTGATAAGTATTTCCATGATAGTTACAAAGTGGCTTTAGAGGGTATGGCTAAAGAAATTTTACATGAGAAAAGTGCAATTTCTCTGCATGAGTTGGCATCTGATATTGGCTGGAAGCACAATTTAGCAAGAACAACTAAAAAGCAACTCGACCACATCGAATTAATTATTAGTCCATGGGCTGGAATTGCTAAACATGACTCTGGAGAAGTAACCGTATGGAAATCTACAGAAGATATTGAATATTTAGTGCAGTGGCGTGGTATGAATGCTTTTGGTATCCCTAGGGAGTGGAATACTATCGCTTACCCTGAAAGGCTTGGTTTAGTTCAAGATGCATTAGAAAAATCGCCTAATGACCCTGTTGATCATATTTTTAACGAGTTCAGTTTAAATAGGCGAACTAAGAGCACTACAAATAAGTTTGAGTCTTGGGTGCAAGAATATCAAACATCAATAGTAAATGATTAGGGATTAATTATATAAAACTCAATCAAGTTTGTACGTTATACATTTATCTAGGTTTTTCTAATATCTATGGAGTGATATATGAGTGAAAATGCTGCACTTGTTGAACAGTGGGTTGATAAAGCTGAAGAGCAATATCATAGGAATAGACATGAGGAGTCATTGATAACAGCCCAAAAGGCAATTTCAATTGATTCTAGTTATACAAATGCATGGTGGTTTTGTGCATTAAACTTATTCTCTTTAGGAAGATACGAAGAGTCCAAAACAGCTTTGGAAGAAGTAATTGAACTTTCACCCTATTTTGCCAATGGTTGGGCAAGGTATGGAGCTATATTGCAAATTATTTTTGATGATAAAGATGATGAGGATGCAAAAAACGCATTTGAGAAAGCAATAGAGTGTGATGAATCACATCTAGCAGCATTAACATCGCTCGCTGCAATAATGGAAAGAAATAATAGCTATGATGCTGATGAGGTTGAAAAAGAAACGAAAATTTTAAATCATCTGTATATTGAAGATGGATTGACCCCGTATCAATTAAACCGTTTAGGTGGTTTGCATTATCGTAATAAGAACTTTTTTGAAGCAATAAAAATATGGGAAAAAAATGTTAATGAGCCTTCATCTGTTAGTCTTTATAATTTAGGCTTGGCCTTTAACCACCCTGAAGTTTCACAAGATGCAGATGCCATTGATATATGGCGATTAACCTTAAAAAGAAAGCCTGATTATGAAAAGGCACAAGAAAAAATAGACGAGTTATTACCAAGGTTGATCGAACTTGCTGAAAATGCTCATTCAATTTGTGACACCGTATTATCCAAAGATCAGTACTACTTAAACTATATAAATCCATTTCAATTACTTAACCATCCAAATGATATATTGAGTGAAGCCGACTCTCTTGATTTTAAAAAGACTCAAAAGCTTAAAAAGATATTATTGCAAGAAGTAGAACTGGAAGATGGCAATATTCATTGGTTATCTAATTTTCACATCGATAAGTCTAAAGCTATAAGTTTATGTGATGAATTACACGATAAGCAAAAACTTGAGTTTCATCGCCAAATTTATAACTGTAAGCCGCTACTTAGATTTTTATCTTTAGGTGAGCACGATCATTTTTGTGTTGATAAATGTCACTCCCCTATTGAAATAATAGAGTTCTTGGATGACAGTGAAAATGGGTTTCGTGAATGGCTAAGTGAACCATTCAGTCGCCAATTTAACTTAGTACTTTCTTCTGCAATAGAAAAAAAATATTTTGATATTATCGAAGTACTCCTTGATGGAAGAAGATGGGTTTCTTCATCATATACAGAAGATTGTTTTGCAAACTCAAAGAAAAAAATATCTGTTCTCATAAAAGTGTTAGTTGAATTAGAAGCTAATTCTGAGATTGAAAAACCTGTATTAGATGACGTCTCAAAGGCTCTAAAGTGGAATGGTCTTCTAGAAATAATGAACCTACTCCCTACATTTTTTTGGGACTCCCAAGATAAAGTAGCTCGCGCTCTCAGAGAAATATCTATAAATAGCTATAACAACTTTGGTGATGCAGACTTATCTATGAGTATCATTAAACTGACGGGTTTACTTTCTTTTAAATCAGAACAGTTTAACCATCGATTAAAAGAAGATATTAAAGCTATTGAAGATATTATCCATGAAGAACGTAAAAATGAAGTTCATCTAACAATTGGATCTAAAAAGGAAAAATTCAATATTACTAAAGATGGAATTTATCGAGGTGCTAAATTTATCTCTATTGATAATATCGAATCTGTCAGATGGGGAAGCTTACTAACAAGAGAGCATTCAGGTATTGAAAATGACTCTTTGTTCGTATTCAACTCTCAGTCAGGGGAACAAATAAAAGTAAGTTTAACTTTTAAAGAAAGTGACGAAAAACAAAAAGGGTTTAACTCTCAAATTATCGATGCCACTCTTAGTTATATTTTCCCTCATGTTTTAAAGTATTTAGTAAAAAGTTTAAATGAAAAGAATCGAATTAAAATAGGACATTTAACTCTATCAAGAACTGGGGTTTCATTTGAGAAAAGAGGTTTTATCTTTAATAAAGAACACAGCATACCGTGGCAATCATTTACTGCAAATGCAGAGAACGGTGAAATACTAGTACAGAACACACACAATCGCAGCATAAATACATCTGTTGTGATTAGAGATGTTGATAATGCCTTTGCTCTTTTATTTTTAGCTGAACAACTTGCTTAACTACCGGGATTTAAAATGTTTAATAACTCACAAGAAATAAAAGTACCTAAACTTTATATAACGCTTCTCAATCAACTTTATGAAATAGAAAGAAAACTAGGGGGAAGTGAAGAATACGAAAAAATAGCAAGAAATATAGAACGAATGAAAGATGTGTTTTGTTACGAAATTTCTCCCGAAAATGCTAACACCGAATTATTTTATGAAAATCCATTGGGGCAAACTTACAATGAGACCCGTAATGATCTTGATGCTCATATTATTGGTGAGGGAACTGAAAACTTAGTCGTGGTCGATGTAATCAAGCCGATTATAAGGATTGGGAATCGACAACAAGGCTTAACAAAAGTAGTGCAGCGAGCGATGGTAACTGTAGAATCTAAAGCAACAATAAAGGAATAAATTATGAGTAAAATGATTGATTTTAGTATTGATTTAGGAACAACAAATTCACTTGTTGCCAAATTTCAAGCGGGTAAAGTTCAAGTATTTAAAAACCCAAGAGGTCACAAGGAAGGGCTACCATCTGTTGTCGGATTTAGAAAAGACAAAATTTTAGTTGGGGATAAAGCTAGGGATTATGCAACTAAAGACCCTACAAATGTTAAAAGTCGTTTTAAAAGAAAAATGGGGACAACCGAAACGTTTAAAGTTGATTGCATTAATGCATCTAAAACACCTGAAGAACTTTCAGCTTTTGTTATAAAAGAGTTAAAAACATTTGTTCAATCTGGAGAAAATGTTGAGAATGCAGTTATAACAATACCTGCATCATTTGATACCATCCAAGCAAATGCTACTAAAGAAGCAGGTAATCTATCAGGCTTAAAAGAAGTTATATTGTTACAGGAACCTATTGCAGCAAGCTTAGCGTATGCTAATAAAGATAATTCTGTTGAGTTACAAAATAGTCAATGGATTGTATATGACTTAGGTGGTGGAACTTTCGATGTTGCGTTGGTTAAAATTGTTGAAGGTGAGCTTACAGTTATTGACCACGAAGGAGATAACTTCTTTGGTGGTACAGACTTAGACTCTTTAATTGTAGAAAAATTAGTTGTCCCATATATCCAATCTAAAGGTGAGTTCTCAGATTTGCTTGGTGAAATGCAAAGTTCTTCTGGAAAATATGAAAAAGATTGGTATAGGTTGCTGGATGCGGCAGAAGAAGCAAAAATAGAACTTTCCAGTGATACATCTGCTGAAATTGAATTTAATATTACGGATGATAATGGTGATGAAATAGATGATTGCATCAATATAACTAGATCTGAATTTGAAGAATTAATAAAAGAGAGAATATCAGATACCGCGAGTATGTTAAAAAAAATTATGACTCGCCAATCACTGCAACCAACAGATTTAGAATTTGTTTTAATGGTTGGAGGCTCTACCTACATACCATATGTCCGTCAATTGGTTGAAGAACTAATGGGTATTCCTGTAAATACAGATATAGACCCAACTAATGCGATTGTTATTGGTGCAGCTTTTTATGCTGGTGGTCGTTCTAAAACTCAAATTTCACCTAAAAACATTGAAAGCAATCAACAGAATAAAATTAAAGTAAAGTCTAATTATGTTAGCAACTCGCAAGATTCAGAGGAATTTTTCGCTGCTAAGATAGATGGTGATATTTCAGGAATGAATTATAGAATTCATTCTACTGATGGCGCTTTTGACAGTGGAACTAAAGAGCTTAAAAATAGAATCACAGAAGAACTACCATTAAGAAATGGTGAATATAATATATTCGAATTCAATATTTTTGATTCTCATGGCAACAAAGTTGAGCATGAGAGTGAGTCGATTCAAATAGCTCAAGGACGATATAGTGTTGCAGGACAGATGCTACCTGAAGAAATAAGCTTGGTTCGAGATAGTATTGAAATAAAAGATACTAAATTAGATCGAATTTTCGATAAGAACTGTATATTACCAACAAGAAGTAAGCGAACAGTTGAAGTTGCTACTACTGTTTTATGTAAGTCTCAGGAAGAGCCAATAAAAATAATGGTAGTTGAAGGGGCATCAGATAATCATGCCATGAGTAACAAAGCAATTGGCGTGTTAGAAATCAAAGGAGACATGTTGACTCGTGACTTGTTAAAAGGAACAGAAATTGATATTACCTTTGAATTATCAGAGTCTAGGGATTTAACTATTTCAGCTTATTTAAATGGCACAGGACAAGAGTTCTCACAAATATTCAATCCGAAAAAGCGAGATGTTAGTCCAAAACAACTTGGCTCGGATATTTTAATACTAGAAGAGACTGTTCAAGCAGAACAAGAAAGTGCTTCTAAAAGTGAAAATACTGAAGCAGAAAAGGAGCTATCAGGAATTTTGAGAGATGTCCAAAGCTTGATGTTAGAGACTGGCGCGTTATCTGAAGATTCAATAACTGATGATAAGTTTAAACTTGAAGACAGAAAAAGAGTCGTAGCACAGAAAATCCATCAAATAACTGCCAATAAACGTCTTAGCAATTCAAAAATTGAATACAAAGAAAAGAAAAAAGATGTTTCACAAATAGTTTCTGAGCTTGGAAATGATCAAGAAAAGCATCAACTAAGGGAAGTAATTAGACGAGAAGAAGTCTTTCTTAACTCAAATAACTCGAATAGCATTGATGTCGCTAAAGATGAGTTAAGCACTATTGAATATCAAATTTTAATGCGTACACCTAGCTTCTTGGTAAACGTTTTTGAACATTTAGTTGAAAATAGAGTATCTATGAATGACCAAATACAAGCAAAAAATCTAATTGAAAATGGTCGTAACTTGATTCAAAGTGAGTCATGGAATGATTTGAGTATGTTGAACGCTAGATTATGGGATTTGATGCCTCAACGAGATCGTGAAGCAAATGAACATAAATTTATAACGGGTATAGTTTAAATATACAGTAAAAATCTTCGTTTATGTATATTTCACATGGATGTGAAATATACATTTTTAAATAGTGAACTAATCAGATTAACACGTTGAAAATCAACCGATTTATTGATTGTTAACTTCAAATATTATGCATAATCATAAAATATATTAAAAGTGTTTTGCTTTTCTCGTTCAGTAACGAATTTCTCATTATCTGTGGCTAATCATAGTGCTTGAGGTTTTGTTATAAGGCGAAAAAGCAATTAACCCAATGAAGGGAATTTCATTTAAGTCAATGTGCATGGAGTAATATCCTGTTCACTTTCTTTGCTTCGGTGTTTAATTCGTAATCTATGTAAAGGTGATGTATGCCAGCCACTATGATGATTTTATAAAAGGATGTATCGAGTGTTTTCTAAGAAAAAAGATAAAAAACTCATCGAAGTCACTATCGATGTTAATTTATTTGAGATTGAAAAATATTTGTCTTCTGATAATAAAGAGCCTGATCCTATGTCCTTTCTCGATTGGGAAGAGAAAGTTTTACAAACACATAAAATCACTGTGTTGCCATCAACTGAGAATACAGAATTTTATTATCATCAAAGTTCAAATAAGATATCTCATAACTTTAATGGTATTCATATTCTTTCTGAAACTGGCGCTGATGAAATCAAACAATATTGCGAGTCTTATAAGATATATGGCGAATTAGAATGGCAAATTATTAATTCAAATATATTCATATCTTTAGACCGAAAGTTTCTTGGGGCGGCTCCCTTAATAGAAGCTACTAATTTACAAGCAAAAGGAAAAACAAATTCTTCCGGACATCCATTACTAAATAACACTAAAGAGGTCATCATTGTAGATTTGGGTGGTGATGATACAGATGCTAATAAAATTCCAATGCATAAAGTTATCGATTCCAAGGGGGTCATATATTCAAATAAGCATATCTGTGTCGTTTATGAAATACCTGATGGCCCAGTGTTATATTAGATGTAGTAGTTAAATAGAATGTTTGAAGTAAATAACAGAGATAAATAACTGCCTATTAAAACTTAGGTTTTAATAAGCTAAATTATTATTATTTAAGCAATTAAGATGCGGTCAGTGTGGAGTACTTAATTTTCACATGTTATCTTTGATGAATTGGACTGCTTTAATCCGATAATTGAATAGTTTACAGACTATTCAATATCTAACAACAGAGACTATCAACTAGTGGCAGCATTAAGACCTGAACCTAAACTACCTGATGAAATAATTGAAGCAGCGAAAGCTGGTAATTTGGTGCTTTTTATAGGAGCTGGAATTTCTAGAATGGCTGGTCACCCTTCATGGGATGGTTTTGCTGATTCTGTTGTTAATCAGTTGGTAGGAAATGAAGTCATTGATCATCACGAAAAATCATTGATAAATGCTTTACCCGATCCTAGAAAACGTTTGTCTATTGCAAAAATTTTAGATGATGATAATGGTTCAAAAGTTGACTACAAAAAGATTTTTGAGTTGGGTGAACCATGGAGTGATATCTATGATTTTATCAATAAATTTGATTGTACTTTTGTTACTACAAATTATGACAAGCTAATAAAACCAAAGTCATCCCAAGGAAAACCAGAAAACAATTGGCGCAGTTATAAGCGTAATGATTTATTAAACGCTAAGTTAGATACTAAAGGTGCTGTTATTCACCTACATGGTTGTGTAGATGACCCTTCAAGCATGATAGTTACAACAAAAGACTATCTAGAGCATTACATTTCTGAAGAAGTACCTAATTTTCTCACTCATCTATTTTCGTCAAAAGTCGTGTTATTTTTAGGCTATGGTTTGGAAGAAACCGAAATTTTAGAATATGTATTGAAATCAAGTAACCAGAAAGACGAAGCGCAGAAACGACTGTTTATCTTGCAAGGATTTTTCAATGCTGAAGAACCCTTGTTTAACAAGTTAAAAGACTATTATGAACAATCATTTAATGCTCAATTAATCATTTTCCCTCGTGATCATGAAGATTATAAGCAGCAAAGAGCAATTATAAAGAAGTGGGGCGAAGATCTTGAGTTTAAAGATTTGGCACTTGTAGATAAGTATGCAGCAATGGAGGCAGAACTCGATGAATAATGAGTTAAGTGCCAATCAGCGTAGTGCATTAAAACGAGCAATTGACGATCCAGAACTGCAACCTTGGCTTTTCAAAAAAGTAGATAAAACAATATGGTTTGATGCTTTTGCTGAGCATGGGTTCTTTTCTCCTGAACTAAACCCTAAGCCTATAGAAAAAAAAGATAATACGTTTCAAATTCCCTCTTGGCCGATTACAGAGTATTTAGTCGCATCATCTATAAAAATCAAAGAAGCTCAAGATATAGAGAGTGGTGAAAAGTACCTAGCGCTGTTAAAAGACGTAACTCAACATGCTATCGACAACGATAACAGCAACTATCGAACATGGTGGCAGTTCAGCAAGATTCTAAGAAACCTACCGTTAGATAGCATTTCAATTGATGGTTTAAATTGTATTAGTTACTGGCTAAGTGACAGGTTTGATAAACACCTTGTAGGCAAGGAAATCAGTGAATGGGTCATTGAACTTGTTGGTATCAATGATGAACAATCGAACGCCCTTGCCTTATATTTACTAGATGCCTTATTCTCGATTAAAGCTGTTGAAGATAAATATTCAAACAACAAACAAGAAGCTATTTTACAACTTGATGGATATCAAGCGAATAAGTTTGTAGAAAAATTGGCTAATAAAATTGGTGAGCAACTAGGTTTGGTTGCTGTAGAACTATTCGAGAAGAAATTTACGGAAGTTCTAGAAATAAATGGCAATGATAAATGGTCGAATATCTGGCGAAATGCGATACCAGAGCATAAGCAAAACAGCCGTAATGATGATGCTGATGATATTGTTTTAAAGTTGTTTAGGGATTCATTGCTAGGATATTTTCAGTCAGATCAAACCGAAGAATCTAACTTAAAACTTATCGAAGTAATTTCGAGTGAATACCAAATCATTAAGCGTATAGGTATTTATGTTGCCAATGAATGTTTTGAAAAGGTTGATGAAAAAACCGTTGATTTAGTTATTGGTCGTAATCATTTTAATGATAAATATCGTCATGAACTATGGCATTTTTTAAACAAGAATTTTGCTCAATTTAATGGTGAACAACAGACTTCAGTTTTTGAGTCTATATCTGTCCTAACTGTTACTAATGATGAAACGGGTGCTATTGAAGACAAACCTACCGCTTATAAGCAAGAAAACTGGTATGTAGCCATTAAAGATGTAAGTGCAGAAGCCAATACTCATTATCTACAATGTGTTGATATTTCAGGTGTTGAGCCAGACCATCCTGACTTTTCTTGTTATACAAGTCGTGGGGCTGTTGTTAATGAGTCTCCTCTCTCGGTAACAGAATTAGCTGTAATGCTAGAAAATCCAATTGAGCTAGTAACATTCCTAAATGAATATGTGTATGTGGGCCATTTTCGCGAACCTGGTTTAGAGGGCTTAGTTGAAACCTTTGGTTCACTTGTATCGCTTGACGATTGTATTGTTCTAAATAACTTAGAACACTTCGTTGACCTCAAACCACATTATTTAAATCAGATATTTTCTGAATATTCAAAATTATGGTCGGATAAAAAACAACGTTCTTGGGATACTTTGTGGCCTAAATTACTGACTTTTTCTCATAATCTGTTTCAAAAAGAATCCTTCTGGCAATCTTCAGATAACAAAGAGTCTGGTCCGTTTATTGGTGATAAGCACTGGGTTGTTAGTTCTTATTGTCGATTGGTGGAGTCAGGCTGTGAAAACAGTGAACATGCCTTTGATTTGAGTTTGGCTATAACAGTCAAAAAAACTCTTGAATTAATTCTTGATAATGAGAGTGGTAATGATTTCAGTAATGATTCTGATGCCGTTTCTATTGCAATTAATAGTCCTCGTGGGCGCTGTTTGGAGGCTTACTTTAAACTGGCTCTTTATCAGTGCAGAAATCTAGAACAAGATCTTGAAGCACGCCAAAATATTTGGACAACGTATGAACAAGTATTCACGGATGAATTAAATAAACCAGTTACAGAAAATGAATATGAGTTTATAACGATTGTCTTGATGCATGTCCGTAACTTTCTTTACCTATCTAAAAGTTGGACAAACGAAAATTTAGATAAAATGTTTGGAGACGCTAATTCGTTGCAATGGTTATGTGCAGTCCAAGCATATTCTTATGTAGGTCGGTTAATACCTGAAATACATAGTATTTTCAAAGCTAAAGGCTTTTATGTTTCACTTTTGGATGATTCTAACCTGAGTGATACGATTAAAGGCCGTTATATTGAGTACATTTGTATTGCTCATATTCAAAAAATAGATACCCTCGGTGATGATGATAGTTTGCTTCAGCTCTTATTGGGTAGAAACAGAGAGAAAGAGTTAAGTAAAATAATTTGGTTTCTTTGGTCAATAAGAGATCAAAATATTGATGTAACAGAAGAGCTAGTTTTTGAATTGTGGCCAAAACTGGTCGAGCTGATTGGACAACAAGCAGGTGAACAAAGGCCATTAGCCTCAAAGTTAGCGCTATGGGCTGAGTATGTAAAAGAATTAGATGAACAGTCTAAACCTTGGTTGTGTGCAGTGGCTCCATTTGTACAAGATGATTATAACGGAATGCCATTCATGGAAGAATTAGCACGATTAAGTGATACATCCGCTTTAGGTGTAGTAGATATTTGGAAAGAAACTCTTGTAAGTCCATTCTACATGTATGATTTAGAACCGTTGGAGAGAATCTTTACCAACCTTATAGCGCAAGGGGGCCAAGGAAAAGCTGCTGCCAAAGAAATTGTTGCCGAATATCTAAAAAATGGTGATGCTGACGTAATGAACTTGTATAAAAAGGTTGTTGCTATTTAAACTGCTGTGAGGTTCTCAGGAGGCTTCGTGATCAAATCCGGATTAATCAGACGGTTTCCGAATATTAAAGAAAGTCAGGCTGAAGGGTTAGCTAATATATGGGGAAAAGTTGTAGCGTTGATATTTGATGAAGTCGAACGGATATCTTCACCAGAAATGACAGAACTTCACATTGACTTAAAAGAAGAGATGATTTTAGAGCATGCTCAATTGCGTTTCTTCATAATTGATAAAGTCATTAATTCACAAACAGAGAACTACCATCCTAATGAAATAAATTTACGTGAAGAAGAACAACTCTGCTTTAACGTTGATGGCCACGATAAAATTAGTAATACGGGAAAGATGATTGCTGAGAATGTCTGGTTGCGTAAATATCATGAACGCTGGAAGTTAAAAACACGCTCAGCTTTAGCCAAAGAAAAGAACCCAAAAATAACTAAATTGGCAATTAAAGAAGTTAATGACAATCACTTTATTCCTAAATCATTTATACGAAAATATTGGTCAGAAAAAGGAAAAATTAGAAGAAACACTATTGATGGTGTTGAAATAACTTCGAATAACATACCTTTTAGTCAATGGGGCTTTGTCAAAAACTTATATAGTTACAAGCTTGAAGCATATTTTGGACTAATAGAAGGTGACGCATCAATCCCTCTTCAGAAGCTACTAGATTTTGAACCGTTAAATGGACCTCAAAAGAAGGCTGTAATTGGGTTTATTGTTATTCAGCGCTTTCGAAACCCTAAATTTATTAATGATTACAATAAAATGGTGAAGCCCATAATTATCGAACATTATGGTAAAGACAAGGCGAATGAAGTATCACATCAAAGAGAAATGTATGAGTGCCTATATAGTAACAATGAAGCTTACAATAAAGTTGCGCAACCGTTAAACCAAAATCAGTGGGTAATAATTCGATCGCCAAACAATAAAATTTTGTTACCTGACATTTGTAATATTTTATCAAGGGCAAGTAACGGGGTATTTTTTGTTGTTCCTTTAACATTTAAGGATTGTTTATTTGTTTTGCCTAATAAAGCAGATGAATATCCCTTTCCAAGACATATTACAGCTACTGAGGAGCTAGAAGAAATCCTAAGGGATTTCATTCTTTATTCTTGTCGCACAGAATTTTTATCGTGCTTGAATTCAGATTTTAACGGTTACAATAGAGCGCCTGTTGATGAGGATAAAATGGTTGATTTAGTTATAAAATTATCGAAAAAAGTACGTGATACTTAAACAAACCTAACAAATGTTTTCAAGTCGGACTCGTAATAGCTAATGTCCGCAATATGGGAATAGTTATCATATAAAAGGTCAATTTCATTTAATGATTGGCACTATACTGGAATGATCATCAATAACACTTAACTTAATTAGTTTACCTTTATAACAGATCGCATGGTCTCTTATGCTAAATAAAAAGCTGTAAATACTTTGTTAATTTTTCTCACAGGTTGAATTTTTTCTCGCGCGTCTAAAAGATCTACCTATGCGACCAAACTTCCCATTGATAAGAGTCGAATTAAATCATATAAAAATATAAACGAAATTATTGAAGGTGTTATTTAGGCTGTAGTCTCATTGTTGACTGATAATCTCAAGCATTATGACCAGTCACAAATTCTCATTCCCGATGAGATTAATCAATAATAAATAGAAAAATATTAATTATTGATTGTTGAGTATGCACTTTACTTGGTTAGATGAATTGCTCCAAAGAGTGCATCTCTTTAATTAATACAGATGCTATTTTTGACAATAATGTAGTGAATAGCTTTGTATCAACTGACAAGCAAGGCTTTCAGCTTCATATCTGTTCCTAAAACCGATCCAGCTTCATTAGAAACGTTCTAGTTCTATATTGGAATGATCACATATGATTTTTATTGGTTTAATCACCTCATTTACAACCTACCACTCGGTCGGTTAGAATAGAGTTTCTTCATGCAGTAAATAAAGTAGCTTTAATGAGAGATGCAGAGT
>Ga0209395_1004959_pt1 | contig 15253 bp, 9 predicted proteins | sample GOMGulsemesocosm_3_FD_184635 | JGI IMG/M metagenome (GOLD analysis project Ga0209395, IMG submission 184635) | Methane-oxidizing microbial communities from mesocosms in the Gulf of Mexico - GOM9D Gulf of Mexico (SPAdes) (version 2) | ecosystem: Environmental > Aquatic > Marine > Cold seeps... | reverse complement strand
AGCTGTTTTTCATGTGGAAATTACCATGCGTTTTTGCTTTCTTTATTTATTTTCAATATTAATAAGCTTTTCAAGCTCCGCTCAGTGGTACGAAACACAAGGGCAAGCATTTGTCACAAATGGCAATGCACAAGCAGCGCGTACTTTGGCAATGGAAAATGCTCTTAAAAAAGCTTTACTTGTCGCTGGTGCATCAGTATCAAGTGTACAACAAGTTGTTAATGGGTTATTAACTCAAGATGACATTAGTATTCGAGCCAGTGGTAGCGTTAATTCATTTGAGTTAGTGAGCGAAACACAACAAGGTAGAACCATCACTGTACAGATTCGGGCCGATATTTTTCCACAAACAAAACAATGTTTTTCGGCTGATTATCGAAAGTCTCTCTTATTAACACGCAGTAATTTGCTCTATCGTGAGCAAGCAAATATCGGTGGAATTTATGACATTGATACAGAAGTTATCCGGAAACTTGCTGCTAAAATAAATAGTGAAGGGCACTATCTTGATGCCAAATTGGCAATAGGGAAAAAATCAGAATTTACGCGCCTCAACAAAACCTTGCAAGCTGAAAAAGTTAAAAATTTAACGATGTCATTATCAGATATCACCGATACACAATATGTAATGTATTCTGAAATTCAAGATATTTCGTTTGATAGAGAAGTAACAAACGGCTGGCAATTTTGGCAAGAAGATATTTACCAACGCCACTTTAATATCAATATTTATATTTATAATGGTAACAGTGGTGAACAAATTTTCTATCGTCAATACCGAAATATAGCTCCTTGGGCCTATACCAGAAGAGCGCAAATTAGTACGAGTAGCCATACTTTTTGGGCAAGCGAATATGGCAATATTATCGACCAAACGTTAAATACAATGATTTCTGACATTGATGAAAGCATGATGTGTCAGCCTACACGCGGTAAAATAATACGTGTTACAGGTAATGAGATAAGGTTTAACTTAGGTAAAAAGCACGGTGTCAAAGTCGGTGATGAGTTCTCATTATTGCACTCTAATAATTATATTAGTGACTCAGGTAAAATATACGCGGGTTATAACGTAAGCAACTATAAAGTGAGGGTCACTAGCGTTTCACAAGAAAGTGCCGTAGCTGTCACCCCAGATCAAGAGCTATTAGGTAATATTCAAATCAGTGATATTGCTGTTAGGTATTAGTCTTTAGCATTCAATTGCTTGTATTTTAAACAGCCTCAGATATTCAACCAGTAAAGTAATCATAATATTACTTTACTGTATTAATAAACTTGGTAAAATCCTACTCTTACAGTGGAGCCATCTTTTGAAAAAATATTTCAAGAAAATTATCCCACTGTACCTCACAAATAATTAAAGATGACTTCGTAGCTCAGCTGGATAGAGCGGCCCCCTCCTAAGGGGCAGGTCGTGGGTTCGACTCCCGCCGAGGTCGCCATTAAAATCAATGACTTACACGTAAAAACAGTAAACATCAAGCACCTAAACAATTCATTTATAGCAAACTTTTATCTCTAAAAATACAATATCCCTTACTAAAGGTAATATTAAAATGACAGATAACCAACTGTAATGATTTGGTTTAAAGTTTATTTGTTTTTGTGGGGAGGCTGAGGGGATGCTTCTGAATTGGTCACGCCAACGTATATCAAGTAAATTTGCTAGTTAGTAAAGTTAGTCATTGTTCATTCTTTTAATTTTCACGAGATATTGAAAGGTCGTGAGGATACCTTCGATAGGTCAACAATTTAAACTTCAATCTGTTTTATTTCACTTGCGACTAACGTCTTAATCCTATCAATCAATTTAGAGGAGGAAAAGGGCTTATAGAGAATATCAATGTTTTTGAAAATCTTTTTATATGTTATTTCTGTTTCACCGGTATAACCACTGATAAACTGAATTTTAACTTCTGGGTATTTTGATAAGACAATTTCTGCCAAATGATAACCATCCATATTTGGCATTATAATATCAGATATAAGTACATTTACCTTGTTATTTGAAAGAACCTCTAAAGCTTCCTCCCCATTACTTGCACATAAAGTAATATATCCATATTCTTCCAAGATTTCACTCTCAATTTCTATTAATGCACCTTCATCTTCAACTAATAACACTGTAATCTGTTCCTTCTCTATTTCAGTACTTTCGATTAAAAAATGTTTTGTTGAGCCGTCCTGTGCTTTATTATCCACTTCATCTATATACCGAGGAAAATACAACTCGAACGTAGTGCCTTGATTTATTTTGGAGTTTACTATTATAAATCCTAATGATTTTTGAACAAAGCCATACGCTTGTGAGAGACCAAGCCCAGTTCCTAACTCTCCTTTAGAGGTAAAAAAAGGGTCAAATATTTTATCGATTATTAAGGAGTCAATTCCTTTTCCATTATCTGTTACCTTTATTTGAACATAATCCCCAGACGGTAAACCTTCAAAAGGCGGCGGAATAACTTTCAAAATAACATTGTTTGTTTCAAAAACTATTGTTGGAGAGGAAGTATGATCCTTTAGTGCGTGACTACTGTTAATGGTCATATTTAAAATAACATCATTAAAGTCGTTATTATTGAGTTTTACTGGCCATAAGTTTTCGCTTGCCTTGAATATAAAATCTATATGCATAGTTGCCGCTTTTGTCATCAATTTATATTGACTTTTTAAAGATTGATTAATATCAACAACTGTTTTTTTATCCTCTGTTGTTTTCGAGAAAACTAAGAGTTTTCTTATTAAAACGGCTCCTCTTTCACCAGCAATACTAATTTCCTCTGCATAGCGATAATCTTGAGATGTAGTACTTAATTTAGTTTTTAACAATTCAGAATAACCAATAATAATGCCCAGTAAATTATTAAAATCATGTGCGACACCACCTGTTAATTTTCCAATGGCATCCATTTTTTGTGATTGTCGTATTATTTTTTCTTGTTCATCATGTTTAGTTAAATCGTGACAAAAACCAACAAAACGCTTAACACCAGAAGATGTTTTAGATACTTCGACTACAGACAAATGGAGTGGAAAGGTATTATTATTTTTATTCCGGCCTAAAACAGCTCTGCCTTCATTGATAATTTTGGTATGTCCAGTATCAACATAGTTTTTCAAGTAACCATCATGATTTTCTGAAAAAGGAGAAGGCATTAATAGCTTAATGTTCTTTCCTTTGATTTCATGAAAGGTATATCCAAATAGTTTTTTAGCGGATTGATTAAACGTTAGGATGCTACCTTTTTCATCGATTGTTATAACCGCATCTAAAGTGCTTTCTATAATTTCTTTTGCGTCTTTCTTTAATGTATCTGTTTCTTCTTTTTTATTCTCATAAAGCTCTAAAGCTAATTTCTCCATTGCTAATCCAACAGAGCCTAATTCGTCTTTTACATGAGTACGCAATATAGGCTTGGATGTTCTATTTGCTAACAGGTATGCTGTTAATTTAAGGTCTTTTATTGAGTTATTGATGCTGCTAGTAGTAATAAAGATGATTCCTATAGAAATCATCAATATAACTAAAACTAAGACAGCTTGAAGCGTTCGATGTCTTTTTATAATCGTATCCGTCGCTAATATTTCCTTTTTTAACAAGTATTGCTGATTTATTGTTAAGTCGTCTATTAGGTTTACTATTTTTTTGTGTATAGGAAATTCTTCTTGAGAAAGTAATTCTTTTATTTCTTTTTCAGAAGTTAAATTGTCTGTTATTTCAATTTGTATTTCTTTGTATTGTCCTAGGAGACTTTTTATAACCTTAATACGATATATATTGTTAGGATTTGTCCATCGCTTTGATAATGATTCTAGATCCAACAAAGAATTACCTATATTAAACTTCCATATCTTTTCATTTTCCAATTGAAAAGCTTTTTCTCTACTAATGATCAAAGACGTTAGAGCCACTTGAGATTTCTCAATGCCCCCTTTTAATAGGTTCCCCGCTTGTTGGGTTGGAACTCTCAGTTCAGTGATAAGATCAATACTACTAGACAAAGAAATGATTGTGGCTTGGCTATGAGAAAATAAAAGTAATAAAAGAATAAAAACTATACAAAACGTTGAAATAAGTTTGGTTTTAATTGTTAGCTTTGAAGTGCCATTTTGTTTGACATATTGCATTTCAGAGGTTCTTTTCAAGAATCGTAACTGAACCGGGAGCTACTTCTTTTAAAAATGTACTATCAATATAATTTATAAAATTAGGAAGAGGGTTAGTTTTTTGTTCTTTTTCGTTAATCCACCGGGCTTCCATATTTAATAAACCAATTAGAGCATTGCTTAGGTTCAATTCAATATAGACATTCTCCCATGTACCAATAATATTTTGTTTGTTATGACTACCCTCTAAGCGTTTAATAACTATTTTTAATGCTTCATCGGGATATTGCTGTAAGAAAACATTGGCCTTTTGTAACGCAAAAATAAAGTCTTTAATTTCAGCTTTATTTTTAAGAATGGCATCTTTCAAGCTTACGAGCATAGACATTTCTGTGTATAAATGAGAATAAAAAATATCAATACCAAAATTTCCTCCATTTTTATTAATTTGGTAAAGGTGAGGATTCCATATTGCTGCACCTTGTATATCCCCAGCAACAATGTGAGCGTTGGCGTTTTCAGGTTTAATATCAACTATATTTAATTCACTGGCTTTAATACCATTATTTTTTAATAAAACGTTTAAAAAAAATTCTGCATTTGTTCCTAAAGGAACCCCTATTGTTTTTCCTTTTATGCTTTTTATGCCTTTTATATTTGAGTCACGTTTAAGAGCGAGAGCTGTATTGGATTCTGAGCTATGTAAAGACGATAATATTCGAAGAGGTGTTTCTTTCATTATTTCGTGAACTACTGGTGTTTCATAAACCAAGGCTAAATCGGACTCCTTCTGCATGAGGCTTGTTAAAGCATCTCTACCAGATGTAAAATTTAAAAAATTTATTTTAAGTCCAAACTCTGAAAAATAATTTTTCTCATGAGCAATATAGACAAGAGCAAAAACAGGTTGATTTGGATCTGCGACTGTAAGTTCTTTTTTTTCATTTTTATCGTTATCTGAACAAGCAAGCAATAAAAAACTGACCATTTGCACAATAAAAAAGCAACTTAAGTGATTTGTTTTTATACTATATTTCAAAATAATATAGCCTCAAGTATGACCAATAAAATTACTATAAAGGTTAGTGCACAAATAAATAAGTGCAACTTTGGATGTTAACCGAGAGTCACTATGCTTATATAGTTAGTACCGTTATTTACAGAACTCCAAGTTAAAGTAATCTTCGTTTATTCTCCCCCCAAAAAAACTGAAAAATCGAGTCGTTATTGTCTTCTCTTGATTGAGTAATCCTTTAATGGTTTGAATAAAATTCCCATCATAAGCACCTAGCTTATATTCGCCTATTTCAGTATTTACCGTTATCCGACACAGCTTCAACGATCTATCTTTACGGTTAGCAAAACGCCTCTCATCGCATTAATGTAGTCATACCACTTGACTTCATCTTCCGCTTTTCGTGCTTGCTCAAGAACAGAGTCAAAGTCCAATGATACTTTTAAGCGTCTTAATTCCAACATACTAAAACACTCGCACCGCCAAATTTTTGAAACTGGCGAATACACCAACATGACGGCCAAACATCAAAAACGTCTAACTGTAGTAGGATCTTCACTGTCTATGCTATTTAAACATACTTCGCAATGTAACCTGTCGCACTGCCTTTTCTCAGGTTGATTATTTTAAAGTCACAACGGTTTTGTGCTACGCCGTCATCAATGTAGTCTTCCCCCTGTTTTGTGGACACACTAAAATGCTGTAGAAATACAACAGGAGATGTTTCAAGAATAAAGGCAAAAATTATCAACGATATTCTGCTGAGTTTCAAAGAATGGCTTAACTCAAAGCCTTTGAAGACGGTGATATTGCTAATAGTGTTTGCGAAGAACAAGGGATCAGTTTTAGGGATTTAAGTCATTGCCGTGCTGAAGCTTATTTAAAAGATACTTGAACGTTTAAGTAAATGTTCTTTCCTCCCCTTCTTAGCTAACAACATAAATCGTCTATTTTTATTAAGCATCTAAACTAGTTATCCTAATTCAGGCAAAAAAAAGCCCAACGAGGAGTTAGGCTAGAATTATAAATGTGTACCGTTATATATTCATAATAGTGCTCTAAAAACTTAAAGGCGTAATTATAAAGTCGATAACGGCGCTAAGTTGGCCACCATACTCTCACCAAGTTGCACATTGTCAGAAGAGCCTGCAACAGCACTACGTGTATCTTCAACAATATAACCAATATTCTCTAATATTTGATTAGCATCATTTACTTGACACTGAACACGCTCTATCACAGCTTCCGCAGCAGAACTACTTTCAATTGATAGCGAATGCATTTCATCTAAATCACCGACAATATCGGTAGTTATTTCACGACTTTCTTCGATACTGGTAACAACATTTTTCTGTTGAGAGATAATATTATCTGAAATCTCCATAATTTTACCCATTTCATCATGAATTTTTTCAGCAGAGTCATTTGCCGTACTAGCCAAAGCTCGTACTTCATCAGCCACTACAGCAAAACCTCGACCATGTTCACCTGCACGAGCGGCTTCAATAGCAGCATTTAATGCAAGTAAATTAGTTTGACTAGCAATACTTTTAATAGACTCAACCAACTGAGATATTGTTTTATTGTTATTGGTTAAACCTTCAAGTAAAACTGCAAAATCAGCAATATTTTTTTCTGCAGTTAGTATTTTTTCTGACAGTCCCTTAAGTTGCTCAATGCTTGATGCACTTTTATCAGAAGTTTGTTGAGCAGCAGAAACAGAAGATGAAGATAAATCGGCAATATGGGTCGACTGCCCTACCAGCTGCTCAATAAGATCAAAATTATTTTCAACATTTTTTAGGCGCTGTGAAGAGGACTGATTCACTGAACTCGCATTTTCTATTATTTTATTTGCGGTATCCTGAAAATTATTTGCTATAAGCTGATCGAGTATTGTTGCTTTATTTGTTAGTGCTTCGAGTGTTTTTTTATTAATAACCGTTTCATTATTTGCAACAGAGTTTGCTTTTGACCACCACATAAATTTTATCCTTTAATTAATATCTTCAAAAATATAACCTTAAGGATTTATTTTTGACTGAACACTACTATAAGTTGAGACTGCATAAGGAACTAAATACGTTAACAGTATTTTGACAACATGTGTTGCTTCTAGATTACCTGAAATAATAACGTCTCCATGATTTATTAAAGTGAGAATGGTTCCTACAATGATAGCAATAATTAATGATCGTTTAAAAATTTTCCGTTCAACTGCAACTGCAAACCAATTCAAAACATTCCCCACTCATGACCTATTTATACATGGCTTTCATATTGTCAGAAATAAGAATATATATCATTACTTATTCTTATTTTGTTTCAGGCTTTATAATAGATGCAACATTAAATAATGTTATACATTGAATATAACACATAGCAAAATGATTAAAGGATTGTTTTATATATGATGAAGGCGAATGTTAAAGAAGGCTATATATAAAAATGCCCTATATGATTAATAGAGCATTTCATTTAAATGAATTACAAAACTTAGTCGGTTTCTGGACGCATATGAGGGAATAAAATTACGTCTTTTATGGTTGGAGAGTCAGTAAATAACATGACTAAACGATCAATACCAATGCCTTCGCCGGCTGTTGGTGGCATACCAAATTCGAGTGCACGAATATAGTCGTCATCAAAATGCATCGCCTCATCATCACCCGCATCTTTCTCTTCTACTTGTTTACGAAAACGTGCAGCTTGATCTTCGGCATCATTAAGCTCAGAGAAACCATTTGCCAATTCACGACCACCCACAAAGAATTCAAAACGATCGGTAATAAATGGATTGTTATCATTACGACGCGCAAGTGGTGAAACTTCCCATGGGTATTCAGTAATAAAGGTTGGTTGATCAAGTAGATGCTCAGCAACTTCTTCAAATATTTCACAAATATATTTACCAGCCCCCCAAACTTTAGACGCTTCTGAAAATTTAACACCAACATCCTTGGCAATAACTTTCAGGGCATCAAATTGTGCTTCTGGATTACGTAGTACATTTTCATCAATTGCCGGTGCATGTTTTAATATGGCATCAACCATAGATAAACGTTCAAATGGTTGTGCGAAATCGTAAAATTTTTCTTCCGTTACTTCACCTTCAGCATTTTTTACGGTATTGCGAATTGTAGTGGTACCCAAAACATCTTGTGCCACAGTACGTAACATATCTTCAGTAAGGTTCATCATATCGTTATAATCAGCGTATGCTTGATAAAATTCAATCATAGTAAATTCTGGATTATGACGTGATGATAGACCTTCATTTCTAAAGTTACGATTAATTTCAAATACCCGCTCAAAGCCACCAACCACTAAACGTTTTAGGTATAACTCCGGAGCAATACGCAAAAACATATTAATGTCTAACGCGTTATGGAAGGTTTCAAACGGTTTGGCCGTTGCTCCGCCAGGAATAACTTGCAACATTGGAGTTTCAACTTCCATGAAATTACGTTCAGTTAAAAAATTACGAATGCCACTAACAATTTTAGAGCGGATTTGGAAAGTATCGCGAGTTTGCTCATTTATAATTAAATCAACATAACGTTGGCGATATTTAGTTTCTTGATCTGATAATCCATGAAACTTTTCAGGTAACGGTCGTAAAGACTTTGTTAATAATTGATATTCGTCCATATTCACATAAAGATCACCCTTACCTGATTTATGTAAAATACCTTTAACACCAACTATATCACCAATGTCTAAAGATCCTGAGCGTTCTCTGATCTCTTTTTGTACTGTTTTTTCAGCATAGGCTTGAATACGACCAGACATATCTTGCAAAACTAAAAATGGACCACGTTTCGCCATAACACGACCAGCAATAGCATAAGTTACCTGTAATGCTTCGAGCTCTTCTTTCGTTTTTTCACCGTGTTCTGCCTGAATATCAGCGGCATAATGTTCACGATTAAAATCATTGGGAAAACCATTGGCAGAACAATTACTACGAATTTTTTCTAATTTCGTACGACGTTCAGCAATTAATTTGTTTTCATCTTGTGCTGGTTTTTCTTGATTGCTCATTTTAATATCTCGTGGTTAATCTTTAATTTTTCAATAGTTTGTTGAAGTAAACTAAAAATAGAATGTCTTCAGCAATATTTATCATTCATTTATAAGCCGGACTTTAAACTCGCTTCCAAAAATTTATCTAAGTCGCCATCTAACACCGCTTGCGTATTACGGTTTTCTATACCGGTTCTTAAGTCTTTAATACGGCTATCGTCTAAAACATAAGAACGAATTTGGCTGCCCCAACCTATATCTGACTTACCATCTTCTAAAACTTGTTTATCTTCGTTTTGCTTTTGAATTTCTAATTCATACAATTTAGCTTTTAATAGCTTCATTGCTGTCGCTCTATTTTTATGCTGAGAACGATCGGCCTGACACTGTACTACAGCCCCCGTTGGAACATGGGTAAGTCTTATAGCAGAGTCCGTTTTGTTAACATGTTGACCACCTGCACCTGATGCTCGATAAGTATCAACACGTAAATCTGCCGGATTGATATCAATATCTATATTGTCGTCAATTTCAGGGTAAATAAATGCTGATGCAAAGGAGGTATGCCGACGACCACTTGAATCAAAAGGAGACTTACGCACTAAGCGATGTACTCCAGTTTCAGTGCGTAACCAACCATAGGCATATTCACCTGAATATTTAATTGTGCAGCCCTTTATACCGGCAACATCACCGTCAGTAACTTCAATGGCTTCGGTTTTATAGCCATGTGCTTCGCCCCAACGAAGATACATACGCATCAACATTTCAGCCCAATCTTGTGCCTCGGTTCCTCCAGAGCCAGATTGAATATCAAGATAACAATTATTTTCATCTTGAGCACCCGAAAACATACGGCGAAACTCTAATTTTTCCAATTTAGCATCTAAACTTTTTGCTTCAATTTCTGCATCTTGAAAAGTCTCTTCATCATCTTCTTCAACAGCAAGCTCTACTAAGCCTTCAATGTCTTCACAACCTAATGCTAAGTCATCAATAGTTTTAACAACAAGTTCTAACGACGCTCTTTCTTTACCTAGTGCTTGTGCCCTATCAGGATCATTCCAAACGTCCGGTTCTTCTAATTCGCGTGTAACTTCAACTAATTGTTCTGCTTTAAGATCATAGTCAAAGATACCCCCGTAACAAAACAGTACGTTCACGAATTTCTTGGATCTTATTTAATACCGGATTAACTTCTAACATCAGTTATTTTGCACTTTTAAATTAAGTTGTTTAAGACTTTAAAACAGGCGCGCATTGTAGCGTATTCGGCATCGTAAATAAACGACAGAATTTCCCCTGTAAATAATGAAAAATAGGTTTATTTTCTTTTAAAGTGTAGCGTTACTTATCTTCTTTATTCAGGAATTGATAGGTGTTCAACCAATAATTGCACACTTTGTTTGCCGCGAAATTCATTAACATCTAACCGATAAGCAACATGTACTTTCGTCGCCTTATGATTTGGCCAAACAGTAATATCTATATTAAAAGCGATTGCATCAAAAACTTGTTGTTCTTTTTGCAAGACCATTTTTAAGTGTTTTTCACCAACAATACGTTGTTGAACCAGTGTAAAAACATCATCAAATAAGGGCTCTATAAAATTTTGTCCCCAAGGACCGGCTTCTCTTAATAATTCAGCAAAAGCTAAATTCAATTCAGAGGCAGGTAATTGACCGTCAGACAATAATTTACCTTGCAAGTCTTCTGCAGCAATCCATTTGCCAGCATACTCGATAAATAAAGATTGAAAAATTGCGAAATTATCAGCTGATATCGACAAACCGGCGGCCATCGCATGGCCCCCAAATTTAAGAATGATCCCTGGGTGCTGCGCATCAATATGTTCTAGCAAGTCGCGAATATGTAATCCTGGAATCGAGCGAGCAGAGCCTTTTATTTCAACTTTGCTAACAGCTACAGTATCGCTCGAAGAATTGTCCTCTGACAACGTACCTGCAGCAAAAACAACACTCGGTCGATGAAACTTCTCTTTTAAACGTCCGGCAACGATTCCAATAACACCTTGATGCCAATCTTTATGATAAAGGACAATGGCATTATCAAGCTTATCTTTTACAACGTTAAGTTGTTTGAGCACTTTTTCAGCTTCTTGCTGCATACCTTGTTCAATTTCTCGGCGCGCTTTATTTAAGTCGTCCAATTCAACCGCCATTGCACGAGCGGTAATTAGATCCGGCGCCAGTAAACAATTAATACCAAACGACATATCATCAAGACGCCCAGCAGCATTTATACGAGGCCCTAGCGCATATCCAAAATCACTTGCTACCATACGTTGCTGATTTTTTCCTGCAATCTCTATTAACGCTTGAATCCCCGGTCGAGTATGACCTGCTCTGATACGTTTAAGCCCCTGCGCAACTAAAATTCGGTTATTGACATCTAACGGCACAACATCTGCTACAGTACCTAAAGCAACGAGATCTAAAAGCTGTGCTAAATTAGGCTCACCAAGACCTTTTGCCTCAAACCATTGCTGCTCCCTTAAATGTTTTCGCAAAGCTAACATCAGATAAAATGCCACACCAACGCCAGCCAGTGCTTTACTGATAAAAGAACAGTCTGGTTGATTTGGATTAACGATGGCATCGGCATTGGGTAACTGTTTCCCGGGTAAATGATGGTCAGTAACAATAACCTGTAAACCCAACTCTTTCGCGCGTTTAACCCCTGCTAGACAACTAATGCCATTATCTACCGTAACCAACAATTGCGCCCCTTGCGCTGCGGCCAAATCGACAATTTCCGGAGTCAGACCATAACCATATTCGAAACGATTCGGCACTAGGAAGCTATGATTACTGCTGCCAAGCAAAGTTAAAGCTTCCATCATCAGTGCTGTACTGGTGGCGCCGTCGGCATCAAAATCCCCGATAACAATAATGCACTGCTGCTGCGCCATCGCAACATGTAAAATACGGCTGGCTTCGTCAATACCTTTTAACGACTGAACCGGCGCCATTTGTGAAGTGCTTAAATCCAGTTCCTGGGCATTACTGACGCCCCGGCGGGCATAAATCTGTTTGATAAGGGGATGTAAATCACCGGATAAATGTTCATCCACAACTTGGGGACGACGGATGATTTTTTTAAGCATGGAAAATCCTTGACGATAGCAAAGGTGAAGATAACGCAGAAGAAAAAATAAAGGAGCTTTAATAGCAAATAACGATTAAAGCTCCGATGGTACCGATTGCCTGACTCAAAGCTGGAAGCTCAAAGGGAATAACGGAAAACGAGTAGAGTAAAAAATCTGTTACAGGCTTTCTAGTACCTGGATCAGATCTTTTGGCTCACGATAACCGGGTAACATCATGCCGTTAGCCAGCATAATAGCCGGAGTACCGTTGACACCGACACGGCGGCCAAAATTAAACTCTTCTTCAATAGGCTTATCACAAATACGGTGAGCGACTCCTGAACCGTTTTTAGCTTTAGTCAAGGCAGTGCTGGGGTCTTCGTTACACCATACCGAACGTATGTCTTGGAAGCCCTGAGTCAGGTTACCGTTACGATCGGTGATCCCGGAACGCGGATAAGCCAAATAACGCACAGTAATGCCCATTTCATTATATTCATCCATTTGCTCGTGCAACTTACGGCAATAACCGCAAGTAATATCGGTAAACACGGTAACCACATGTTTTTCATTTTTTGCCGGATAAACGATCATGTCGTTGGCAAATTTATCCATGCCACTCACTCTGACCTTGGTCATACTTTCTTCCGTTAGGTTAGTGACATTGTTTTCAATAGAGAAAAGCTTGCCATGGAAGAAATAGGCGCCATCAAAACTGGCATAAAATAAGCCCTGATTAGTGATCACTTCGGCAACACCGGCAAGAGGGGTGGTGGCAATACTTTCCACTTCTAGGCCAAGTCTAGCGGTTAATTTTGCTTTTAAGGCATTAACATCTAGGGGGGCAGACTTTGCAGCCACAACAGAAGACGATTGAGCAGCCGAGGATAAAACATCCTGACTTTGTTCGGCAGCCACAGACGCCGAATAAGCAAAAATAGCCAGCGTAGCTCCCGAGATTAATTTTTTAAACATGCAGATGTATTCCTAAATTTGACGGTTCCATGAATATGACCTTACTTCGTGCGATAAAATTACAACTTAGCGAGCTAAAATGCAATCACAAGGTAAGGATTATTGCACTTTAACAGAAATATAATCGTAAACTGGTAAACAGCCCTGCCTTTCTGGTAAACTCGCGCCGTATTTTCCCCCAGTATTGCTTGAGTATTACGAATGAAAATAGGCTTATTTTACGGTTCTACAACTTGTTACACCGAGATGGCAGCAGAAAAGATACAAAAAGCCGTGTCCAACTCAGTTGTTGAATTGCATAACATAAAAGATGTGGCACTTAGTAAGGCTGTCGAATACGATTTACTTATCTTAGGTATTTCTACTTGGGATTATGGTGAACTTCAAGAAGATTGGGAGTCACATTGGCAAGATATTGCTAATTTAGATCTCAACGGCAAGATTATCGCGTTATACGGTATGGGTGATCAAATAGGCTACAGTGAATGGTTTCAAGATGCTTTAGGCATGTTACATGAGCAAGTTCTTTCTCAAGGTGCATACATGATTGGCTACTGGCCTAATATTGGCTATGAATTTTCTGCATCTAAAGGTTTAACAGCAGATAAAAGCCAATTTGTTGGTTTATCGCTAGATGACGACAATCAATATCAACTCAGTGATGAACGCATTGCCAAATGGTGTAATCAGGTAGAGTGTGAAATAACTGATATTCTTGCTGATTAAACTAAAAAAACATTGAGAATTTAGACTCAAGCATTTTGAAGTCACTTGGGTATATAACACTTTACGGTTATAATCTCTTTATATTCACTTTCTAAGAAACGTAACCACATGTTTGAGCAGTTTGACCTAGACTCTGAACTACTAGGCGGCATAAAAAATGCTGGCTTTATTAAGCCGACTTCAATTCAAGAATTAGTCATCCCTATCGCCATGACGGGTAAAGATGTATTAGCATCAGCACCAACAGGAACAGGAAAAACCGCAGCGTTTTTGCTTCCCGCTGCACAGCATTTACTCGATTACCCACGAACTAAACCCGGTTTCCCTCGTGTTTTAGTATTATCTCCTACACGTGAATTAGCGTTACAGATTAATGAACAAAATGAAAAGTTAACCGCGCTAACTAACATTAAAACAGGTGTGATCACTGGGGGAGTTAATTATGGTAGTCATAAAGAGTTATTAACTGCTAATACTGACATGCTCATTGCTACACCTGGTCGCTTAATGGAGTACATAGAGTCGGAACAATTTGATGCTCGTGAAATAGAAATTCTTATTCTAGATGAGGCCGATCGCATGTTGGACATGGGATTCTCTGATACGATTAATCGTATTATTGCCGAAGCACGCTGGCGAAAGCAAACCATGTTATTTTCTGCGACGTTAGAAGGTGCTGGTGTTATTCGTTGTGCTAAAGATGTGCTAACAGAGCCCGTTTATTTAGAGTCCAATCCTTCTCGAAAGGAAAAAGCTAAAATTCACCAATGGCTACATATTGCCGATGATAGCAATCACAAATACCAATTACTGGCCAACATTCTCAAGCAGGATGATGTAAAACGCGCCGTTGTTTTTGCAAATAAACGTGAAACTGTGCAACATTTATCAGGCAAACTTTATGGCGATGACATTCCTTGCGCTTGGTTAGAGGGGAAAATGCCACAAGATAAGCGCAATAACTCTGTTAATCGTTTAAAAAACGCTAAAGTAAATGTATTGGTAGCTACCGATGTTGCTGCCCGCGGTTTGGATATTGATGATATCACCCATGTCATTAATTTTGATATGCCACGTAAAGCAGACATCTATTTGCACCGAATAGGTAGAACAGGGCGAGCAGGTAACAAAGGTACGGCAATATCTTTAGTAGAAGCCCACGATATGGCTGTCATAGCAAAAATTGAACGTTATATGGATGAGCGTTTGCCGAGACGAATTATAGAAGAGCTTCGTCCTCAACATAAAGAATCACGTGTTGCGATGAAAAAACCTAAAGTTAAAAAATCGGT
>Ga0209395_1004955_pt1 | contig 15255 bp, 12 predicted proteins | sample GOMGulsemesocosm_3_FD_184635 | JGI IMG/M metagenome (GOLD analysis project Ga0209395, IMG submission 184635) | Methane-oxidizing microbial communities from mesocosms in the Gulf of Mexico - GOM9D Gulf of Mexico (SPAdes) (version 2) | ecosystem: Environmental > Aquatic > Marine > Cold seeps... | reverse complement strand
CCATCATTAACCTCTAGTATTAATCCTGGTAAACCATGATAATTCCCTGGTCCGTTATTCACAGGTATTTTTGGTGTATACCAAGCTGTGATTGTAATTTCTTTCATTTTTGGAGCTGTTTTTTTTGCTTCGTCTAAGTCTTTATCGCCATTAATGCTAATACCACCTTCAAACACTTCAATTTTTCGATTTAATGTAGCTTTATAGCAGGTATATTCTCCAATGTTTTTTGTTTCACCTCCTAGTTTCCAATCTAGTTTTTCAAGAGTATCTTTTATTAAAAATATTTTTCCAAAAACATCATTTTGATTGGTATATCTTTTTTCTTTTGTGTTTTTGTATAGAATATCGGAACCTCCAGTATTAATCATAACCATTTCCATATTACTTGGGCCTTGGGGTTTCCCTAGTTTTTCATCTTCTTTATAAACAGATTCATCTTTATCAAAAGTTAAGACAAACGTTTTTTCAAATTGTTTTTTTAGCATTTCCATCATCTTTTTATGCATGCCTGTATCTACTTGAGTACTGTCTAACTTTATATCTATTTTTCTCTTAGACTTATAAGTTGCTTTTCCTTGAAAGTTTTGTGCAGTTAAGGAGCCTGCGAATAATACTACTAAGAGTAATGTAATTGTGTTTTTCATTTTGTTCGTTTTTAATTATTGACTCTGCAAAGGTGCTAAGCAAAATAGATTTTTATAGTTAACTTGTGTTAACGAGTGTTAAGTGATTGGTTTAACAGTTATTTAACTATTACTTTTGAGGTATGAATGATTTAAAATATAAATGGGTTTTAAATATTATTGTAGTTGTAATACTTGCAACTATTGGTATTCAAGCGTATTGGAATTATAAAAATTACTTAACTAATAAGCAGCAACTGATTAATGATGTTCAAATAAGCCTTGATAATGCAGTAGACTCCTATTATGCAAAGTTAGCGGAAAACACTACTTACAAGTTCAGTTTTAATGAAGATGAGGTTAATGAGAATATAATAGTTAATGGAGATACGATTTATGATCGTTTATTTCAGGACATTAATATTATGCAAAAAGATGCTATTCTTGATACACTTAGAATTAATGAAATTGAACATGTAGCGATATTTCAAACATTAGAAAAAGACACACTATTAATTACAGATGATAATGGGGTAATTACTACTGAAGAGTGGGTAGGGGATAGGAAAATATTGAAATCAATAAAATCTACAGGGTTAGATTCTTTGAGTAAAAAAGATTTTGAGTTATTAACAGCAAAAGTAATGTTGCGTATATCAAATGACACGATTAATATTAAGCGTATTAATGACTTATTAGAAGATGAATTGCAACGAAAGAATATTGAGCTTGATTATAACTTGTTGGTTGTTAATTCGATTGGAGAAACGAAGTTAGCCAATCATAAAGGTAATGCAATTGAAGATTTAACTGTAGGATCAAAATCGTCGTTTTTGCCACACGATAGTAAATTAAAGATGCATTTTACTAATATAACTAAAACAATATTCAAACGAATTTTCACAGGAATTCTTATTTCTACACTCTTAGTGCTAGCGGTTGTAGCGTGTTTGTTTTATCTACTAAAAATAATTAAACATCAAAAGCAATTAGCAGAAGTAAAAAATGATTTGATAAGTAATATTACACATGAGTTTAAAACCCCAATTGCTACTATTTCGGTTGCATTAGAAAGTATTAAAGATTTTGAAGAAACAAAACATAGTGATAAAACGAATAGGTATTTAGATATGTCCGTTAATCAATTGTCAAAATTAAATGTGATGGTTGAAAAATTATTGGAGACCGCAACATTGGATAGTGATAATTTGGTATTGAATAAAGAAGGAGTAAATATTGCGGCTCTATTAAAAACAACAGTAGATAAATTCCAAGTTACAGTGTCTGATAAAGAATTGAAGTTTGTCTCAACTTCAGAGGATGTTTATGGCAACGTAGATGTGTTTCATTTTGAAAACGCTGTCAATAATATAATCGACAATGCGATAAAGTATGGTGGTGACTCTATTTCAGTTGTATTGAAAAAAGCAAATAATATTGTTGAAATATCAATTTCAGATAACGGAAACGGCTTAATTAAAGCGCATAAAGAAAAGCTTTTTGAGAAATTTTATAGAGTGCCCAAAGGGAATAGACATGATGTAAAAGGGTTTGGTATAGGATTGTATTATACTAAAAAAATTATTGAAAAGCACAATGGTACTATTCAATTGGAATTGAATAAAAGCAACACCGTTTTTAAAATAACACTTCCATATGAGTAAGGTAATAAACATATTGTTGGCAGAGGATGAGCCTTCGTTAGGGCAAATTATAAAAGAAAGTTTAGAAACCAGAAGCTTTAAAGTGTACCTAGCTGAAAATGGTGAAGAGGCTTATAAAATATATAAAAACGAAACCATTGATATATTGGTGTTGGATGTAATGATGCCTATAAAAGATGGGTTTACATTGGCAAAGGAAATTCGTTTAGAAAATGATACTATCCCAATTATATTTCTAACAGCAAAATCGCAAACCAAAGATGTGGTTGAAGGGTTTAGTATTGGTGGAAACGATTATTTAAAAAAACCATTTAGCATGGAAGAGCTAATTGTTAGAATAAATAATTTATTAAACCGATCAAAGGTTCAAAAAACTATTCCTTTATCGGGTATAGGAAATTATAATTTTGATTTTCCAAAACAGACTTTGCAATATTTAGCTGAAGAAAAAGTAACCCTTACGCATCGTGAAGCACATTTATTATATCATTTGCTACAAAACAAGAACCAAGTACTTGACCGTTCAAAAGTATTGAAAGAGCTTTGGGGCGATGACGATTTTTTTAATGCACGAAGTATGGATGTGTTTATTACCAAACTACGTAAGAAATTAAAGCAGGATGATACCATACAAATTATAAATGTTCGTGGCTTTGGGTATAAGTTAATTTGCTAACTCATAACATTGTTGTAATTTGTTGCGCATATTTAATACTTGTGAAAAACAAACTATACATCTTACTTTTGATTTCTTTTTCCTTTAGTCAAGCCCAAGAAGGAATAGAAATAACACATAAAGAAACAATCAAATTAGATGCCAATAGATTTATTGGTGTGAATATGTTTAATGAACTGTTTTATGCTAAAAATGAAGTATTATATAAAAAAACAAAGGAAGAGTTGTTTTCATATCAAAATAGGCTTTTAGGTACTCTTAATTCAATAGGGATACTAAACTCTTTAGAAACTATTTTGTTTTACAAAGATTTTAATACTGTTGTAAAGTTGGATAAGAAATTAGGGGAGGTCAGTAAAATTGATTTCAATAGTTCAAATATATTCAGTACAATCACTCATGTGGCATCAGCAAGCAATAAACGGTTATGGGTTTTTAATGCAGATACACAACAAGTTCAGGTGTATAACCCTCAACAAGATGTTATTGAAGTAACCACGCAACCGATTGATGAAACGATAGTTGCTTTTTATAGCAACTATAATTTTTGTTGGATACTTACTAAAACAAAGTTATTGCAGTATAATGTTTACGGAAACTTATTGAATAGCTATGTTTTACAGGGTTTTGAAGATGTAATATATTATAAGGATTATTTCTTTTTAAAAAAGAGGAGACAGCTATATACTTTACCTGTTGGTTTGGAAACACCTAAAATGATTGAACTACCGCAATTTACAGTTAAAGATTTTTCAGTAACAAATGAAACCTTGTATATTTACGACGGAAAAGAATTGCACTCTTTTAAAATTAACCTGAACAAAGAATAAATAATACATAAACTTATGCACGTAGCTATTGCAGGAAATATTGGGGCTGGTAAAACTACATTAACAAAATTATTAGCAAAGCATTACAATTGGGAACCGCAATTTGAAGATGTTGTAGATAACCCGTATTTGGATGATTTTTATAATAAAATGGAACGTTGGTCGTTTAATTTACAAGTCTATTTTTTGAATTCAAGATTCAGACAAGTACTACAAATTAGAGAAAGCGGTCAGGGTACTATACAAGATAGAACCATTTATGAGGATGCTCATATTTTTGCGCCAAACTTACATTCTATGGGTTTAATGACCAATAGGGATTTTGAGAATTATAAAACGTTATTTGATTTAATGGAATCCTTAGTTCAAGGACCTGATTTGCTAATTTACCTTAGAAGTTCTATTCCTAATTTAGTAGGGCAAATTCATAAACGAGGTAGAGAATATGAAAATACGATAAGTATTGAATATTTAAGCAGGTTAAATGAGCGTTATGAAGCTTGGGTGCATGGTTATAAAGGAAAATTATTAGTGATTGATGTTGATGCTTTAAACTTTGTAGATAACCCAGAAGATTTGGGAAGTATCATACATAAAATTGATGCGGAAATAAACGGATTGTTTTAGTGTCAAAAAAAATATAATAAAAAAGCCAGCTTAGTAAGCTGGCTTTTTTATTGCTATAAATTGGAGTTGTTATTCATTTTTAATTTCTTCAATTCTCTTTTTTATAGTTTCTGAATCACCAATAATAGATTCTTTCTGTGTTTTAGAAACACCATTTTCAGTTGTGGTAGTTATAATTACAGCTGAAGAATCATCACTTCCATTTTCAGTAAATTCAATTTTAATTTCTTTTTTAATCTCATTAGTTATAGTGTTATCGTGTGTTGCTGAATGTCCACCTAAAATAGGAGCAATCACCAAGCCAATCAAACAAGTCAGTTTAATTAGTATATTCATCGATGGACCAGAAGTGTCTTTAAACGGGTCACCAACAGTGTCACCTGTTACAGCAGCTTTATGAGCATCGGATCCTTTATAAGTCATTTCGCCGTTTATTTCTACACCTGCTTCGAAGGATTTTTTTGCATTATCCCAAGCTCCACCAGCGTTGTTTTGAAAGATAGCCCATAGTACACCACTTACGGTAACACCAGCCATATACCCTCCAAGCATTTCTGCTATAGCCATTTTGTTCATTCCAAATAATAGTGGAACAAAAGCAATTAATAAAGGGAAACCTATAGTTAGTAGTCCAGGGAGTACCATTTCTTTTAAAGAGGCTTGAGTAGAAATCGCTACGCATTTGTCGTATTCAGGTTTACCAGTACCTTCCATGATTCCCGGAATCTCTTTAAACTGACGCCTTACCTCATATACCATTTCCATTGCGGCTTTACCAACCGCGTTCATAGCTAATGCTGAAAATACTACAGGAACCATTCCTCCAACAAAAAGCATTGCTAATACAGGTGCTTTAAAGATATTGATTCCGTCAATCCCTGTAAAAGTTACATAGGCAGCAAATAGTGCTAATGATGTTAAGGCTGCAGAGGCAATAGCAAATCCTTTTCCAGTAGCGGCTGTTGTATTTCCAACAGCGTCTAAAATATCAGTACGTTCTCTTACAATAGGATCTTGTTCACTCATTTCTGCGATTCCACCTGCATTATCAGCTATAGGTCCAAAGGCATCAATAGCCAATTGCATAGCCGTAGTCGCCATCATTGCTGATGCAGCTAAAGCAACCCCATAAAATCCAGCTAAAGCATAGGAAGTCCAGATTGCTGCAGCAAATAATAGTACAGAAGGAAATGTAGAGATCATCCCTGTAGCTAGTCCTGCAATAATATTGGTTCCCGCTCCTGTACTTGATTTTTCAACAATTTGTAAAATAGGTTTTTTGCCTAAACCAGTATAGTATTCAGTAATGGAAGAGATAAATCCTCCAACGATTAATCCCACTAGAGTGGCATAAAATACACGCATTGAAGAAATATCTTGTATCCCCTCTCCAAAGAAGTTCATTTGCATCGTTTCGGGTAACATCCATTTTACAAATACAAAGCATGTTATGGCAACTAAAGCAATAGAAATCCAATTACCAATGTTTAAAGCCCTCATTACTTGCGGTTCTTTTGCATCATTACTATTAATTTTTACAAGCATGGTTCCGATCAGTGAAATAATAACTCCTGCTCCAGCAATTGCCATTGGTAATAGGATAGGTCCTATACCGCCGAATGCGTCAGTAATTGTTCCTCCCATATCTTTAATAACGTAATTTCCTAATACCATGGCAGCCAAAACTGTTGCAACATACGAACCAAATAAATCGGCTCCCATTCCAGCAACATCCCCAACATTATCCCCAACATTATCTGCAATAGTTGCAGGGTTTCTAGGGTCGTCCTCAGGTATTCCTACTTCAACTTTACCTACTAAATCAGCTCCAACATCAGCGGCTTTGGTGTAAATCCCACCTCCCACACGTGCAAACAGAGCAATAGATTCAGCTCCTAAAGAAAATCCAGCAAGTGTTTCTAGAACAATAGTCATGTCATTTACTGAAGTCCAGCTTCCTTCCATGAAAAAGTGAAAGAAAAAGATAAAAAAAGTAGTCAATCCTAAAACGGCTAGCCCAGCAACACCAAGCCCCATTACTGTTCCTCCTCCGAAAGAAATGCCTAAGGCGTTCGGCAAGCTTGTTCTTGCTGCTTGAGTTGTTCTGACATTTGTTTTGGTGGCTATTTTCATTCCCATGTTTCCTGCTAAAGCAGAAAAGAATGCGCCACAAACAAAAGCAAGTGCTATTAACCAATGTGTAGTTGGTACAATAAAAGAAACAATTGTGAGTAGAATACTTACTATTACAACAAAAACGGCTAGTAGTCGGTATTCCGCATTTAAAAATGCTAGAGCGCCTTCGTAAATGTGATCAGAAATTTCTTTCATTTTGCCATCTCCAGCGTCTTGTTTCATTACCCATGCTTTTTTTATAAACATGTAAATTAATCCAATAACTGCTGCAGCAATTGGCATGTAAATCATCATTGATTCCATAAATTTTTATTGGTTTAAAAGATTAGTTCTTCTAAAAGTATTAAAAATCAATGAGATAAAAAAAAAGGCGATACTCAAATGAGTATCGCCTTTTTTTATTGTATTGGAAAAACACTAGATTGTAAAGTCTCCGTTTGTTTTGTGCTCGCTAGTTTCGTAACGCTCAATACACTTGTCTAAAATGTCGTATGCTTCTTGAGCATCTCCCCATCCACCAATATCAACTTGCTTCTTTTCAAGATCTTTATAAACTTGGAAAAAGTGAGTGATTTCTTTAACTAAATGTGGATTCAAATCTGATAAATCATTTAAGTTATTCCAGATAGGATCAGAAACAGGTACACAGATAACTTTTTCATCTGGACCTTTTTCATCTGCCATATGGAAAACACCGATTGGCTTAACTTCCATAACACACATTGGGAATGTTGGTTCATTACCTAATACTAATACATCTAATGGGTCACCATCTAATGCTAATGTTTCAGGAATAAAACCGTAATCAGCAGGGTACATCATAGAAGAAAATAACATTCTATCAAAACGTATTTTTCCTAAATCAAAATCGTATTCGTATTTGTTTCTACTTCCTTTTGGAATTTCTATTAAAACATCAAATGTTCTTTTAAGTGCTGCGTTCATAGCTATTTTGTTTTTTATTTCACTATTTGAGGTGAAACTCGGATTGTAAATCCAATTAATAATATTTTAATTCTAAAAGAAGAACGAAATTTTTACAAATATGCTCTCCTAAATCAGTGCGCGAAAATACACAAAATAATGATAAAAAAGCTACTAAATCACAATTTTGAAAAAGCAATTTTTTATATCTGTTTGTTAGTAAGCTATTTGCTTATTGATGTTGCTAATTGTTAAAAGGTTTAATTGGTTATATTTGCCGTGATATAAACCAATGCCCTTAATTAAAACATACTGGAAATGGAATTTAACAAAAATACGTTCCGTTTAAAGTGTGTCTAGGGAGTTAAACCCACAGGTGGGATGAAAATAAAAATAGTTATACTTTTATTATGGTGTTTTAGTTTGCTTTCTTTTTCCCAAGAAGAAAAAGATACTCAGGTTTCTACCATTGATGTAAATTACATGTATGGGGTTATTGCTAATCATAACTCTAACATATTACATTTGATAACAGGGCATCCTGAAGGAGTACTAGTAAGTTGGAATAGAAAAACTTTTGGGAAACAAAAATGGGAAGAACGATTTAATTATCCTGATGTAGGTGCTTCTTTTATATATCAAGATTTAAAAAATGAATATTTAGGAGCTAACTATTCATTATACGCCCATTATAATTTTTATTTTTTAAAGCGAAACATAATATTCCGTATGGGGCAAGGTGTAGCTTATGCTACCGACCCATATGATAGAGTTACGAATAATAGAAATGTGGCTTTTGGGACGCGATTATTGAGTAGTACATACATGATGTTAAATTATAAAAAAGAACGTTTGTTTAAATCTCCTTTCGGAATTCAGGCTGGAGTAACATTAACGCATTATTCCAATGCTAATATAAAAGCGCCTAATACAAGCATTAATACGATATCAGCAAATATAGGTGTGACTTATAATTTGGAAAAAGAAACGGAACACAATTATATTCATAGAGAAAAGGATTCTTTACGTGTTAGAGAGCCAATACGTTATAATATAACTTTTAGAGGAGGTATTAATCAAGGCGATGTAATTGGGACCAAACAGTATCCATTTTATGTAGCTTCTTTTTATGCTGATAAACGTATAGGGAATGTAAGTGCTATACAAGTTGGTGTTGATGGTTTTTTCTCTAATTTTTTAAAAGAAGAAATACGTTATAACTCAATTGCTTACCCAGAAAAGGAAGTTTCTCCAGATACGGATTATAAGCGAGTAGGGGTTTTTGTGGGCCACGAATTATTTATAAATAAAATGTCGTTAATTACTCAATTTGGGTATTATGTGTATTATCCTTATGAATTTGAAACGCGAATTTATGAGCGCATTGGATTGAAGCGATATTTTGGAAAACGATTTTTCGGTTCAGCAACATTAAAAGCTCATGGAGCTGCCGCAGAAGCATTGGAGTTTGGAGTGGGAGTGAGATTGTAATTTAAAATTATGAAACCGACATGATTAAAATAATTAATAAGCTCCCCAGGAATAATTATTTTAAAGATTAAAGGTTACGTGTGACTACAAAAAAATAAAAAATAAACACATGAAAAAAGTATTAATTATATTTATAGGTGTATTACTACTAGCTTGTGATAGTGAAAATGCAAACGATTGTTTTCAGAAAACCGGAACAATTATTACACAAGAAATAGAAGTTGCAAGCTTCTCTAGAATTAAAATAAATAGAGATGTTGCGCTTATTTTAAAAGAAGGACCAGTTCAAAAAGTTGTCATTGAAACAGGAGAGAATTTGTTAAATGATGTGTCCGCATTTGTAATGGATGAGCAGTTGGTTTTAACAGAGAATAACACCTGTAATCTTGTACGTGATTACAATGTTACAAAAGTATATGTCACAGCTCCAAATATTACAGAAATAATAAGCTCTACGCAGTTTAATGTTAATTCAGATGGGGTATTGAATTATTCAAATATTGAAATTTTATCGGAAGATTATCATGATCCGTCTGTTATAGCTGTCGGAACAATTAATTTGGAATTAAATTCGCAAAGTATAAAGGTAGTCGGAAATAATTTAACGACTTTCAATATAAGCGGGATTACTGAAAGTTTAAATGTCAGTTTTGCAGCCGGTGACGGAGTTTTCAACGGAGCTAGTTTAATAGCTAATGAAGTAACAATTTTTCATAGAGGAACAAATAATATAATTGTGAATCCGCAAAATGAGCTAAAAGGGCAGTTAGTGAGTACAGGAAACTTGATTTCGGTAAATCAACCTTCAGTGGTAGATATTGAAATTTTATATACTGGAATTCTCATTTTTCAGTAAAAGATAGAAATGATGTTAAATAAAAAAGACCGCTTAGTAGCGGTCTTTTTTTATATAATATTATATAAAGAAATTTATCCTTTTATAATTCCTCTTGAAATTACAATTTTCTGAATTTCAGAAGTTCCTTCATAAATCTGAGTGATTTTAGCATCACGCATTAAACGTTCTACATGATATTCTTTTACAAAACCGTTACCTCCATGTATTTGCACTGCTTCAACAGTGTGTGTCATAGCTACTTGTGAAGCGTATAGTTTTGCCATTGCGCTAGACATATCGTAGTTGTTTCCTTGGTCTTTATCCCATGCAGCTTTCATTACCAACATACGTGCAGCTTCAATTTCTGTATGCATATCGGCTAATTTAAAAGCAATTGCTTGATGGTTACAAATTTCAGTTCCAAAAGCTTTACGCTCTTTAGAATATTTTAAAGCTAATTCATAAGCTCCAGAAGCAATACCTAATGCTTGGGAAGCAATACCAATACGTCCACCAGCTAAAGTTTTCATAGCGAATTTGAATCCAAATCCATCCTCACCAATTCTATTTTCTTTAGGAACTTTTACATCATTAAATTGTAATGTATGTGTATCAGAACCTCTAATTCCTAGTTTGTCTTCTTTTGGCCCAACATGAAACCCTTCCATTCCTTTTTCAACAATAAAAGCATTAATACCTCTATGTCCTTTTTCTCGATCAGTTTGTGCGATAACCAAATACACATCAGCACGACCACCACTTGTAATCCAGTTTTTTGTTCCGTTTAAAAGGTAATGATCTCCTTTATCAATAGCTGTTGTACTTTGTGAAGTTGCATCAGATCCAGCTTCAGGTTCTGATAAACAAAATGCCCCTAAGTATTCACCAGTAGCTAATTTTGTTAAGTATTTTTCTTTTTGAACTTCAGTAGCATAAGCTTCCAATCCATAACATACTAATGAATTGTTTACAGAAACCATAACAGAGGCAGAAGCATCAATTTTAGATAATTCTTCCATAATTAATACGTAAGAAATAGCGTCCATTCCACTTCCTCCATATTTAGGATCTACCATAATTCCCAAGAAACCTAAATCTCCCATTTTCTTAACTAATTCCTGTGGGAATTCTTGTTTGTTATCTCTTTCGATAACTCCTGGTAATAATTCAGTTTGAGCAAAGTCTCTTGCGGCATCACGAATCATTATATGCTCTTCTGTAAGATTAAAGTCCATTATATGTGTTTTTGTTGTGAATTTTTTAAAAAGAAAGTCCAAATATACGATTTTATTGCGAATTATTAAATTCTAATTTTAATGAATCCATCAGATGTGCCTCGATTCATATCCTGTATATTTGTATGTTTATATAATATTAGTGTAATGACTATGAAAAAACAAGAATACTTTGTGGTAGGAGTAATGTCCGGAACATCTTTAGATGGTATTGATTTAGCGTATATTCATTTTAAAAAGGATGAACAATGGTCTTATAAAATTATCTGTGCAGAAACTGTTCCTTACGATGTTGTTTGGGAAACTAAACTTAGGGATGGAGTTGGGTATTCTAAAACTCAACTTGAAGGTTTAAATTTGTCGTATACTGAATTGTTAGCTGAAGTAATAAATGTTTTTGTTGAAAAAAATCAGCTTAAAAATATTGATGTGGTGTGTTCACATGGTCATACAATTTTACATCAACCAGAAAATAAACTCACTTTACAAATTGGAAATTTAAAGGAGTTGTCACAACTGATTAATCAAAATGTAGTTTGCGACTTTCGAGTGCAGGATGTACAGTTGGGAGGTCAAGGAGCGCCATTAGTTCCAATTGGGGATGATTTGTTGTTTTCTGATTATACCTATTGTGTAAATTTGGGTGGTTTTTCTAATATTTCTACCGAGTTAAATAGTGAAAGGATAGCGTATGATATTTGCCCAGTAAATATCGTACTAAATCATTACATACAAAAAACGGGAGTTTCATATGATGACAAAGGAGCGTTGGCTTTTTCAGGAGAGGTTAATCAATTACTTTTAGAAAAATTAAACGATTTAAATTTTTACAAGCAATCGCCTCCTAAATCATTAGGCTTGGAATGGGTGAAATCAGTAACTATTCCTTTAATTGATTCTTGTGGATTGTCCATAAAGGATGTTTTGCGAACTTTTGTTGAGCATGCAGCAATCCAAATAGCAAAAGTATTAGTAGGAGAAAAATCATCCGCTTTATTTACGGGAGGAGGGGTGTATAATTTATTTTTAATGGAGCGTATTAAAGCATTTTCGTCGGTTAAAATAAATATCCCTAAACCAGAAATAGTAGAATATAAAGAAGCGCTAATTTTTGGTTTTTTGGGAGTGTTAAAATTAAGAGATGAGGTTAATGTATTGGCTTCGGTTACTGGTGCAGAAAAGAATCATTCATCAGGAAATATATTTCTTGATTAAGAAGTCGTTTTAGTTTATTATATTTGGCCTTTATTTTAAAAACTTCGTAAATGGAACAGCTTTAACTCCCCAAGGGGATAGATATAAAATTATACTTCAGATTAGTCAAATAAGAAAATTTGACATTTCAATTTTACACTAAAAGTTAAAGAAATTATACATGAAAGATTTACTAAAAAAATACGAAGAAAAACAACCAGAAATAGTTTTCCATTGGAAAGATCAGGTAACAGATGCAGAAGGATGGACAGTAATTAATTCCTTGCGTGGTGGTGCTGCCGGTGGTGGGACACGTATGCGTAAAGGATTAAATAAAAATGAAGTTTTGTCGCTTGCAAAAACGATGGAAGTGAAGTTTACAGTTTCCGGACCTGCAATTGGTGGAGCTAAATCAGGAATTAACTTTGATCCTAATGACCCAAGAAAAAGAGGCGTTTTAGAACGTTGGTATAAAGCAGTAACTCCGTTATTAAAACATTATTACGGTACTGGAGGAGATTTAAATGTTGATGCCGATAAGGATGTAATTCCCATTACTGAAAACTGTGGAGTTTGGCACCCGCAGGAAGGAATATTCAACGGACATTTTAAGCCAACAGAAGCAGATAAAATAAATAGAATTGGTCAGTTACGTCAAGGAGTAATTAAAGTTATTGAAGACGAAACTTTTTCTCCAGATTTATCACGAAAGTATACTGTGGCTGATATGTTAACTGGTTATGGTGTTGCTGAAGCAGTGAAACATTATTATGATATTTATGGAGGTTCCGTTGTTGGTAAAAGAGCAATCGTGCAAGGATTTGGTAATGTAGGTTCTGCCGCAGCATATTATTTAACACAATTAGGAGCCAAAGTTGTCGGTATTATCGATCGAGAAGGTGGGTTGATAAATGAAGAAGGATTTTCTATGGAAGAAATGAGAGCTTTGTTTTTAGATAAAGATGGAAATAAATTGGTGTCAGAAAACATGATTCCTTTTTCGGAAATAAATGAAAAAATATGGAGCTTACCAGCCGAAATATTTGTTCCAGCTGCAGCTTCAAGGTTGGTTTCTCAAGATCAAGTGCAAAAAATGATTGATACTGGATTGGAAGTTATTTCTCCAGGTGCTAATGTACCTTTTGCGGATAAAGAAATTTTCTTTGGTCCAATTATGGAATATACAGATAAACATTTAAGTTTGTTGCCAGATTTTATTTCGAATTGTGGTATTGCCAGAGTTTTTGCTTACTTAATGGAAGCAAGAGTTGAATTGCCAATGTTGGATAAAGCAATATTTGATGATACATCAAATATTATCAAAAATGCGTTAACTAAAACGCATGGTAATAATAGTAGTAAAACAGAGATATGTAAAACAGCATTCGAAATTGCATTAAAGCAATTAGTATAAATAGGTTGAAAAATAAATTAAGATAAAATAAGATGGAAGTATTTATAGTAGTAATATTCGTATTAGGATATTTAGCAATTACACTAGAGCATAATTTAAAAATAGACAAGCTAATACCGGCTGTTGTTATGATGGCTATATGTTGGGCAGCAGTTGCTTTTGGGATTGATGATTTTCAATATTGGTTTGATTCTGGACAGCATAAACTTCTTGAAACATTTGGTGCTTTAGGTCATGAGGCGAAACTACATTTAATGGAAGAAACACTTCTTCATCATTTAGGTAAAACAGCTGAAATTTTATTTTTCTTGCTTGGTGCAATGACGATTGTTGAAATCATTGATTATTTTGATGGGTTCTCGACTTTTAAAAGTTACATTAAAACTAAGAATAAGAAAAGACTATTATGGATATTTGCTTTCTTAGCATTTATACTTTCTGCAATTATTGATAACTTAACAGCAACTATTGTTTTAATAACAATTTTACAGAAAATAATTAATAAAAAAGAGACTCGTATTTGGTTTGCGGGTATGATTATTGTTGCAGCAAATGCTGGTGGGGCATGGTCTCCAATAGGTGATGTAACAACTACAATGCTTTGGATAGGTAATAAGGTAACTACAGACATGTTAATAACATATTTATTAGTTCCTTCATTAGTATGTATGGCTGTCCCTACTTTTATAGCTTCTTTAACAAAACCATTTAAAGGTGATTTAGAGGAAGAGATTGTAGTGAAACCTGCTGAAATTCATGATACTACATATAGTTCAGTTATGTTGTATTTAGGATTGGGAATGATTTTATTTGTTCCATTATTTAAAACAATTACACATTTGCCTCCATATGTTGGTATGATGTTGTCATTAGGTGTTGTGTGTGCGTTCGCTGAAATATTTAGTACAAAACAATTCAAAATATCTACTTTAGGAGATCATGCTGAAGATACTGGTCATCATAGTCCAGTGCATAAATCATTATCAAAAATAGAGATGCCTAGTGTGTTGTTTTTCTTTGGGATATTAATGGCGGTAGCGGCATTAGAAAGCTTAGGGATGTTGTTTCATTTTGCAGAAAATTTAAATACTACTATACCAAATTCGGATGTTGTAGTTATGTTGTTAGGTATAGGCTCAGCAGTTATTGATAATGTACCTTTAGTGGCGGCAAGTTTAGGAATGTTCCAAAATGAATTGAATGATCCATTATGGCACTTTATCGCATTCTCTGCTGGTACAGGAGGTAGTATGTTGATTATTGGGTCTGCAGCTGGTGTTGTGGCTATGGGTATGGAGAAAATTTCTTTTTTCTGGTATTTTAAAAACATAACGTGGCTAGCTTTTATAGGGTTTGTTGTAGGATCTATAACTTTTATTTTTGTTAGAGGATTGGTAGGAGCTTAATAGTTAAAAATAGATTACGGCATTGGCTCGTTTCAATGTAACTTATAAATAAAAAGCCATTCATATTTGAATGGCTTTTTATTTTAACAAATTTTAAGATAAAAACAATTTACTATTTGTATTTTCGTTTGTATAATAATAATCACATAAAAAAAGAGAACATATGTCGCTAACTATTCAAGAAGTTGCTGAAA
>Ga0209395_1004952_pt1 | contig 15270 bp, 14 predicted proteins | sample GOMGulsemesocosm_3_FD_184635 | JGI IMG/M metagenome (GOLD analysis project Ga0209395, IMG submission 184635) | Methane-oxidizing microbial communities from mesocosms in the Gulf of Mexico - GOM9D Gulf of Mexico (SPAdes) (version 2) | ecosystem: Environmental > Aquatic > Marine > Cold seeps... | reverse complement strand
GATTGAGCGAGACATTGGTTTACGATTCAATAAATGGCAACAACCAGCTTTAAATAAAGCCACATTACAATCAAGCCTTGAACAAGTATTTTTTGGCGGTGATTCTGCCTTTGGCCCTAAAAATATCATTACTGCTGTTGCAAATGGTCATCAAGCCGCAATTTCTATCGATATATTTTGCCAAGGAAAAAATGCTGAAAGCGACCGCCCTGAAAGTGCTTTTAATTTAATAAGCCAAAAGATGGGGATTCATGATTGGAGTTATCACTGTAATATCGATCATCAAGCGCGTAATTTAGTTCCGCATATTTCATGGGATGAAGCGGTCAAAACACTTAACACAGAAGTAGAACTAGGTTTCGATGAAAAGCTTGCTTTAGAAGAAGCACAACGTTGCTTAAATTGTGATGTTCATACTGTTTTCAATGAAAGCACCTGCATTGAATGCTCTGCCTGTGAAGATGTTTGCCCCATGGACTGTATTAGTTTTGTCGATGCGGGGAATGAAACAAATAGTGAAACGGTTAACGATCTACATATTTTATCGCAACTTAGGGTGACTGAATTCAACCCTGAGCAAGAACTATTGGTGTCTTCTCCTTTAAAAACAGGGCACTTAATGCTTAAAGATGAAGATGTCTGTTTGCATTGCGGTTTATGTGCAGAGCGTTGCCCTACAGGTGCATGGGATATGAAAAAACTATTATTAGATAATATTGGGGCGACCATAAAATGAACCAGCCTTTAATACATGACGACAACGAACAATATTCAATAAACTGTCAAGCGATTAATAATTTTGTTGTCCGCTTTGCCAACGTTAATGGTACAGGTTCTGCCAGTGCGAATAATATGTTTGCTAAAGCCGTTTTACGTATGGGTATTCCGGTCAGTGCAAAAAATATTTTTCCATCAAACATTCAAGGACTACCCACTTGGTATGAAGTCAGAATTAGCGAAGATAACTTTCTTGCTCGCCGCGGTGGTGCATCCGAATTAGTGGTCGCAATGAACGCACAAAGTTTAGATGAAGATATTGCCAGTGTGGCCAGTGGCGGTTTTTTACTTTATGACTCTTCTCGCGCATTAACCGATAGCCAGTTTCGTGACGACATTAGCTATTTAGCCATTCCAATTTCATCTATTTGCCAAAAAGAGTATCAAGATCCTCGTCATCGCCAGCTTTTCAAAAATGTTATTTATGTTGGTGCACTGGCTGCGTTACTTAATATTGAATTTGATGTATTAAAGTCGTTAGTTGCTGACCAATTTAGCGGTAAAGATAAGCTTATTACACCGAACATCTACGCATTAGAGCTTGGTTATCAGTATGCGAATCAACACTTTACTTGCCCGTTAAGTATCAAAGTTGAACGTCGAGATTTAATCCATAATCGCATTATGGTCGATGGTAATACTGCCAGTGGTTTAGGCGCCGTTTATGGTGGGGCAACTGTCGTGGGCTGGTATCCAATTACTCCTTCAACCTCAGTGGTAGAAAAATTTGCCAGTTACTGCCAACGATTGCGGATTGATCCCGCCAGTGGCAAACGTAATTATGCGTTGGTTCAAGCAGAAGACGAATTAGCCGCTATTGGTATTGCTATTGGCGCAAGTTGGAATGGCGCACGCTCTTTTACAGCGACTAGCGGCCCCGGTATTTCATTAATGACAGAGTTCTTAGGTTTAGCTTATTTTGCTGAGATCCCACTGGTATTAATTAACGTGCAACGCGCTGGCCCCTCAACAGGCATGCCGACACGTACACAACAATCCGATGTATTAACCTGTGCTTATGCTTCGCATGGCGATACTAAGCACGTTTTGCTTTTCCCCCAAGATCCCGCTGAATGTTTTGAATTTAGTGCGTTATCGTTCGATTTAGCTGACCAACTTCAAACCCCCGTGATTATAATGAGTGATTTAGACTTAGGCATGAATGACCATTTATGTAGTGAGTTTAGTTGGGATGACAATAAAAAATACCAACTGGGAAAAGTGCTATCGGCAGAGCAATTAGACGAAGTTGAAGATTATGCCCGTTATAAAGATACTGACGACGACGGTATTTGTTATCGTACTTTACCCGGAACTCATCCTGAAAAAGGTGCTTTTTTTACCCGAGGAACTTCGCGTAATGAATATGCAGGCTATACAGAAAAGTCTGCTGAATATGTTGCCAATATGGACAGGCTCAATAAAAAGTTTGAAACGGCTAGTTTATTAGTACCTCAACCAGAAATAACAGAAGGTAAAAAACTCGCCTCGATTGGGCTGATTTATTTTGGTACCAGCAGCCATGCTATTGATGAATCGCGCCAGCAATTAAAAGATCATGGTTTAGCCATTGATACCTTGCGCATTAAAGCTTTTCCTTTTAACAACCAGATTAGTCAATTCATTGTACGTCATGCCAATATATTTATTATTGAACAAAATCGCGATGGACAAATGCGTACCCTCTTGATGAACGAACTAACCATAGATCCGGCAAAGTTAAATGCCATTCTTAATTATGATGGTTTACCCGTCACCAGTACTTTTATTGTTGAGAAAGTTTTAAGTACTTTAGCGTTACAACAAAAATCACAGGTAAGCTGAATAAGGCCTCATTATGAGTTTTCAAAAATCAAAATTTCATCATCCACGCTTACCTGTTAATGATTTAGGTTTAAATTACCGCGATTATGAAGGGGCGTTATCAACTCTGTGTGCAGGTTGTGGTCATGACGCGATAACATCAGCGATAGTACAGGCTTGCTTTGAATTGTCATTACCGCCCCATCAAGTAGCCAAAATGTCTGGTATTGGTTGCTCGTCAAAAGCGCCTAATTATTTTCTTAATAAAGCCCATGGTTTTAATACCGTGCATGGCCGTATGCCTTCGGTCACTACGGGGGCAAACTTAGCGAATCGCGAATTAACCTATTTAGCTATGTCTGGTGATGGCGATAGTGCTTCAATTGGTTTAGGGCAATTTGCCCATGTCGTACGCAGGCAACTCAATATGCTTTACATGGTAGCTAATAACGGTGTTTACGGATTAACTAAAGGGCAATTAGCTGCAACTGCCGATAAAGGTATGAAAAATAAAGTTGGTGAGCAAAGTTTATTTACCGATATCGATCTCTGTGTAATGGCGCTTCAACTTGGCGCTACTTTTGTTGCCCGAAGTTTTTCTGGTGATAAAAAGCAACTTGTACCTTTAATCAAAGCAGCAATCAGCCATCAAGGTTTTGCGTTTATCGATATTATTTCCCCCTGTGTTACCTTTAATAACCACCCAGATTCAACGCGTTCTTACGATTATGTTCATGAACACATCACCACTGCAGCCGTAACCGACTTTGTACCTGTAAAAAAAGAAATAACCAGCGATTGCACGCAAGGTGTTTACGAAGATATATGCTTGCACGATGGTTCGTTAATGCGTATTCACAAGCTTCAAGCTGATTATGAAACTAAAAATGCAATGAAGGCGATTGTCGATATCGAAACACATAAAAAGAAAGGTGAAATATTGACGGGTTTATTTTATCTCGATACTAATGGGGAGCATTATCATGAGACCAATAATACTACCGATACACCACTGAATAAATTAACCCAAGATGCTTTGTGCCCAGGTTCAAGAGTATTATCAGGGATCAACGATAGCTTTCGCTAGTATTAATAAACCATTGAAGCACTCGGGTTAAGAACCGCTAGGATACTTAAGCGCTCCATATCACAAAAATCATTAGCATCTCGTAATAGCTCTTGTTGCACTGATAATGAATCTAACTTCTCATCGCTCAGTAAGTCAGCTTGGTTATGCATTTTACATTGATGATTAAGTGTCATAACCCTTTTAGCGATATAAAGTAACTTAGTTTCATCGGTCGAATACTCAAATTCGTCTTCATCTTGGTAGCGTATTGGTTCAATAAGGCTATAAGGTAGTTGCCACTGCTTTAATAGTTCAGCACTTACATCTGCATATGTAAAACCTAGCATATTTTTCTGTTTGGTCCATGGTAACTCATCAGAATTAATATGCTTACATTCCAATACTTTTTCAGGCATAAATTGATGCATAACCAGTTCACCTAAGTTATGTAATAAGCCTAAAATAAATAACCGCTCGGCATTAGGTAATCGTAACTGAGTCCCTAAAAACTTAACCGTTAATGCACAATCAACACTACGTTCCCAAAAGTCATCTAAGTATTCAGGGTTAGCAGAAAGGTTTTTAAAGGCAGCTGTAGTGAAATAGGCAATGACTAAATTGTAAACTTCAGTAATACCCAAGACCAAAACGGCTTTCGAAATGGTGTCTATTTTTCCAGGGTAATTAAAAAAAGAACTATTAGATAATTTTAAAATAGTTCCCGACAATCCAGGATCTAATAAAATGACATCAGCAATATCGTCTATTGTCGACGAATCATCGTCAATGAGCTCTTTAATACGAATAAATGAATCTGACAAAACAAATATTTCACTTGCCTGTTCGGCATATTCAATAGCATCCATAGCTGTGATCCTAAATTACAATTTAATGGTTATTTTATAAGAAAAGTATGCTTAAGTAAGTACGTCAATGTTACCAAATTGTAACGATAATTCTACGTTCTTTCTTTTATAAATACAGTCTTTAGCGAATTGATAAACTTGAAGTAAGTATAGTCACTATCTTAAAAAATAGTGACACTTTTTATAGCTTATACTTCCCTTAATCTTCAACCGTTAACGCAACTTGATAAGAGCCAAATTTTCTTATATTGATAACCCCTTTATCAAAAATAAGGTATTGTCCTTTAATACCCTGTAATACACCTGAGACCTGCGGCGTTTTATCAAAGTTAAATGACGATATTTTTTCTAAATATTCTTCAACTGGGAAATTTAAATCGACAACCGGCTCATCTAATAATTCAACAGCATCTTCACCAAACCGTAATTTAAGTTCGGCCAGTTGCGCCGAAATTTCAGGTATTAGCTCTTGGGCTCTAGCTTTCAAATCTACAGGAGTCCCCGAACCTTTCAACATAGCTCGCCAATTTGTTTTGTCAGCAATAAATTTAGCTAATGCTATTTCAACAAGACCTGACTGTAAGCGTGTACTCACTCTAAATAGAGGTAAAGCCTGTGTAGCACCTTGGTCAATCCAACGTGTCGGTATTTGCGTATGACGAGTAATTCCAACCTTAATACCTGATGTGTTAGCCAAATAAACGTAATGGTTAACCATACAGTTTTTAACGCCCCACTCTGGCTCTCGACATGTACCTTGTTCATGGTGACAAGTTTCAGGCTTCATAATACACATGTCACACTGTGCAAGTTTTTGCATACACGGGTAACAAAAACCTTGTGAATAACTTTTCTTTGTCGCTCTTCCACAATGACGACAACCAATTTTACCTTGATAGTCTAACGTTATCTTCTTACCAATTAGCGCATTCATATCGATGGTCTGCTCGCCGATAGGTAATTGATAATGAACAAGTCCGGCTTCATCTAATTGAGCTGTCATTTTGCTCAAAGCACCAGCATCATAATGGGTCATTTTTTGTCTCGATATATTTCAAGGGGGTAATTTAAGGAACATGGTATAAAACAATATAAATTACAGCCAGCTTTTTATCGACCACAGCGCTAGAAATTGCGATAATTGTACAATGCTAAAAAAAGAATCTTCATCGAATAAAGCTTGGTTTGTTTATTATTTAAGATGTGCTGACGAAAGCTTGTATGCTGGGGTCACCACAGATTTGACTCGTCGTCTTATTGAACACAATACTTGCAATAAACTCGGCGCAAAGTACACCCGAGTACGTAGGCCTGTATGTTTGGTTTACGCTGAGCATCAAGAAAATAGACAATCAGCCAGTAAACGTGAATATCAATTAAAGAAATTATCTAAAGCAAAAAAAGAAGCTTTAGTTAGCACTTTTGATCAAACCACTTTTACAGCGACAACAAATAATCAACGAATCTAGTCCGCTCCGTTAGCATCAATACAGATAATTTCGATTTTTCTCCCGACAACTGCTAGTATACGGCGGTTTCCCATCATAGAAGTAGGTCATATGTTTTTAGAAAGTTACAGTAATGTTACCAATAATAAAATTAGCTTTTCTCGTCAGCAGGCAAGTGACTTTGCTAAAAAAATTGCCGATGACTTCAACCCACTACATGATGTTGATGCAAAACGCTTCTGTGTTCCCGGTGATTTACTTTTTTCAGTGGTATTAGAAAAATCAGGTTTATCGCAAAACATGGGCTTTACTTTTTCTGGTATGGTTTCTGACGGCATTGAGTTAAATTTTCCGGATGCTATTACAGACTCTGCATGGGTTACCGATGAAAATGCCAAAGAATACATGAAAATTGAAGCTTCTGGCGATAACACATCAAACTCTGCGGCCATTAATTCATTGATCCGTTCTTATGTTGAGTTTTCAGGGCACACTTTCCCGCATATTCTTGTTGATTTAATGGCTAAAAATAAGGTCATGATTAACCCAACTCGTCCAATGGTAATGTATGAAAATATGTTTATTCATTTAGATGAACTTGATTTTACTGAGGTAAAATTACAACTGACTACGCCAACATTAACCGTAGATGGGAAACGCGGTAAAGCGACCCTACCTTTTGATTTGATTTCTAACGGCAAAGTGATTGGGCATGGTAAGAAACATATGCTTTTAAGTGGCTTAAGAGATTATGAACAGTCAACAATTGACAGCCTTATTGCTCATTATAACGATAAAAAAGCACAGTTTTGTAAGTAGTTTCTAGTATAAAATAGTGCCATAAATACTCGTAATCGTTCAGACTAAAGATAATTGCGGGTATAAACGTTATGGCACAACTTCATTTTCAAAAGATATTTCTTGCATCCTTCTGTTTTCCACACAAAACGCAAACTGTTTAGTTGTTTTAGGGCGCATACATTTCTTAGGTTGTTGATAATATTTAAGCCAAGCTTCAAGTTGCTTGCCTTGATAACGTGACTTAATTACCAAAGCATCTGATGTTTGAAAGGGGCTTTGATTTAGTTTCCCCCCAGTTTTTTTTGTATCGTTTGATAGCTGATATTTTTTTACAACTTTTATTAGTTTCTGTTTTTTCTTATTAGGACTTTTACTTTTTTTTAGTAAACCCCGTTCACATTGCCACCATTTTTTTCTTGCTTTAGCCTCACGCTTATTTAAACTTTCGCCTTGTTTAAAACTGTGTCCTTGGCGTTGCTGTGATTGCACGTTTCGCAATTTATCTAAATACGGTTGGCACTGGCTTTTACCAGCATAACTTGTGGGTATGTATAATAAAACAACACTAAAAAAAGCAATTTTTTGATAAACGTTTTTCATCTTTCGTCCTTGAATATTCACAGTAGAGTTTTCTATAAATATGTAAGTCTAGTTCAATTATTTAACATCGTATTAGCAATTTAGTAAACACCTTCTATACTGATTCCCACACCATATATTGAGCAAGGACGTTCAGGTTTGCCGACATTTATAAGTAAGCTTTACCCATTCATTCATGTTTTTTGTAGCGTTTTCTTTGTAATGACAGCCAATGCCGAGACAAAAGTCACTCCTCAAATACAGCTAGCTACGCTTTATAAACAACCCATCAATATTGAAGAGTATTGGGTCAGTGAAAAACTCGATGGCATCCGCGGTTACTGGGATGGCACAACACTTAAAACTCGCTCAGGTAACTTAATTAATACGCCCTTGTGGTTTACTAACAATTGGCCAAAAGTACACTTAGATGGTGAATTATGGAGTCAACGGGGTCAATTTGAAAAAATCAGTAGCTGTGTACGAAGAAAAGTACCCAATCAGAAAAAAAGTATAAGTTGCTGGAAAGACATCCGCTTTATGACTTTTGACCTACCACAACATCCAGGTACTTTTACCCAACGTATTACGGCAATGAAGCGTTTAAAGAATGAAGGAAATAATGACTACCTTTCTGTGATAAAACAAACACGAATAGCTTCGGTAAATTTATTAAATCAGCAATTAACGACTATCGTTACGCATAACGGCGAGGGATTAATGCTTCATCATCAAAAGGCGTATTATAAAAAAGGTAGAAGTAATGCACTCATGAAGTTAAAGCAACATAACGACGCTGAAGCAGTCGTTATTGCTTATATTGCTGGCAAAGGTAAATATAAAAATAAACTGGGATCACTTGAAGTAAAAACGCCTTCTGGTCTAATCTTTAAAATAGGAACTGGTTTTACCGATAATCAACGTGAGAATCCCCCTCCTATTGGGAGTACGGTTACGTATAAATACATTGGTAAAACAACACGAGGTGTGCCAAGATTCGCAAGCTTTTTACGGATAAGAGGACCTTCATCTATTCCAATAAACGCACAAAAAATTCATCTCGAATTATCGAATATAAAAAAAAGAGAAAAATAAATAATGGAACTTCACTTGTGGTTATCTTTTGTTGCTATTTGCGCCATGGGCGCTTTATCCCCTGGACCAAGCTTGGCTATAGTGATAAAAAACACACTAGCCGGCGGAACATCGCAAGGTTACGCTACCGCAATTAGCCACGGCTTAGGCGTTGCATTATATGCAGCTATCACAGCAACAGGTATCGCAGTGGTCATAGTGAAATCGCCACTTATCTTTAGCATCATTCAATATACTGGTGCGGTATTTTTACTCTATCTAGGCATTAAGTCGTTACTCAGTAAAAAAGTAAATCAGGCTTATACAGATGAAAGTAAACAAGAGAAAGTACAGGTAAACGGCTGGCGAGATGGCTTTTTAATTGCTTTTTTAAACCCTAAATTGGCTATTTTCTTTTTAGCATTATTTAGCCAATTTTTAACGGGTGATGCTAGCGATGAACAAAAAATAATTATGACAGCAACTGTTGGTAGCATTGATGCACTTTGGTACTGTTTAGTGACCTTTACTTTATCTCGCGGCAATATCATTAGTAAGTTGCGTGCTAACAGCCACATTGTTGATAAAGTGACCGGTAGCTTCTTGATTTTGTTAGCGGCACGCGTCGTTATTAACTAAATTAAATAGACGGTTCAATATAACGAAAGTAAAGTACTTTTAAGCCTTTACCTGCTTCAGCTTCAATAAAGACTTCTGGGTTTTCAATACGGTATTGAAATTCGCACTGCGGACACTCTCTAGCAACTTCAGCAAACAAAAACTCCTCTGTTAAATCAGGGGAGTTCAGACATAATAAAACATCGCCATTACCTGCCATTAATTCCGGTAGGCGTTTAATAATTTTTTTGTAATCTCGCTCTATATTTACGCTACCTTTTTGGAATGACGGTGGATCGCAGATGAGCAAGTCATAAGGCCCATATTTTTTAAGTCTGCTGTATGACTTAAAAATATCTACGCCTTCATATTTCACCTTACTAGCATCTTGTTTGTTTAGTTTATGGTTTTCACGCCCTTTCGATAATGCGCCTTTACTCATATCAATATTAACGACTTGTTCAGCACCACCAGCAATAGCGGCAATAGAAAAAGCACAGGTATAAGCAAATAAATTCAATACCTTCTTATCTTGGCTATTATTTTTTACCCAATCACGACCATTCCCCATATCCAGAAAAAGACCTGAGTTTTGTGCTTTCCCTAAACTAAGATGATAACTCAATCCATGTTCTTGAGCTTTAAGTGCAGTTATTTCTTCTCCCCACAATACTTCGCTAGGCGCGAATTTTCGGCTACGGTATTGCGCTTGAATAGACTTACATTCTGGTATTAAGTCCTGAATAATTCGCGCTTGCTCATTCAACCAACCATTATCGACTTCTTGATATAAGGTGATCAGTATTACAGGTGAAAACCAATCGACATTAACATGAGACAAGCCAGCATAAGCATGTCCACGCCCGTGAAATATACGCTGACAATCCGTAAGGTCATTTGTCTGTTCAATACGTTCTAACGAGGCTTTAAGGTGTTCTTGCAGGTTTGATTGGTGATCAATTGTCATAGCTTTGTTTATTATGAATAAAAATAAAGCCGCATAATAACAAATTATGCGGCTTTACGTTCAAATCGTTTGTACGTTTTAGTTAAGTAATTTCACTAAAAACCAAAAAGACTATAAGCGAAGAACTTTTGCGCTACGGTATTCAAGAAAATACCTAAAACGATCACTGGAATAAAAGTCCCTAACGAAAAGTTAATGTATTTCTCGACCCAAGAACCTTTGTAGTTATCGTTACCAATAGCAAGTTCGTCCGATAAGTTGTGTTTCTTCCAGCGATAGCTAACAAAAACACATAACAAGAAGCCATTTAGCGGTAATATAGTATCGTAGAAAATATCTACAACCACATCAAAAAATGGTTTGTTTTGCCCAGCATAATTCATAAAGTTACTGAAAAAATCAACCATGCCGTAAGATACTAAGGCAAAAATAGTTAAAATACCTGCAGTCATTAACAAAAAGCTTAATGCTTTTTTACGGTTATGTTTCTTTTCAGTGACCAGGTAAGACACGGGTACTTCGATAATAGAAACTAATGAAGTGATAGCAGCAAAGAATACTAATAAAAAGAAACAGACTGCTAGAGCACTAGCTCCTATATAGCCAATAGAAACTTGTAATGCTAAAAATATTTTAGGCAAGAAAGTAAAAATTAATGCAACGCCACTATTACTTAATTCTTCTGGGTTTATATTTGGGTCAAAAGAAAAGATAGCAGGCAAGATCATTAAACCTGCAGTAAAGGCTACGGCAGTATCCGTAATAGCAACAAACTTAGCAGAACCAACAATATCAGTTTTATTATCGATATAAGAGCCATACGTAATGAGTATGCCCATACCTAGTGATAGAGAAAAGAATGCCTGAGATAACGCACTATTAATAATTGAAGGTGTTAATTTTGAGATATCAGGAATTAAGAAAAACTTTACCCCCGCCATGGCATTTTCTAGGGTTAATACATAAATAACCATCAAAATTAACATGAAGAAAAGAGTCGGCATTAATATTTTAGCCGCCTTCTCAATACCATCTTTTACCCCAGCAACCAAAATAAAATAAACGATTGCAGCGACAGCTAGTAGTGCAACAAATAAGTATTCACTTTTGACAAAACCAGTAAAGTAATCACCTGTAGCAAGTAAGTCTAAATTACCTGAAAGAATCAATGCGATATAACCAAATATCCACACTGTTATAACCATATAAAATACCGCGATCATAAAAGGAGTAAGTACCCCTAAAATACCTGCAATACCCCAACCTCTACTGCCGCCACTTAACGATTTATAGGCGCCAACAGGTTCTTTTTGTGTCTTACGACCGATGCCCATTTCGGCAATCATTACCGGTAAACATATAAAAAATACAAATAAAGCGTACATTAATAAAAATGCACCTCCACCATTTTTAGCAGCATTAACGGGGAAACCCACTAAGTTACCAATACCAACTGCAGAGCCTGCAGCAGCTAAAATAAAACCAATACGGGAGCTAAACTGCTCTCTAGATGCGCTCATAAATGTCCTTAATTATAATTATTTGTAGGGCATATTTTGTACAGTTAATTAACTGCACTAAAAAATTGTTGCCTGATGCTAGCAGGCTTTATTATTAATGTCTTGTTTTAGACCCTTGGTATTAGTAACTAAGTGTATAAATATGCTTGCACCTTAGAAGTAGGCGATGGGAAGGCAGAAAAACCATAAGGTTTAATCGATTAAATTCCGCCTTTATAACGTCTACACATATCTATTATTTTGAAAAGAGTCCGCCATTCATGATAGTTAAAATATTTTCAGCTTCTTCAGATGCAAACTCAACCGCTTCAGCTAAATCATCATCAGAAATATTTAAACTCTCAAGTAAGGATTGTTCAACATTGTCATCGTAATTGAATACTTCGGGGTGACTATCCACTAATGCGAGATGTGAGGCTAAATATAAAACTTTTACATCCTTATTAATTTGAATAGTTTTTGCTTCGTTATAATGACGAATAGGTAAGATTATTTTTTCTGGAATTTGCCATATATTTAATAATTCAGCAGAGATCTCTGTGTATGTAAACCCTAATATTCGCTGTTGTAAGCTCCATGGCAATTGCTCTTGAGAATATTTCTCACATTCCTGCGCAAGCTCAGGGCTAACTTTAGCAACGATCAATTCTCCAAAGTTTTGCAGTAATCCTGCAACAAACAAACGTTCGATATCTCGGATACCTGCTTTAATAGCAAGGTTTTTAGCCGCTAAACCACAGAATATGCTCATTCTCCAAAAGCGTTTTAAGTCAATCGCTTGGTTTGAAAAATGTTTAAAAGCTGTCGCTGCAACATCCACCAACATCATATTATATATAGCTTGAGTACCAATAATGGTGATGGCACGAGAAATAGTACTTATTTCCCCAGGGAAGCTATAAATAGCACTATTTGCGATTTGTAGTAATCGTGAGGTCATTGAGGGATCAACACTGATCACATTGGCAAAATCTTCAATAGTTGAATCTTCATTCTCCATCAGCCCTTTTATTTTAAAGCAGGCATCGGGTAGAGCAAAAGAGCCATTGGCTTGTACTGCGTATTCATGAGCGTTCATGGGATATCCATATTTTATAGAATAATATTCATAGTGTAGCTTGTTGCTTTAATTCAGAAAACAAAAAAGCGCAGGGATTTTCATCACTGCGCTTTTATATTTTTATTGAACGGCTTTATTGAGCGAAAGTTTTTCCGAAAAAGTCGCCTTTATTCCACGTTGGACGCTTATCACCGTTAGCAATTTCTAAACCTATCATCATATTCACTTCTGCAAAACTTGCAGCAGCATCGTAGCGAATAGGTAAAGTTGTTTCATCACTATGCTGATGATAGTGATTTTTGAAGAAATCTCCGAAGACTTCACCGCCATTAATAGCAGGGTCTTTAGATTTAAAGCCTGTCATTAAAAATACCGAAGGTACGCCAGCTTTTACAAAACTATAATGATCACTTCGAGTAAACAGCGCTTGCTCCGGCATTGGATCGGCGCTTAATGACAAGTCAATTTTTTCTGCTGCACGAGCAACAATTGGACCTAAACTTGAGTGGGTAGAACCAAAAGCTATAATATCGGCGAATGGGTATAAAATTAATGGCATATCTAAATTTACATTAGCAACCATTTGGGTAGCTGGCACGGTTGGATTCGTTGCAAAATAGCTTGAACCTAATAGACCTTTTTCTTCACCAGTAACTACTACAAACAAAATTGAACGTTTAGGTTTTTCAGGCATGGTTGATAACAAACGCGCAGTTTCAAGTAAAATAGCAACACCAGAAGCATTATCTAAGGCACCGTTGTTAATTTTATCTTCTTCGTCGCTATGACTACTTACACCTATGTGGTCAAGGTGAGCACTGAAAACGACATATTCATTTTTCAGCGTTGGGTCACTACCTTCTATAGCCGCAATAACATTAGGGCTAGAAATTTCTTCATGGCGACTTTTACTTGCCATTTTCACACTTGACTTCAATGCGAATCCTTTAACAGCAACATTATTAGTATCATCGTTAAGTACATCAGCTAACGTACGCTCTGCGCCTACAAATAAAGCCTTAGCATGTTCAGCATTAATATATGCCCCGCCTTTTAATTCAGAATACTTGCCAAAAGGCATACCTTCTTTATTTAGCCAGTTAAGACGAGGAGAATCAGCATAAGAAGCTGTTTTAGCAAAAGTACGTACTGCATCACGTTTTGGTGTATGGATAGTAATAAAACCAACAGCACCATGTTTAACTGCATGTTTTAGTTTTTCACTGCTTGAGCCAATATGTGCACCTTCTTCTGACGGTAAATCATTAGGACGACCCGTTAGTACAACAACGACCTTACCTTCAACGTCGATATCTTTGTAATCATCGTAACCAAAGTCAGCCGAGACTACGCCATAACCAACAAAAACCGTTTCAGCTTCTATAGTCGATGCTGTGGAGACACTATCGCCCGACATAATGAAGGCATCTTTAAATTTAAGTGCTACTTCACCATCATTATTTATAACAGATAATTCAGCACTATTTTCTTCAAGAAACGCTTTACGAAAAGTGACTTGTTGTTCAAAACCTTTGTGCTCGCCCATAGGCGTTAAACCTAATTGCTTGAAGTATGATTTCACGTAATTAGCCGCGATTTGGTAGCCATCGCTGCCTGTATCACGCCCTAGTAATGTATCATCTGCAAGGAATTCCACATGTGCTTTTATATTGTGTTCATTTACCTGTGGTGTTTGTTTAGGGATCTCGACTGGTGTTTGTTTAGGAGTCTCGACTGGTGTTTGACTATTTTGTCCACAAGCAGATAAAAACGCTAGGCTTAATAAACTTGCGCTGGTAAGTAATTTAAATTTCATTGGCTTCTTCATATTATTTAATTAAATTTTATGGGGTCATTATTTACAGACATACTGACGTCACTATAATCATTGTTAAAATAAATCTCTAGTATTGCAATGAAGTTATTTGCAGTAAGATTTCTATTAAAGTACAGCTACGCTTACATTCACGGCTTTAAATAGAATGATAATTCAGCACTATTATTGATTTGTATTATTCTTAATAAAAGAAGTTTAAAATAATACTCCACAATTATAACCTCTGCCGACAAACATAACGCATCTATTCTAGCCATGTAGAAAGTATCGAGTTACCACACTTGAAGTGAAAGTATGCTCTGAAAAATGTTTTCAACAGCTGTTGTTTTAGTATAGAAAGTAGGCGAATATAAAACTATCCCCTTACAATGTAGATATATTATGCCAGTCAGCAATTTTTCAAAAACATCAGCTTCGTCGCAGAATGATAGTAGCTTTATCTCTGTAGTTAAAAGTGTTGGTGCTGCATTTCTGGGCGTACAGAGTAATAAAAATAGAGAGCGAGACTTCACTCAAGGAAAGTTAAGTCACTTTATTATTGTAGGCATTGCCGGTGCAGCTATTTTTATTGGAGCATTAATAGCTGTGGTATCGTTTGTATTGCCATAATAGCTATTTGTAAAGTACTAACAATTCCGCAACTTTAGCGCGTTTGTTTGCTTTTTGGCTAATAGTACGTGCAACTTGAATCGTTTTTTGTTTATCAGCATGTTCGTAAATTTTGCGTGTCCAAATAGTATCGTGATTACTGATCACTACTGATACGTTATGTTCTGTTGTTACTTCTTCTGCAATATTAGCTAAATCAGCTTGTTCATCTAAACCAAAGCCATTTCCCACATAACTAGTAA
>Ga0209395_1004951_pt1 | contig 15271 bp, 10 predicted proteins | sample GOMGulsemesocosm_3_FD_184635 | JGI IMG/M metagenome (GOLD analysis project Ga0209395, IMG submission 184635) | Methane-oxidizing microbial communities from mesocosms in the Gulf of Mexico - GOM9D Gulf of Mexico (SPAdes) (version 2) | ecosystem: Environmental > Aquatic > Marine > Cold seeps... | reverse complement strand
GTTAATAATTCACCTGCTTTTACAGCGTCCCAATCTATTTGTAAAAATTGTTTTAACCAATTGTATGATATCTTCATGATTCTTTTGTCAAATTTCAGATGCAAATTTAAGCATTTTATCTGTATTTCTTAATTAAAACATCATCAGAAAATCTATTAATTATAAAGTCGTATTTATGGTAAAATCACCGCTTGAAAACAATACAATTTAGTTTTTAATATATTGCAATTCTGACGTTTTTCATTTTTCAACAAAATATATCCTTTTCTAATTTTTGCAATAAAAATAATCAAAACACCAGCAAAATCAGTACTTCTACATTTTCCTTCTCACGGAAAACCGTGAGAAAAAAAACCCCATAAATGGTGAGTGTGTATACTATTATTTCTTCTTAAATTATAGCGGCATTTTTTTATGGTAATACCACCTAATCAAATGTTTGACTATAATTAACTAAACTATAAGCAAATGAAAAAACTAATCCTCTTTTTTTTACTGATATTCTCCATATCGGTATTCTCGCAAATCCCATCCTATTATAATGATGTAAACCTGAATCAAACGGGAACAGCATTAAAAAGTGCGTTGGCAACAAAAATTATTAGTACGCATACCACTTATATCTCCTATACACCTGGGGTTTGGGATGCGCTAAAACAGACAGATATAGATCCAACCAACAACACCAAAGTTGTGCTAATATACGGTTGGGACGATAGCGATTCTGACATTACAAACGATAGAACTCGTGACAAAGATTTACACGGAAGTGGCTCTGGTGTTTGGAACCGAGAACATGTCTATGCCAAATCGCTGGGGATTCCTAACTTAGGAACATCAGGCGTGGGTGCAGATGCGCATAATTTAAGACCTGCAGATGCGCAAAGAAATTCCTCAAGAAGTAACCGAAAATTCGGAACTGGAAGTGGTAATTCAGGAGCAACTGCTACAGGAGATTGGTATCCTGGAGATGAGTGGAAAGGTGATGTCGCTCGAATTTTAATGTACATGTATTTACATTATGGAAATCAAACATTGCCAACAGGTGTTGTTGTTGGTACCGTAAATTCTATGGATGCAGACATGATTAATTTATTATTGCAATGGAATGCAGAAGATCCAGTTTCTGTATTAGAAAAACAACGAAACCCAGTATTAGAAATCGTGCAAGGAAATAGAAATCCTTTTATTGATAATCCTGCTTTTGCCACGCAAATTTGGGGTGGACCACAAGCAGAAGATTTATTCAATAGTGGTTCTGGCGACACGACAGCACCAACCATCCCAACCAGTTTAATTGCCTCAAACACTACACAAACTTCAGTTGATTTAACTTGGACAGCCTCTACAGATAATGTGGCCGTAACTGGATATGAAATCTACAACGGTGCTACTTTTGTAAGTACTACAACAAATACAACTTATACCGTTACAAGTCTATCCTCTGGTACACCATATACATTTACTGTAAAAGCAAAAGACGCTGCAGCAAATCTTTCTTCAGCTAGTTCCCCTGTAAACATAACAACTTCTGGTACAGGTGGAGGTAATGGAACAACATCGGACTTATTATTTTCAGAATATATTGAAGGCTCCTCCAACAACAAAGCCTTAGAGATTGCCAATTTTACTGGAGTTACGGTAGATTTATCTATATATAAAATTAAGAAACAAACAAATGGAGCTGGTTCTTGGTCTGGCGGATTGACTTTAACGGGCCAATTAACTAATGAAGGTGTATTTGTTATTGCAAATAGCAATGCTACAGCTACCATAACAAACGTTGCCAACTTACTAACAAGTAGCGCTGAGGTTACTTTTAATGGAAATGACGCCGTAGGGTTGTTTAAAAATGATGTACTGATCGATATTCTTGGAACTTTTGATGGAGGAACAGCTAATTACGCTCAAAATGTTACCTTACAAAGAAAATCTTCTGTAACCAGTCCCAATTCCACCTATTCAACTGGTGAGTGGAATTCTTTAGCAACTGATACTTTTAGTGGTTTAGGAAGTCACTCTGTTGATGGAGGTAGTTCAGATACTACTGCTCCAACTGCTCCAACAAACTTAGTTTCATCAAACATTACAGAAACTTCTGTTGATTTAACATGGACATCAGCTACAGATGATACCGCAGTAACTGGATATGATATTTACAATGGAGCCTCTGTTATTGGAACTGTTGCAACAACCTCATATCAAGTAACTGGCTTAACGGCTGCTACTTCATATGCGTTTTCCGTAAAGGCAAAAGATGCTGCTGCCAATATTTCTGCTGCAAGCAATACTGTAAATGCAACTACATTAACACCTCCAGATACAACGGCACCAACGGCTCCAACAAATTTAGCTGCTTCAAATACTTCAGAAACTTCAGTAGACTTAAACTGGTCAGCTGCCACTGATGATGTTGCTGTTACAGGTTATGATGTATACAATGGCGCTTCAATTATCGCCTCTATTGGTACAACTTCGTATCAAGTATTAGGTTTAACAGCTGCTACTTCATATACTTTTTCTGTGAAAGCAAAAGATGCTGCTGGAAATATTTCCACTGCAAGTAACACAGTAAATGTAACAACCACAAGTACTGGTGGTAATGGGACAACTACAGAATTACTTTTTTCTGAATATATTGAAGGTTCTTCATATAACAAGGCATTAGAAATTGCCAATTTCACCGGAGTTACTGTTGATTTATCAATTTATAAAATTAAGAAACAAACAAATGGTGCTGGCTCTTGGTCTGGCGGTTTAAGCTTAACTGGACAACTAGCAAATGGTGCTGTATATGTTATTGCCAATAGTAGTGCTTCTGCAACAATTACAAGTGTTGCTGACATTACAACTGGTAATACTGAAGTTACTTTTAATGGAAATGACGCTGTTGGATTGTTTAAAAATGATGTGTTAATTGATATGATAGGAACATTTGATGGAGGTTCTTCCAACTTTGCACAAAATGTAACGCTACAAAGAAAATCATCAGTAGCTAGTCCCAATACAACGTATACAACTAGCGAATGGGATTCATTTGCCTCAGATACGTTTAGCGGTTTAGGAAATCATACTGTTGATGGAGGTTCAACTCCAGACACTACTGCTCCAACGGCACCAAGCAATTTAAACGCTTCTAATATCACAGAAACTTCTGTCGATTTAAGTTGGACAGCTTCTACAGATAATACTGCTGTAACTGGTTATGATGTCTATAATGGTGCTGCTGTTATTGCTACTGTAATTACTACTAGTTATCAAGTTACAGGATTAACTGCAGCCACTGCATATACGTTTTCTGTAAAAGCAACAGATGCTGCTGCAAATGTTTCTGATACTAGTAATACAGTAAATCCAACAACTTTAACACCACCAGATACAACTGCACCATCAGCTCCAACAAATTTAGCGGATTCAAATACAACACAAACTTCAGTTGATTTAACTTGGACTGCTGCTACTGATAATGTTGCCGTTACTGGCTATGACGTGTACACTGGTGCTTCTGTAATTGCAACTGTTACTGCAACTAATTATCAAGTAACGGGCTTAACCGAAGCTACTGCATATACCTTTTCAGTGAAAGCGAAAGATGCAGCCGCCAATGTTTCTGCTGCTAGTGATACAGTAAATGTTACTACTACTGGAGGTAACAGTTCTACTACCTTATCTCAATCCTATTTTGAATCTGGCTGGGATAACTGGGCAGACGGTGGTGGTGATTGTTATCGTTATTCTGGTTCTAGATCGTATGAAGGGAATAATTCTATCCGTATTAGAGATAACTCAGGAACTTCATCTGCAATGACTTCTGAAGCCTATGATATTTCTACCTATGATACGGTTGAAGTTGAATTCCATTTTTATTCATACAGTATGGAAAGTGGTGAAGATTTTTGGCTTCGTTATTATGATGGAAACACTTGGACAACTGTTCAAACTTATAGTAGAGGGACAGATTTTGAAAATAATGGATTCTATTCTGCTGTAGTTACTTTAGATAAAAACAGTTATACTTTCTCTAATAACGCACAATTTAGATTTCAAAATGATGCCTCTGCCAATGCAGATCACATCTACATTGACGAAGTAACCATTACAGGGAAAACTGGAACTTTATTAGCAAAAGGTGCTTCTGAAAATTCTGTTCAGTTTTTAAAAGCGATGATTAGCAATGATCCACATGCATTAGAAGATTTCACGATCTATCCGAATCCCGTTTCTAATTCGATTATCAATATTAAAATTAGTGGAACTACGAATACCAGTTATCAAATTACCAATACTATTGGACAAGTAGTCTTAAAAGGAAAACTTACAACCAATCAAATTAAAATTGATGGCTTAAAAAAAGGAATCTATTTCCTTGAATTAAGCACACCCGAAGAAAAAATGGTGAAAAAATTCATCAAGAAATAACCCCTATTTAAATTTACAAAAAAGCCTCACAAATTTGTGAGGCTTTTTATTTGTAATTATTTGTTGTTACTTCGAACTCAAATATATATTATGCACCCTATGCGTCATTTATTCTTTTTTCTTATAACTGTAATTGTAGTTTCTTGTCATAAAACAACTCTTAAAAAATTGGATTTAGGCAGCTATATAGGGACATTAACTGTTCAAGACAATCAAGCACTACCTTTTTTATTTAAAGTGGTACATGACTCTTTAATTGAGGTGTACAATGCCGAAGAAACAATTAATGTTGATGAGATTCGTTATCAAAACGATTCAGTAATTATTCAAACTCCAGTTTTTGAAGGCTATCTCAAAGCTAAAATCACAAATAACGGATTGGTTGGCTATTTTGTAAAAGAAAGCTATGATAGAGCTGTTCCTTTTAAAGCCATAAAAAGTACAACACGATTCGAAGGCATGTCAAAAGCCAATCATACGGTTACTGGGAATTGGGAAACTATTTTTAGTGATAATGCCACGACCGAACGTTATATTGCCAAAGGAATTTTTAATCAAAAAGGAAACATCGTAACCGGAACATTTAGAACTACTACTGGAGATTATAGGTATTTGGAAGGAATTGTTGATGGTGATTCTTTAAAGCTCTCTACTTTTGACGGCGCACATGCATTTTTGTTTGTAGCAAAAATTACAGATACAACAATGGTTGGAGAATTTTATTCTGGCAATCATTGGAAAGAACCATTTCATGCAACATTGAATCCTAATTATGAATTGCCAAGTGCAGAAAACTTGACCTTTTTAAAAGCGGGTTTTGAAAAACTAGTCTTTTCATTTCCTGATAAAAATGGAAATGTAGTTTCCTTATCTGATGCTCGCTTTCAAAACAAGGTTACTATTGTACAAATTATGGGAACTTGGTGTCCAAATTGTTTGGACGAAAGTAAGTTCTTATCTTCCTATTATACCCAACATAAAAATAAAGGCATAGCAATAGTTGCACTAGCTTTTGAAGTAGCTAAAACCAACGAAATGGCCTTTAAAGGTATTGATAGATTACAGCAACGTATTGGAATTGATTATCCAATTCTTTTAGCCCAAGTAGGTTCTGAAGATAAACACTTAGCACAGCAAAAGTTACCGATGTTAAATCACATTATTTCTTTCCCAACTACCTTGTTTATTGATAAAAAAGGAAGGGTTCGGAAAATTCACACTGGTTTTAATGGCCCAGCAACAGGCCTAAAATACATTGAATTTAAAAACGAATTCGATACATTTGTCTCTCAATTATTACACGAATAACTCCCAACAATGGCTGAATTATTTAAAAACATATACAACGAAAAATTTATCACAGAGTTTAGTGCTACCCTTACAAAAACGGTTCATAACTTTGATACATCCTCTTTTACAAAGTCCATTTTTAATAACAGTTGGAATCTGCTTGAATTAAAAGCACGTATGCGACATATTACCCATGTCTTAAATGCACACTTAGCAGGAGGTTTTAAAAATCAAATCGAAGTAGTGCTTTGTGCTATTGCAGAAATGCAACGGGTTGGTAGAAGAGAAACGAGTATTGAGTTTATGTTCTTACCTGACTTTATTGAGGTGTATGGAATTGATCATTATGATATTTCCATAAAAGCTTTTGAAAAAATCACCCAGTTTACTAGTTGCGAATTTGCTGTTCGTCCTTTTATTATAAAATATCCAACAGCAATGATTTCTCAAATGAATGCTTGGTCAACACATTCCCATGCTTCTGTTCGCAGACTTTCTACAGAGGGTTGTAGGCCAAGATTGCCTTGGGCAATGGCCTTACCTTTTTTAAAGAAAGATCCTACCGCTATCCTACCTATTCTAGACCATTTAAAAAACGATGCTTCAGAATCAGTAAGAAGAAGTGTTGCTAATAATTTAAATGATATTTCTAAAGACAATCCTAAAATTGTTCTCGCATTGGCTACAAAATGGAAAGGAGCATCTGAAGAAATAGATTGGCTTGTAAAACACGGATGTAGAACTTTATTAAAACAAGGAAACACCGAAGTAATGCAATTATTTGGATTTGGTGCCGTTGATCAAATTGGCATACAGCACTTTAAAATACATACACCAAAAGTTAAAATAGGCAATGCATTAACCTTTAGTTTCCAGCTAACAAACAATGCCAACACAGCATTGAAATTACGCTTAGAATATGGGGTGTACTATCAAAAAGCCAATACATCTTTAGCGAAGAAAGTATTTAAGATAAGTGAAAAAATGTATTCAGAAAATTCTGTAACAGAAATCACACGAAAACAATCATTTAAAATAATTACGACTCGTAAATTCCATTTGGGAAAACATCAAGTATCCATTATCATTAATGGTGAAGAGTTTCCTTCTTTAGATTTTGAATTGGTACATTAATCTTCTAAATCAATCTCACTTTCTGGAATTTCGCGCTCGTCTTTACGGATTTTTCGAGTTCCTGCATACATATCATATCGTACCAAACGACAATCTAAATCTCCATTTTTAAGTGGGATTCGCTTAGATGTTCTTAATCCAACGTGTTTTAACGCTTCTAAGTCTGACGTAATAAACCACACCTTAGAATCTGGATACCCGTGTTTCAACGTATCCCCTATTTTCTTGTAAAACTCTGCGGTATCAATATTTAAACGCTCTCCATAAGGCGGGTTGAACAAGATGGTTGTATTCCCAAATACTTCCTTTTTAGAGTTAAAAAAATTGACATGGTGAACCCCAATAAAATCGTCTAAATTGGCGTTTTCTACATTGTCTTGTGCTTTTCTAACTGCAGAAGGCGCCTTGTCAAATCCCATTATTTTATAATGAGAACTTCGTATCTTTTTTAACAATACGTCTTGAATTAAGAAATATAAATCTTCGTCATAATCCTTCCAGTTTTCAAACGCAAAGTGTTTACGGTTGATATTTGCCGGAATGTTATTGGCAATCATGGCGGCTTCAATCAAAATAGTACCAGAACCACACATTGGGTCAATAAAGTTTTCTTCACCAGTATATCCAGAAAGCATTACCAAACCAGCTGCCAATACTTCATTAATTGGTGCAATATTAGTAGCAGATCTATACCCTCTTTTATGCAAAGAATCTCCTGAGCTATCTAAAGAAACCGTACACCATTCTTTCTGAATATGTACATGAATTTTTAAATCAGGATATTTTAAGTCTACGTTTGGTCTTCTACTGTATTTATGTCTAAAGTAATCTGCAACAGCATCTTTAGATTTTAGGGTTATATAATGCGAGTTTGTTGTAAAATGTTTCGAATTAACTACGGCACCAATAGAAAACGTTCCGTCTACATCTAAATAGTTTTCCCACTTAATTTTCTGCAAACTTTCATATAAATCCTCTTCATCATATACTTTAAATGATTTAATAGGTTTTAAAATTCGGATAGCAGTTCGCAAAGCAATATTGGCTTTATACATAAAACCTGCATCTCCTTTAAACGAAACATTTCTAATTCCAACAACAACGTCTTGTGCTCCTAAATTCTTTAATTCAGTTGCCAAAACCTCCTCTAAACCAAACATGGTGGTAGCCACCATTTTAAAATCTTTTCTCCTATCCATTTTGCAAAAATACGTTTTAATTTAGGATTCTTCTTTTGCTTAGAATGATTTTTTTAATCTTTTAAAAATTGATGAAATTATACTGTAAGAATTCTGTATTTTTGTCAACTATTATATTATGGCTACACAAAAAGATTGGTTTGTTTCTTGGTTTGATACTTCTTATTATCATATTCTTTATAAGGATAGAGATGATACCGATGCACAAATATTTATGCAAAATATTACGTCTTTTTTAAAGTTACCGATGCAAACGCATATTTTAGATTTGGCCTGTGGTAAAGGGAGGCATTCTGTTTTCTTACATTCATTAGGCTATAAAGTTACGGGGGTGGATTTATCTGAAAACAACATTTCCGCAGCTAGGTTAAAAGCAACTAATCGCATGAATTTTAAGGTACATGACATGCGAGATTCTTACCTAGAAAAGTACGATGCCATATTTAATTTGTTTACTAGCTTTGGTTATTTTGAAGACGATGCCATTGATATAGCGGTTCTTAAAAACATAAAAGATGGCTTAGTTGAAAACGGAATCGCTGTTATTGATTTCTTAAATGTAGCAATCGTAGCAGATGGCCTAATTTCTAATGAATTAAAAACTGTTGACCAAATAGATTTTCATATTCATAAAAAAATTGAAAACGGTTTTATTATCAAAGAGATTTCTTTTGAAGACAAGGGACAAAAACATGTGTATGTGGAAAGAGTAAAATACATAGATCTTCATAAATTCAGGGCCTATTTTGAGAAGTCTGGGATGAAAATAAAACACACTTTTGGAGATTACGACTTGTCATCTTTTAGCGAAAAAACCTCTAAACGTTTAATATTTGTAGTATCATAATGACATATATATATTTAATATTATCAGTTCTTATAGGATCTTTAGTAGTAATACTATTTAAACCAGGTACAAAAATAACCCGTTTGTTATTATCTTTTAGTGGCGCCTATTTATTATCTGTAACTATTTTACATTTATTACCAGAAGTATATGAACACACGAACGTTAATTCTACAAGAATTGGCATCTTTATTTTAGCAGGTGTCTTAATTCAATCTGTATTAGAATCTTTTTCTAAAGGTGCAGAACATGGACATATTCATATCCATTCAAACGAATCAAAGTTTCCGTTGTTGCTATTTATCAGTCTGTGTATCCATGCATTTTCAGAAGGCATCCCAATACATCATGATGATCACAATTTATTATGGGCTATTGTAGTGCATAAAATTCCGATTGCCATTGTGTTGACAACCTTTTTAGTACATTCTAAATTTACGAAAAGCACCATCTTTATTTTCTTAAGTGTATTTGCTCTCATGAGTCCATTAGGCGTATTTGTTACTGAAAAGACGGAGTTCTTTTCAAAATACAACACTGAAATTTCTGCATTAATTATTGGGGTATTCTTACACATCTCTACCATCATTCTTTTTGAGAGTTCTGAGAACCACAAATTTAACCTTCAGAAGTTTATTGCCATTGTCTTAGGTATCCTAATTACCATCTTTACAGTATCATAATTTATACCTATATTTAGGTGTTAAAATATCCCTATGTGTAGGGATTATTTTAATTGATTAACTAGACTATGTTTGTAAACATATTAATCAATTAAGTCAAATCACCATGTCAGATGTAACAACAAATTTCACAGGAAATATTTTTATCGATGATTCTTCAAGGTTCCAATTTCTTTATGCCAGTCAGAATTATGGAACAATCTATGCTATTTATGCAAAGTTCAATATTGAAGAAAAGAATGAAGAAATAAACTTAAAATACGTTGAATTAATACTTATAAACTACAAAGGTCTTATTCAAATGGGATTTTTAGATGGAAAAAAAATTGATGTTAAGACAAATTTTGACACAATACAACCAATTAATTACTCAAATAAAATAAAATTTGAAGACAATGTACTAAACAAAATGCTAACGCCAGTTAAAGGTTTTTCTAAAAACAATTATACATGTTTTATTCCAAAAAATAAAACATCTATAAAAAAGGATAAATTCACAAAATTTTACATGAGAAGAATACTTTTCTTTTTAGGAATAGAACTAAACTCTGAAATCTTTAATAAACAACATGATTTGGTAGGCTTAGATTGTGTTGAAACTGATCTTAACAATTATTTTAAATATTAGTCTATTGAAATATTTTATTATCATATTTCTCTTACTATTAACTGTTGATTTATCCTATTCACGGCAAACTTCATCAACAATACCCCCAACTAAATTATACGAGAATATAGAAAGTCTGGAATACGAGCAAAATTTTCAATTAACACAAAATACATCAACTACAACTTTACAAACCAATATTGCAATCTTAAATCAAGTTTTGTACTTTAATGGTTACAAAAAATCAAGTTCTTTTTTTCTACAAAAAATAAAAGAGGACAACTCAGATAATGAAAACTATATCATTATTGCTCTAATTAAAGGTTATTGTGAGCATTTTTACAATACCAACAAATCCAGTTCATTTCAATTCTTTTTTAAAGCTTACTCTAAGGCCAAAAACATTAAAAATGAGCCCTTAATTAGAATAGCTCTTGCTGCAATTTTAAAATTATATAGTGATGGAATTTTGCAAAACAACACCAACTTTACAAATTATTTAAATCATTACAAGAAATTATCTAAGAATAAGGTTCAGCTATTTAATGCATACATTAAAGAGTATAAACTAAAGAATTTGACAAAAATTCATGGAATTAATAAAGGAAATCTTAACGCAAAAATTTTTCACAAAGTTGATTCTCTTATAAAGTTTATCCCACCTAAAAGCCCATTAATTAACATTTATAATTATTACAAAGGTAATTATCTGATTCATGAAGGAAGTATAGAAGAAGCTCAAAAATATTTTTTCAAGGTAATAAATAACACTAACGATAAATCTTATTTTTTGCAAACCTTAAAGTTTAACTCATATGTTAAAATTTCATTCATTCAATCACAATATAAAAATTTCAATAAGAGTATTAGTATGTTAAAAAAGGCATCAAAATATAAAAACAATATCAAGCCTTTAAAAAGTGAATTTGCCTTAAAAATTTATGGTGCAGAATATTATGCTGGACTTAAAAAATACGATTCTGCTTATCAATACATTAAAGACTCTAGGTATTTAGAGTATCAGCTTAATTTTTTAAAAAGCAATGAAGCTATCACTCAAACAGAAATAGAAAACAAAACAAAAGAGACAAAATCTAAATTGGCTAAAGAAGAACAAAAGGGAAAACAAATTAGAAACTATTTACTCGGCTCTTTGGTTTTAATTGGCTTGGGAAGTATCATTGGTTTTTTAAGCATCAAAAACTCCCGTAAAAAACAACTTCTGGCTGAGCAACAAAAAGAGCTAGAAACACAAAAAAATCTAACATTATTAAAGGAACAAGAGTTAATTACCATTAATGCCATGGTAGACGGTCAAGAAAAAGAGCGAACTCGCATTGCTGAAGATTTACACGATAATTTAGGATCTGTGTTGGCCACTTTAAAATTACATTTTGAAAATTTAAAATTCAATAAAGACAAAAAGAAACTAGACCAAGAAGCTTTATTTAACAAAACTGAAAATCTGATCGATGAAGCCTATTTAAAAGTTCGAAGAATTGCACATGCAAAAAATGCCGGTGTTATTGCTAGTCAGGGGCTTCTTTCGTCCATTCAACTCATGGCAGAAAAAATAAGCTCAGCCGATAATATTCTTATTGAGGTAGTGCACTATGGCTTGGAAAAACGCTTAGAAAACAGTTTAGAAATTGGTGTTTTTAGAATTATCCAAGAACTAATCACCAATACTATAAAACATGCCAATGCAAGCCATGCTACCATTAACCTTTCGCTGTATGACAATGCCTTAACAATTATTGTTGAAGACAACGGAAATGGTTTTAAAATCGAGAAGCTCGACCTCACAAAAAGCATGGGTCTACATGCTATTCAGACAAGAATTGCCCATTTTAAAGGAACCATTACTATTGATTCAACTATCAACAAAGGCACATCAGTTATTTTAAATATACCAATTTCATAATCCCTATTTATAAGCAGTTTTTAACGAAATAGATGTGGTATCTTTAGTTCTAATTTAAATCCCCAATATTATGATTACAATTGCCATGGCAGAAGACCATCAGATGTTGATAGATGGCATTACTTCTTTTTTTGAATACGATGAAGACATCAATATCATTGGTACCGTGAACAACGGGGAAGATTTGGTGAAACTAGTTTTATTAAAACAACCTAAATTGGTGATTACCGACATTCGCATGCCACGGATGGATGGTATTGTTGCGACAAGGAAAATCAAAGAGGAATTCCCTCATATTCACGTTTTGGCCATGACTATGTTTGATCAGCCAGACGCCATTAAACAAATGTTAGATGCTGGCGCTACCGGTTATTTATTAAAAAATTCTGGTATTAAAATGTTATCGAAAGCTATACATATTGTTGCCAACGGAGAAACCTTTTTTGATCCCAATGTGGCTTTTAATTTCATGAATGATTATATTGGTGATAATGTGACTATTGGACGGTCTGAAAAAGCTATTTTATCTAATAGAGAAAAAGAAATTTTGCATTTAATTGCCAATGGAAACACTTCAAAAGAGATTGCTGCCGAATTATTTATTGCAAAAACTACGGTTGACACCCACCGAAAAAACATGATTAGGAAACTCAACTTGGCAACTGGTACCGAATTGGTTAAGTATGCCATTGATAAAAAGTATCAATTTTAATTCACTTATTTATAAGTCGTGTTTTAGGTTTTTTTAATTCTCTACATCACGAACTATAACATTCACACTTAAAAAAAACACCTATCGAAAGAATATCTACATTGAATTATAGTTCATGAAACCGTTATACAGTTAATTAGCGACCTCATTAATAAATTTAATTCTCATAAGTCTCAGCTCTTCTTCGTCGTAATCTCCATCAAATTCATCTAAAGCTTCTTGAATTTTATCGGTTTCCGCTTCCATAAAGTAATCGAAAATTTCTTCTTGCTGCTCTTCGTCTAATACATCATCTAAAGAATAATTGATATTTAATTTGGTCCCTGAAAAGATGATTGCTTCCATCTCTTTAATCAATTCTTCCATCACCAATCCTTTAGATTGTGCAATATCCATTAAAGGTAATTTTCTATCCGTATTCTGGATGATATATAATTTTAATCCAGAATTAACCCCAGTACTCTTAACCACCAAGTCATCTGGTCTCAATATATCATTTTCCTTTACGTATGCATCTATTAGTTTAATAAATTCTCTACCATACTTTCGTGCTTTTCCTTCTCCAACACCATGGACATTAGCCAGGTCTTCTAAGGTAATCGGATACTTTAAGGCCATATCATCTAAAGATGGATCTTGAAAAACTGCAAACGGAGGAACCCCTAATTTCTTAGCGATACTTTTACGAAGATCTTTTAACAAAGCCATTAACTTATCATCAACTCCACCAGCATTACCTCTAGCATTTGTAATAATAGTAGCATCATTCTCTTCATCATATACATGATCTTCTGTCATCATAAATGAGGATGCATTGTCAATATATTGCAATCCTAATGCTGTTAGTTTAATAACCCCATATTGTTCAATTTCTTTTCTTAAAAAGCCTGCCACTAATACTTGTCTTAATAGCGCCATCCAATACATATCACTTTTCTCTTTACCAATACCAAAAAATGGTCTACTTGGTGTTTTATGAGAGTTTAACATGGCATTTTCTTTACCAATTATAGTACTTACAATGTCTTTAGATTTGTACTTTTCTTTGGTGTCTCTAACAATAGATAAAAGCTTTACAACCTCAGCCTTCGCTTCGTGTTTTTTCTTAGGGTTTTTAGTGTTGTCATCCAGTTCGGCACCTAATCCATTAATTTCATCGAACTCTTCTCCAAAATAATGAAGCAGATACTTACGCCTATTCATTGAGGTTTCTGCATACCCAACGACTTCTTGTAGCAGCGCATGACCAATTTCTTGCTCAGCTACCGGTTTACTAGCCATAAATTTCTCTAACTTCTCAATATCTTTATATGCATAAAAAGCCAAACAATATCCTTCTCCACCATCACGTCCTGCTCTACCTGTTTCTTGGTAATAACTTTCTAAACTTTTTGGAATATCATGATGAATTACAAAACGGACATCCGGTTTGTCAATCCCCATTCCAAAGGCTATTGTTGCAACCACTACATCACAATCTTCCATCAAAAACATATCCTGATGCCGCACCCTAGTTTTTGCATCTAATCCTGCATGGTATGGAACTGCCTTGATGCCGTTAACTTGTAATACTTGCGCAATTTCTTCAACTTTTTTTCTACTTAGACAGTAAATAATTCCAGATTTTCCTATTCGTTGTTTTACAAAACGGATGATATCTTTATCAACATCTTTTGTCTTTGGTCTAACTTCATAAAACAAGTTTTCTCTATTAAATGATGCCTTAAAAGTTTTTGCATTAGAAATTCCTAGGGTTTTTAAAATATCTTCTTGAACTTTTTCTGTTGCGGTAGCTGTTAATCCAATTACAGGAACATTATCAATTTCTTTAATAATAGTTCTTAAGTTTCTGTATTCTGGTCTAAAATCATGCCCCCATTCAGAAATACAATGCGCTTCATCAATTGCCACAAAAGAAATTTTTTGAGTTCTTAAAAAAGTAACATATTCTTCCTTTATTAAGGATTCTGGCGCAACATATAATAATTTCGTAATTCCACTCTCAATATCACTTTTTACTTGAGCAACATCGGTCTTATTTAAAGAAGAATTTAAGACGTGGGCAATTCCTCTATGTTCTGAGATACCTCTAATGGCATCCACCTGGTTTTTCATTAACGCAATTAAAGGTGATACAACAATAGCTGTACCTTCATTCATTAATGCTGGTAACTGATAGCATAATGATTTCCCTCCACCTGTTGGCATAATTACAAAAGTATCTTGCTTTATTAAAATACTTTTAATAACCTCTTCTTGTAATCCTTTGAATTTATTAAATCCAAAAAACTTCTTTAAAGGGCCATGTAAATCAATTTCTTCATTCATCATTATCAATCAATCAACTATTTTATTATTGTTAACTTAAAAACCAAATTTTTGGTTTGGGTCTATCATTATTTGTAGTAGATTTGTAACACCATTTAGAAAGTGTTATCTACAATAAATTAAAGATA
>Ga0209395_1004950_pt1 | contig 15272 bp, 14 predicted proteins | sample GOMGulsemesocosm_3_FD_184635 | JGI IMG/M metagenome (GOLD analysis project Ga0209395, IMG submission 184635) | Methane-oxidizing microbial communities from mesocosms in the Gulf of Mexico - GOM9D Gulf of Mexico (SPAdes) (version 2) | ecosystem: Environmental > Aquatic > Marine > Cold seeps... | reverse complement strand
CAGAAATAGACCCTGCTCCCGCTCTGCTTATAATAAAATCAGCTGCCGCAAAAGACAAGTCCATTTTATTCAAAAAAGCATGTACCTGAACTCCCGTATTTTGATTGTATTTCTCATACTGATCTATGTACAAAGACCCTACTTGCCAAATCAACTGCACCTCTTTCTCTTGAAAGAAATCCAACTGTTTTACAATCAATTTATTCACTTCTCTAGCGCCTAAACTACCTCCTAAAACCAAGACCGTTTTTTTGGTCGGATCTAGTTTAAAAAAGGATAATGCCTCGGCTCTTTTAGAGCTTATATCTAATAAATCCTGACGTACAGGATTTCCTGTTTTATTAATTTTATCTTTTGGAAAAAACTGCTCCAAACCATCGTAAGCCACACATATCCTATGGGTTATTTTACTCAATAATTTATTGGTAATTCCCGGATATGAATTTTGTTCTTGCACCAATGTTTTTACACCCATTTTTGCAGCAACAAACAAGGTTGGTCCACTCGCAAATCCACCAGTTCCAATAACCACTTGTGGTTTAAAACGAAGCACAATCCAAAAAGCCTTCCACACACTACTGATCAACTTAAAAGGAAATAATAGATTTTTTAAAGTCAATTTACGTTCAACTCCAGTAATCCAAAGCCCTTTTATAGGATATCCCTCACGAGGCACTTTCTCCATTTCCATACGTCCTTTTGCTCCTACAAATAAAATATCGGCATGGGCATAACGTTTTTTCAATTCGTTCGCTATGGATACTGCAGGGTAAATATGCCCTCCTGTACCTCCTCCACTTACTATTATTTTAACCGATTGTTTCATGTAATACTTCTAAAGGGTTTTCTAATGACGGATCTATATGTTGTTCCTTAGTTTCTAAAATTTCGTTTTTTGCCGATGAGACACTCAATATAATTCCAAAAGACAAACAAGTCATCCAAATAGAAGTCCCTCCACTACTTATAAAAGGCAGTGTCTGCCCTGTTACAGGAAACAGATTGGTGGCAACTGCCATATTTATCATCGCTTGAAATATAATAGGTAGTCCCACACCTATCACCAATAACGTTCCAAAAATGGTCTTCGCACTTTTAGCTATCACCAATATCCTGACCAGTAAAATCACGTATAATAAAATGGTTGTCAATCCTCCTAAAAGTCCGAATTCTTCCACAATTATAGCAAATATAAAATCCGAAGAAGATTGCGGTAAAAAGTTCTTTTGAATACTTTTCCCTGGCCCTCTTCCATACAAACCACCAGTAGCGATTGCAATTTTAGCTTTCGTAACCTGATAACCTTCTACTTTATCATTTGAAAAATCATCAATTCTACTCATCCAAGTATCCACCCTATTAGGCATTGCATCCGGAAAAGCTTTTGCTATCAACACAAAGAAAGCTAAAGAAAGCACCCCTAAACCAATAATGGCTCCTAATTGCTTTACTGGGTAACCACCTAAAAACACCAATAATAAAATAAGCATAAATACGATGGCAGTAGTGGAAAAATTGGCTGGTAATATAAGCCCTAACACAAGCGCCACAGGAATCCATAAATAGATAAGCGACTCCTTAAAATCAATGGTCTTTTCTTTATTCCTTGCTAAATACCTAGCCACATAAATCATTAAAACTACACTTGCAAACGTAGATGTTTGAAAAGTCATTCCTACCACAGGAATTCGAATCCACCGACTTGCATTTGCTCCTCCAATTAAAGTACCCTGCGCCAAGGTAAACAACAACAATAAAATAACGAAAGGCAATAAAATAACCGAACCTCCACTAAAAAAACGGTAAGGAATTTTATGAATACCATACATTATAACAAATCCCAAAACCAACAACATGGCATGCTTAAATAATGCTGCATAAGGAGAACTTGCAGCCCCTGCAACATATACCAAATTGGTACTTGCGCTAAATACAGGTGCGAAGGAAACAACGGCTATTAAAAAAATAGTCATCCACAACCCTCGATCTCCTTTAAAATTATTTAAAATTTGTTTCATTTATAAATCTCGTACTGCCTTTTTATATTTAGTTCCTCGATCTTCGTAACTATCAAATAAATCAAAACTAGCACAACAAGGCGATAATAATACTGTATCTCCTTGATCAGCTATTTTTGCTGCCACTTTTACAGCTTCTTCAGCTCCTAATGTCTCCACCACTAAATCCACAACATTCCCAAAGGTTTCAATAATTTTTGCATTATCTACACCTAAACAAACGATGGCTTTTACTTTTTCGCGTACCAAAGGCATTAAATCAAAATAATCATTCCCTTTATCCACTCCTCCAACAATCCACACTGTAGGAGTTTTCATACAGTCAAGTGCATAATAGGTAGCATTCACATTTGTTGCTTTAGAATCGTTTACATAAGAAACGCCTCTAACTTTCATTACTGGTTCTAATCGATGCTCTACACCCTCAAAATCCTCCAAACTCTCTCGAATAGTTTGCTTTCTCACCTTCATCAATTTAGCCGCCATAGCAGCTGCCATAGCGTTTTTAGTATTGTGTTTCCCCTGAATTGCTAATGTCTTTATATCCATTATTACTTCTTCGCTTTTAAGCTTTATAATTAGTTCTTGACCTTTTAAATACGCTCCTTTTTCAACATTTTTCTCTAAGGAAAAAGGCAACAATATGGGTCTAATTTTATTTTTCGACAACCATGAAGTAATGACTGAGTCATCAGCATCATAGATGAGATAATCTTTTTCTGTTTGATTTTTAGTAATTCGAAATTTAGCATCGATATACTCCTTAAAATCATAATTATATCGATCCAGATGATCTGGAGATATATTTGTTATAATAGCAATATGCGGTGCAAAATCCACGATACCATCCAACTGAAAACTACTCAATTCTAATACATAATTTTCCGCCTTAGTTACCGCAACTTGTTCCGCAAAACTATCGCCTATATTTCCTGCTACACCAACATTGAGTCCTGCTTTTGACAATATATGATGTGTTAACAACGTCGTGGTTGTTTTACCATTTGACCCCGTTATTCCAACAATTGTAGCTTCACTATATTTTGCTGCAAATTCAATCTCAGAAATTACCGAAACACCTTTTTTTAGCAAGGAAACCACTATAGGAACACTTTCTGGAATCCCGGGACTCTTCATCACTACGTCCGCCTCCAAAATGGTAGCTTCCGTATGTTTTTCTTCTTCAAACGCTATAGCATTGGCTCTTAAAATAGCCTTGTAATTTTCTTTTATTATTCCGTAATCCGAAACGAACACATCATAGTTCATTTTTTTCGCTAAAATGGCTGTTCCCACGCCACTTTCTCCTCCGCCAAGAATTACTATTTTTTTCATGTTATCTCAATTTCAATGTTACGATACTCAGTACCGCCAACATAATTCCAATAATCCAAAATCGCGTTACAATTTTACTTTCGTGGTAACCCGATTTTTGAAAATGATGATGCAATGGCGCCATCTTAAAAATGCGCCTCCCTGCTCCGTATTTCTTTTTGGTATATTTAAAGTAACTCACCTGCATCATTACAGAAACAACTTCTACAAAAAACACTCCTGCAAGCAATGGAATCAACATTTCTTTTCGTACTGCAATAGCGAGCACCGCAATAATTCCTCCAATAGTCAAACTCCCAGTATCTCCCATAAAAACTTGAGCTGGAAATGTATTGTACCATAAAAAACCAATTAAAGCCCCCATAAAAGCAGCAATAAAAATGGTCATTTCACCAGAGTTTGGGATATACATTACATCCAGATAATTGGCCAATAAAATATTACCTGACACAAAAGTAAAGACCCCAATAGCCAACACAATAATAGCCGAAGACCCTGCGGCCAATCCATCTATTCCATCTGTTAAATTGGCTCCGTTCGACACTGCTGTAATGATAAAAATTACAATTGGAATGAATATTATCCAAGCATATGATTGGTAATTATCTCCTAAAAAAGATAGGATTTCTGCATAATCAAATTCGTTATTTTTTATAAATGGAATGGTGGTTTTAGTAGAACTATGAGCTTCTCCAAAAAACGTTGTTTTCCCCGTCTCTACATTCACAACCGGAGTATCCAGCTTATCCTTCATGGTAACATCAGGATGAAAAAACAACATAGAACCTACAATCAATCCAAGCCCTACTTGCCCTAAAATTTTAAAACGCCCTTTTAGACCATCTTTATCTTTTTTAAATACCTTAATATAATCATCTATAAAGCCAATGAGTCCCATCCACAAGGTGGTAATAATTAACATGATGATATAAATATTCTCTAATTTCGCAAACAACAACACCGGAATAAGTGTAGAAAATATAATAATTACACCCCCCATTGTTGGAGTTCCCGCTTTTTCTACCTGTCCTTTTAAACCAAGATCACGTACAGATTCACCTACCTGCATTCGCTGTAAATAATCAATCACCCTACGACCATAGATCGTGGAGATTAAAAGTGAAATCACAAAGGCCATTGCAGATCTAAATGTGATGTACTGAAACACCCCAGCTCCTGCTAAATTGTAATGCGTATCTAAAAAATTAAATAAATAATATAACATCTTATTTTCCTAGTTGATTTAATAATTCTATAACCGTTTCATAGTCATCAAAATGACTTTTAACACCATTTATATCTTGGTAATTTTCATGTCCTTTTCCAGCAATTAAAATAATATCTCCAGAAACAGCCATTTTACAAGCTGCTTTTATGGCTTGCTTTCTATCAGCTACCACTAAGGTCTTATTTATATATTGTTCCTCCACTCCCGCTTCAATTTCTTCAATTATAACCGCTGGGTTTTCGGTTCTAGGATTGTCAGAAGTAAAAATAGCTTGATCACTCATCTGAGCAGCAATTGCACCCATTTTTGGACGCTTGCTTCTATCTCTATCTCCTCCACAACCGACAACAGTTAGTACATTTTCTTTCCTAGTTCTAATTCCTTCTATTGTTTGCAACACATTTTTTAATGCATCAGGAGTATGTGCATAATCCACAATCACCGTAATTCCTTTATCAGACACCATATGCTGAAATCTTCCTGAAACACTTTCTAAATTGCTGATGATCTTCAAAGCCTCCAAGGCATCCATCCCCAACAATTGTGTCACTCCAAAAATGGCCAACAAATTATATCCGTTAAACTGCCCAATTAATTTGGACCACAATTCTTGCTGATTCATCACTAACAACATCCCCGAAAAAGAACTTTCTAAAATTCTTCCTTTATAATCGGCCAATGTTTTTAATGCGTACGTATGTTTTTTAGACTTTGAATTCTGCAACATAAACAGGCCATTTTTGTCATCGGCATTCACCAAAGAAAAAGCTGTTTTTGGCAGGTCATCAAAGAACGTTTTTTTTATATCTCTGTACTCTTTAAACGTATTGTGATAATCTAAATGATCATGCGTTAAATTGGTAAAAACACCTCCTTTAAAATCTAAGCCTACAGTTCTTTTCTGATGAATTCCATGAGAACTCACTTCCATAAAACAGTAGTTACAACCATTATCCACCATCGCTCTTAGGTACTTGTTAATCACCAAAGAATCCGGCGTTGTATGAGAGGTATCATACACCTGATCACTGACCATAATTTTTATAGTAGATAATAAACCTACCTTATAGCCTGCATCCATATAAAGCGAATATAATAAGGTAGCAATAGTGGTTTTTCCATTGGTCCCGGTAACTCCAACCAATTCCAATTCCCGAGATGGATTTCCATAAAAATTAGCAGCCATAACAGCCAACGCAACAGAAGAATCACGCACCTGAACATAGGTAACATGCTCCTGCAGTTTTTCCGGAATCAACTCACAAACAACAACTACAGCACCTCTACTGATAGCATCCTCTATATACACATGCCCATCTACAACGGTACCACGTTGTGCCACAAAAACATCGTTTTCCTTCACAGATCTAGACGAAAAAGAAATCTCTCGTACTCCCACTTCATCTCCTCCAATAACTTGGACGATTTCTACAGATTTCAGTATGTCTTTTAATACTATCATTAAGCTACTTTTAAAAATATAATTGCTCCTTTTTTTATTTTATCACCCACTTTAATGGACTGATGTTTTACCGTCCCCACACCATCTATACGTACTTTTAATCCTAAATTTTCAAGAATAGGAATGGCATCCATACCCGCCATTCCTATGACCTTTGGGATTTTACTAAACGCTTGTTCTGAGACATCATCAAAATGCTGATAAGATTTCTGAACACTTGTGAAACGAGGGGTCGTTTTATCGACTTCATCTATAATATAATTAGATGTATATATTTTTTGTGCAATATCTTTAAATACAGGACCTGCTACATCTGCTCCATAATAACCAGACTTTCGGGGCTTATATACCATTACATAACAGGTATATTTAGGATTCTCTGCAGGAAAAAAACCTGCAAAAGATGCTGAATACGCCCTTCTCTGATTTTTTTTCCAATACTCTACTTGGGCGGTACCTGTTTTCCCTGCCATAGAAAAACTAGGCGAATACAAACTCTTACCCGTCCCTCTTTTGACAACATTTTTTAATATCTCTTGAATTTTACGGACCGTTTCCTCTGAACAGATTTCATCATTGATCACCTCAGACTCAAAGACCGTATGCGTCAACCCCTGTGCAGACAATTCCTTTACAAATCTAGGTTTCACCATTTTTCCGTTATTGGCGATTGCATTGTAAAATGTCAACACCTGCATAGGCGTCATAGAAACTTCATAGCCATAAGACATTTGTGCTAATGACAAACCACTCCACAACGAATCTTTTGGACTCGGAATAATAGCATCTCCCTCTCCTTTCATATGTAAGCCTATCTTCTGATCCAACTCCATATCACGCAATCCTTCCACAAATTTCGATGGCTTGGTTTTATAATGTTTTTGAATCAACTTTACAATTCCCACATTGGACGAGACTTCAATCACTCTTGCAGCTGAAATTTTTCCATAACCCTTACGGTTCGAATCCTTAATTGTATGGTTTTTTACACGGTATGTACCGTCCTGAGTATCTACCACAGAAGCCGTATCAATAAGACCGTCTTCCATTCCCACCATTAAAGCAGCCAATTTAAAGGTTGACCCTGGCTCATAAGAAGCGCCAACAGCATAATTTAACCTTTCATAATATTTTCCATTATTACCGCGCCCCAAATTAGAGATGGCCAAGATATCCCCAGATTTGGTATCCATCACAATAGCACACCCATGGTCTGCATCGTGTTTTTCTAATTGACGCAACAAAGAATGATGTGTGATATCCTGAATATTAATATCCAGCGTAGTCAACACATCCAAACCATCTACTGGCTCTCTTTCATTATTATCATTAATAGGTCTCCACTGTCCTTTGGCAATTTTTTGCTTCTTGCGAATTCCTGTTTTTCCCTTTAAATATTTTCGATAAGCCCCTTCTATTCCCGGCGCTCCTCTATAATCGTCATACCCTATAAAACGTTCAGCTATCTTACCTAAAGGTCGCGCTCTCACACTTGATTGTTCCGCTATAAATCCACCTCCATAAACACCTAAATTAAAAATAGGAAAACGCCTCATTTTCATATAGTCGTTATACCCTATATTTCTAGTAATAAATAAATAGCGATTTTTTCTAGCGCGTGCTTTTCTTATTTTCTTTTCCCATGCACGTGGTGTATTCCCAAGCATTTTTGACAATTCCTTGGCCAAGCCAGCGACATGCTCCTCAAACTTTTCTAATTTCACCGACACAGGATCCATACGGATTTCAAACTTAGACATGGAGGTAGCTAACAAACTACCATCTACCGCAAAAACATTTCCTCTATTTGCATGTACCGTATCCCTCTTTACATATATTTTCTCAGATAGGCTGCGATACTTCTCCCCTTCATTAATCTGAATGGAACTCATTTTATAAATAATTAACAGCAGGAAAAGCACCATTCCAATAGAAATGATGATTAATTTATTTACAATATTTTTTTTCTCAACCGCCAAATTAATTCTCTTTTTTATATACTACTTTAATAAGTGTTGGTGGTACTACGCTTGGTCCCAAACCTAAAGTATCCACTCTTTTCCTTACTCCCGACTCCAGCTTTACCTGCATAGAGATGGTTCTTGTATCCACAAAATACGCCTGCAATTCTTTAATCTCCTTATTCAACTTTGCGATTTCCATCACTTTAGCATCAGAACTATGAGAACTGGAAATCATAATTAAAATTAATATGACCACAAAAAAGATAACACGCCAATTCCGCATACCTTCTTCTTCTGTTAAAAAGCTACCTTTTAACACATTAAAAAACCAATTCTTGATCAATGTTATAAACTTTTAGTTGCTATTCTTAGTTTTGCACTACGTGCCCTGTTGTTTTCTGCAATTTCTACTTTTGATGGGACAATTAGTTTTCCCACTTTTTTCATCGGAACCTCAACGTTTCCATAAAAATCTTTTTCTGGCAAGCCTTCAAACTTCCCATGCTGAATAAACCTTTTTACCAACCGATCTTCCAAAGAATGATAAGAGATGACACTCAACCTTCCTGTATCAGATAGAATAAGAGGTATCTGCTTTAAAAAATCCTTTAACACTTCTAGTTCCTGATTCACCTCGATACGAACAGCCTGATATATCTGAGCTAAAATCTTATGCTCTTTACTTGCAGGCAAAAACTGCTTTAAAGCCGATTTCAAATTAAAACTTGTCTTTATAGGAGCAAAAGAACGCTCTTCAACAATTTTTTTTGCGATAGCCCTAGAGTTTCGCAACTCTCCATATTGAAATAATATATTTGCCAAATCCTCTTCAGAATACGTGTTGATTACACTAAAAGCAGACAAATCACTTTTCTGATTCATTCTCATATCCAAATCTCCGTCAAAACGTGTAGAAAACCCTCGTTCCGAAGCATCAAATTGATGAGATGACACTCCTAGATCCGCCAACACACCATCTACTTTTTTCACACCATAAAAGCGTAAGAACCTTTTTATATTTCTAAAATTCTCTTCAATTAAAACAAATCGCTCATCATCCAGCTTATTTGCCACTGCATCTGGGTCCTGATCAAAAGCAAACAACTTTCCTTCTGGCCCTAAACGATTCAAAATCTCTTGCGAATGCCCTCCACCTCCAAAGGTTACATCCACATATATTCCTGATGGGTTAATATTCATCCCATCGATACTTTCTTTTAATAATACTGGATTATGATACATCTTGTCCAAAATTTAAATTTCCCATTACTTCTTCGGCTAAATCACCGAAATCATCATCATCATTAATAAACGCCTCATACTTGTCTTTATCCCAAACCTCAATTTTATCGTTCTGACCTATCAAAACAATATTTTTTGAGATACCAGAAAACACCAATAAATCCTTTGGAATTAAAAAACGTGTGGCAGAATCCAAGTCCACTTTTTTTATCCCTGCCGTCAATTGACGCACGAATCTGTCGTTTTTCTTGTTAAATCTATTCAATTTTCCAACCTGCTCCATCACCACATCCCAAGACTTTTTGGGATACAAATCCAAACAAGATTCAAACACTGCACGCTTCAAAACAAAGCCATCTTCCAACATCTCAGCCAGTTGCTTTCGAAAACCCATAGGCAAAGCTACACGCCCTTTGGCGTCTACTTTACACTCATATGTTTCGATTAAATTAACCATTCCGACTTTATAGATTTAACCCAAAAATAGAAAAAATTTCCCATAATCTCCCACAATTCCCCACTTTGTTGATAACTTTTAACGTAATTCAACGAATACAGATAGAAAATTGAAGAACAGTGAGTTAAAAGTAATTTTAACGCTTCATTAATACTGTGTATAAAAAAATCGTATTTTGGCATAAATTGGCTACCTTTGCGTAGTTAAAAACCAACCATAAATGACCCAACAACTAATCAAAGAAGATAAATATAGCTATTTAGAAAAAGGCGAAGGGCAACCAATCATAGTTTTACATGGACTAATGGGTGCACTTAGTAACTTTGAAGGCGTGTTAAATCATTTTTCAGAAATAGGTTACAAGGTATTAATCCCAGAATTACCAATATTTGAACTTCCTCTACTAAAAACTAATGTTAAAAACTTAGCTAAATTTGTAAAAGAATTCATTGAATTTAAAAATTTAGAAGATGTAGTTTTACTAGGGAATTCACTTGGAGGTCATGTGGCATTGTATTTCGCGAATAACCACCCCGAAATGATGAAAGCCATGGTACTTGCAGGAAGTTCAGGACTTTACGAAAATTCTATGGGAGATTCATATCCTAAAAGAGGAGATTACGAATACATTAAAGAAAAAACATCCAATGTTTTTTACGACCCTACTGTAGCCACAAAAGAGCTTGTAGACGAAGTGTATGACATGGTAAACGACCGAAGAAAAGCGATTAAAATCATAGCCCTTGCCAAGAGTGCTATTAGACATAACATGGCAAAAGACTTACCTAATATTGAAACCAGAACATGCTTAATTTGGGGGAAAAACGATATTGTTACACCTCCAGAAGTTGCTGTAGATTTCGAAAAACTATTGCCAAATGCTAATCTTTTCTGGATAGATAAATGTGGACACACTCCAATGATGGAACATGTTGATATATTTAACGGATATCTAGAAAATTGGTTTAAAGAACACAATATTTAAGATGAAAATTAAAACAGCTAAATTTATTATTAGCAATACCGATGTTAACAAGTGTCCAAAAGATGCTATTCCAGAATATGCATTTATTGGAAGATCTAATGTTGGAAAATCGTCGTTAATTAATATGATTACCGACCATAGTAAATTAGCTAAAACCTCCGGTACACCAGGAAAAACACAGTTAATTAATCATTTTATGATTAATGAAGAATGGTTTTTAGTGGATTTACCAGGATATGGATATGCGAAAGTATCTAAGAAACTTAGATCTGGTTTTCAAGGATTTATAAAGGATTATTTTGAGCAACGCCAACAACTCGCCTGTACTTTTGTATTGGTAGATTGTAGGCACGAGCCACAAAAAATTGATTTAGAATTTATGGAATACTTAGGTGAAAACGGCATCCCTTTCGCTATTGTTTTCACTAAAACAGACAAGATAAAACTTTCTGAGCTAAATAAAAACGTTGCTTTTTACGAACGTAAAATGAAGCAAGGTGCGTGGGCGGAAATGCCAAAATGGTTTATTAGTTCTTCAAGTACTTCTGAAGGAAAAAAAGAAATTTTAGACTATATCGACCAAATAAACGTTGATTTAAGCAAGCTTTAAAAATGGCATCTACAGTAGATACCCTTGAGGTTTTATACGAAGACAATCACTTAGTAATTGTCAATAAAAAAGCAGGAGACATAGTCCAAGGTGATAAAACTGGAGACACGCCTCTTAGCGATATTGTAAAACTATATATCAAAAAAAAATACAACAAACCTGGCGATGTCTTTTTAGGTGTCGCTCATCGTTTGGACCGCCCTACTACAGGCGTTATTATTTTTGCTCGTACCTCAAAAGCACTAGAAAGACTTAACAAAATGCTCCGAGAGCATGAAATAAAAAAGACGTATTGGGCATTGGTAAAACAATTACCTTCTTTAGATAAGGATACGTTGGTTCATTTTTTAAAAAAGAATCCAAAAAACAACAAATCTACCGCCCACACTTCTGAAATAAAAGAAAGCAAGCGTGCCGTACTACATTATAAGTTGCTAAAATCGTTGAATACTTTTCATTTATTAGAAGTAGATCTTGAAACAGGTAGACATCATCAGATTCGTTGTCAATTATCAAAAATTGGAAGTCCTATTAAAGGGGATTTAAAATACGGTTTTAATCGTAGTAATAAGGACGCAAGTATTAGTTTACACGCACGCCATATTAATTTTATCCATCCTGTAAAAAAAGAACCGGTTTCTATAACTGCTCCCTGCCCAAACGATGTTGTTTGGAAAGCTTGTGAGAAGAACTAAACTATACACATTTTGTTTTCAAAGATGGAGATTACCACGTCGTTCCTCCTCGTAATGAACAGAATCACACAAAAAGGAACGGAGAAGTAATACTATTTAAAAAGAAGTTTAAAACGTTAAAGCTCCTTCCATTTTCTCATTAATTTCCTTCAAACACAAGTTCCCAATACTTCCTTCATGGGTATGATTTACTGTTTTTTCAGGATTAAAATTACCTTCTTGAATTTCTTTTCCCACCATTTTATAGGCATCTCTAAAAGGTATTCCCTGCTGTACTAATGTATTTACCGCCTCTACACTAAACAAATATGTGTATTTATCATCTTCTAATATCGTCTCATTTACCTGAACGTTTTCTAAGGAATAATGTAACATTTCCAAACAAGATTTCAAGGTAGAAAAATTAGGAATCAGGCTTTCTTTTAATAATTGTAAATCCCTGTGATAACCACTTGGTAAATTATTTGAAATCAAGGTCATTTCATACGGCATGGCCTGTAACTTATTACATTTCCCTCTTATCAACTCAAAAACATCTGGGTTTTTCTTATGTGGCATAATACTAGACCCTGTGGTTAATTCGTCTGGAAATGCAATAAAACTAAAATTTTGACTCATATACAAACAGATATCCATACTCATTTTGGACAAGGTTGCCCCCACACTACTAATAGCAAATGAAATAGATTTTTCCAATTTTCCACGCCCCATTTGAGCCGCTACCGAATTGTATTTTAAGGTTTCAAAGCCCAATAATTCAGTGGTCATAGCTCTATTAATTGCAAACGAACTTCCATAACCAGCAGCAGAACCCAACGGATTTTGATCCGCTACTTTAATGGCTGCATTTATAAAATACATATCGTCTATTAAACTTTCTGCATAGGCAGAAAACCACATTCCAAAAGAAGAGGGCATCGCTATTTGCAAATGCGTATATCCTGGCAGCAACACTTTTTTATAACGCTCAGCCAATGACATTAGTAAATCAAATAAGGCTTTTACATCTGCTTTAATTTCTTGTAATTTATCTTTTGAATAAAGCTGAACATCCACTAAAACCTGGTCATTCCTAGAACGAGCGGTATGTATTTTCTTTCCTGCATCTCCTAATTTCTCTGTCAATAGATACTCTATTTTTGAGTGTACATCTTCAAATGTATCCTCAATAGTAAACGTTCCTTCGTCAACCGTCTCACCAATAACCTGTAATTCTTTTACTAACAATTCGCATTCATCACCGGTTAAAATACCGATGCTCGACAACATTTTTGCATGGGCTATATTCCCCAAAACATCATATTTTGCCAATTCTAAATCCAATTCTCTATCATTTCCTACGGTGAAAATATCTATCTTTTTATCTGTCGAAAATCCTTTATCCCAAAGTTTCATTTACTTAATTTTAATATGTTTAATTCTTTTTTATCTCCTTATAAAACCACCTCTGAAAGCAGTTTTACATAGGTATCCACACCTTCTTCTATCTCTTCCAAAAAGATAAATTCATCCGCAGAATGTGATCGAAGCGTATCTCCAGGTCCCATTTTTACTGACGGGCAAGTCAAACCTGCCTGATCAGATAAAGTAGCAGAACCAAAGGTTTCCAAGCCCATAGAAACTCCCGCTTTTACAATAGGGTGTTCTAAAGGTATGGACGATGAATTGTGACGCACCGAACGTGCTTGCACATCACATACCGTATGCTCTTGAATAATAGCCAATACTTCTTGATTACTATACGCATCAGTCACACGAACATCCACTACAAACGACGTTTCTGCAGGAATTACATTGTGTTGACTTCCCGCATTTATCTGGGTCACCGTCATCCTTACATCACCCAACACCTCCGACTTTTTTGGAAATTTATAATGCTGAATCCACGCTATATCTTCCATTGCTTGGTAAATAGAATTTACTCCTAAACCGTGTGCAGCATGCCCAGGCTCCCCGACAGAAACCCCATCCAACACCAACAATCCTTTCTCCGCAACAGCCATTTGCATTTTTGTAGGCTCTCCTACAATAGCTACTTCAAATTTAGGTAATTGATCTATCAAGGTACGCAAACTATCTGGCCCCGAAGATTCTTCCTCCGCAGAAGCCACCATCAACAAGTTATATGTTAAGTTTTCCTGATTGTAAAAATGAGTAAAAGACGCCAGTAAGGACACCAAACACCCTCCTGCATCATTACTTCCTAAACCGTATAATTTCCCTTCTTCTACAAAAGCCTCCAAGGGATTATTTGTATATCCTTTATTTGGTTTTACAGTATCGTGATGAGAATTCAGTAAAATTGTAGGCTTTTGAGCATCATAATGTTTATTCACTGCCCAAACATTGTGTTTGGAAGTTTTAAAAGGAATGGAATGCTTCGTAAAATACTGTTTAATTAAGGTAGCAGTCCCTTGCTCTTCACCTGAAAATGATGCTGTTTCTATCATTTTCTTAAGCAACTCAATGGCTTCTTTTTTTAATTCTTTCATCTTATAGTTGAATATTTGTACATATTACAGATTCCGAAGATATCATGTTTGTATTCCCTATCTTTATATGAGACACTCCCTTGTGCAATGCCCTAAAACAATTTTCTAATTTTGGTAACATTCCGTCAGAAATAACACCTTGCTCCACAAAATCCGCATAGGTATTTGTATTCAATGCTGTAATGACAGAATCTGGGTTCTTAACATCGGTTAACACGCCTTGCAATTCAAAACAATACATTAACTCCACTTGAAATCCCCTACTCATAGCAATGGCAATTTCACTGGCGATGGTATCTGCATTTGTATTTAATAATTGCCCTTTTGTATCATGTGTTAACGCACAAAACACAGGTGTAAACCCAGCAGAAATTAATGCCGTAATATTTTCTGAATTCACTTTTTTAACATCACCCACATAGCCATAATCAATGGTTTTCACAGGTCGCTTTACAGACTCAATGGTATTTGCATCAGCCCCAGTAAGTCCTATCGCATTACATTTATTTTGCTGTAATCCGGCTACAATGTTTTTATTTAACAAACCGGCGTAGGTCATAATAGCAATGTCTAAATTCGGTTTATCCGTTATTCGTCTTCCGTCTATCAATGTAGGACTCAATCCTAATCGCTTCGCAAAAGCTGTCGCAGATTTCCCACCACCATGCACTAATATTTTTGGTCCTTTCACCTCTGAAAACTGAGATAGAAATTGACTTAAATCTTTTTCATTCTCAATAACATTACCGCCAATTTTTACAATGGTTAATTTAGTCATTTTCTA
>Ga0209395_1004945_pt1 | contig 15288 bp, 16 predicted proteins | sample GOMGulsemesocosm_3_FD_184635 | JGI IMG/M metagenome (GOLD analysis project Ga0209395, IMG submission 184635) | Methane-oxidizing microbial communities from mesocosms in the Gulf of Mexico - GOM9D Gulf of Mexico (SPAdes) (version 2) | ecosystem: Environmental > Aquatic > Marine > Cold seeps... | reverse complement strand
CTTGGGGCAAATGGCGCGTAGCGTTATGCGGCAGTTAAATAGCTTCTCTGCTTGCAGAGGCATTTTAATATTTTAATGTTTGGTTTTCCAATATATATATTTTCTTATTTCTTTTCATATATAACAACTAACGCTTATTAAGTAATTAAAATCACTAACTTACTATTTAAAATCACTTATTTTAACACCTAATAAAAAATGGTCGCACAATTCATTAAAGGCGCTATGACGCGCCTAAACATAATATTTTTATCAAGGTAATGGATATCGAAATGCGAAAGTTTAAGCGGTTTAGGGCGTTTAGGGGAATTGCAGATGTAGAGATTTACACTGCTTGAGCGGTGTTATTTGAAATGCTGTTTAATGTGAGCGGGTATTAGGGCTAAACTTTGCCTTTAGCCCAAACCTCAAAGGAGCTATATTTGATACGGGCTTGCTCTCTTATCCACGATGGTAACTTATCAGGATATTCAGCAGAAAGTTGTTTAGCGTAAGCTGCTAGCTCTTGTCCGTACTGACGTTTCAATTCAGCAGAATGCGCAGGGGGAACGGTGTTTTTCGGGGCTGTTTTATTGATTTTGTTAACTGCACTTTTCGCGCTTCCGCCCAGAACTTGACGCATTTTAAGCCTGTTCAACGCTTGCTTTGCATCCGCTTCCTCTGGGTTTTTCCTCGCAAACTTCTGTTTTAACTTTGTGAGCTTTTCAGAGCAGAAATCACGAAGTGATTGAAGTTGTGCGTATGTGATTAGCTTGGTTGCAACCAAAAAATCAGGGTTAAGTGTTTTTATTGCAGTACTAGCCCGCATCTTCGGTGTTTTAGAACCATCGGGTTTTGTTTCAAATTCACCTTCAATAACACGATAGATTCTGTGAACAGTGAATGCTCCACTTTCTTTTAGCTTTCTCCATCCGCGCCAAAAGCGCTGGTCAGTATTTCCATCTTCATCAACCAGATTTATTACAGCCGCTATTTCATCACAATCACGATGAATAAAATCACCGTTAGCCAACGGTGTACCTACACGAAGTGACGCATATTCAGCAAATTGGAAGATTGCTTGCATGATAAGTACAGATACCTCACAACCTTCACTGCGAGGTTTTCGTAATGAACCATCCTGGTTAACTGAACCTGATAATCCAGCGAGTGTTGGCATTACTTCATGGGGAGCGTAGTAATAAGAAGGAGCACCATCAATAAGCTTTTGAACAACAATAGGGAGCTTATTCTTTTTAGCAGGTTGCTTGAATTTATGCCACGCGGGATTTTTCGGATCATGGCCGCAACGGTTACCAGAACCAGCATGAGACTGTTTTACTTGTTGTGTTGTTCTTGATTCACTTGCGGACATAGAGCACATCCTCAACAATAGAACCGTAGACCTGATACTGGAGCAGGGATTGGTTACATTGATGAACGTGCTTTTTGTGTAGTAAAAAACTACAACATATATGTGTATTTTTCATTTTAGATTCTCATAGATTTGTGGGCTGCTCAGGTGATAAATCCGAACAATTAAATAACGATACATCATTGCCAAATAAAGATCAAACACTTAATTTTGGGTACAAAAAAGCCGACACTATGAGGAGCCGGCTTTTTTGCAAATGCTTACGTCAAAGAATCACCAATGACACATTCTTAATTTTAAAGAAATAGAATACTATGCAGTGCACTTTTATCCTAAAATCTAAATACATTATATATCAATAAAAAACATTTTTACAATATAAATTCTATCTATTTATCTACATTCTCTCTGACTATATCAGAATTTATATCTCCGATTGAGTTATTTTCAAGCATTACAATATCTGAGTGAGCAAATATATTATGTATAACATAAGGTTTTATTTTAATTACACTAGGTTTATCAATATTCTTAATGAATACATCATCAGAATCAACCCCCCTATATCTTAATGTAATACAACCACTTAGAAGGACGAATACTTTTTCTACCGTTCCTTTATTCAGTCCTTTGTGGTAACTATTTCCACTCAAAGTGTTAGCTTTACGCGTTAAGTAAATGAACTCTCGGTAATCTTTAACTGAAAAAGATTTGGTAAGACCTCTTTCATCGTCACCTATATGGTTAAACTCTGTAACTTCTAGCATTTTTAATCCCTACGTCTTACGTAGTCTATTTCTTGATCGGATAGCGTTTTTTCCATCCAATCAAGAGGGGTTAATCCAATCGCATTTTTTACTGATGTAATACTACTATTTGAATGTAGTATTTCTTTTGCCATTATTAGTTTATTCAGTCGTCTACCAGTTTCTTTTTCGGTATTTTTCATCACCCAGTGTAGTGGAAATGCATCAAAATCATTACCACTAACGAGTAAGTCAGATAGCTGCTTCAAATGTATTCCATGCCCTTTTTCTGCCGAAATATGTAAGGGAGTAAATCCTCTTGAATCAGTTAAAATCATCTTTTTAGCCAGAAATGGTTTTAAGTCTATATTATGAAAAGCAGCAAAATGGACAGGCAACTGCCCGAATATATTTTTCCTGTATTTCAACTTTGGATATAATTCATTTATTAGCAATGCCTTTCTATGGTTAATCATTAAAGCATAATGCAATATGTTATTACCCAAACGGCACGTACTTACATCAAATTCCGACTTATTTATTTTATCTAAGAACTTGCAACAATCGATATCGGACAGTTGAATTTTGGGGTCAAAAAATAACCTCGAAAGTGAAACTAGCACATTATTCTCATGGAATAATTTTAAATTCATATCACTCAATGAATTTAACCTTGATCTCTTTACCTTTAAAAAAGGTATCAGCAAATATTTTACATGAAGCTATGCTCTTAAATATTTTAGGGGACCCTCGCCGAGTTACAAACAAAATGTCTACATCGTTACACTTAGCTTGAAAGTAAATATAATTATTCGACATAACCATCTGTATTTTCATCTCTGTATTTTCTATAAATCCAGATAATTGGTGTGGGTATACATTAACAGCCATTAAAGATAAACCTGTATTTTTGTTATTTTACTTTTCTGTAGAAGCTTTAATGCAGAATCAGAACTCCTAAAAAATTTCTTATGTCCTTTTGAGTCAGACAAGAACGAATTAGTATTGTCATCAGATAATATAGATATAAAAAAACCAACGTCATTTTTATACATAGACACCTCCTTTACCATCCCTAACGCATACATAACTTGTAGTTTTTCGATTTGAACCAACATACGAAAGCCAACTTTAATATTAAACAATATCTCACATTGTCGGGTGTAAATAAATTACATCTGAAATAAAGTTGCCAAAACTTGAATTTTGGTTTAAATTACCAAATGTCGAGTTTTGGTAATTGATATTCAAATGTACGTGAACTGATAATCCATGTCCAAAACCAAAACTTTGATTCGTTAACTTATATATAAGCAGTAATCATAGAAAATATAAGCAGTAATAAGCGAATCATCACATTTCGCACTTTAAAAAGAATGCTTTGGGTTTTCACACTATGAAGAGTGTAATTCTAAGCGAAAACGACTGGCAAGTCATAAATCATGCAAGACACACTAACACTGAGAAATTACTCTCAATGGTTAGTTATTCTTCATTAAACAAGGATTAAAAAATGAACAATAAGATACTAGGCTGTGCGGTAGCTATATCCACCGTTTGCCTCGCGGTAACACAACCAGTACTGGCTGCTGATTTATTTGCGAATGCGAAAGTGGCAATCAAAGAATCTGCGGGTACTGGCTCCAGCATCGAAACAGCCATGTTGTCCGTTGGTTTACTAGGAGGAATGGCAACGGGGTATTTGACGAAGAACTGGCTTGGTGGTATTGGCGGGTTTGCCGCAGGGATGATTTTCTGGAAATTCGCTGCACCAATAGTAGGGCTTTAATATGGAAAACCCACGCGAGTTTTACGCGCTGCCGAAACACCTAAACAACGGGAAAACTCTTGTGGGTTTACCTATTGATGAAGTCCTACCCTCAGTGATTTTTTTCACAGTTCTTTTTTTTTCCAAATATGAGCTTACAGGTTTTGTTGGCGCGACCGTTTGGTTTGTAGGGTTGAGAACCCTAAAATCGCAGTTTGGCGATAATGTGATTGCATTATCGATTTACTGGTTTGGCTCAAAAAGCGTTGCAGAACAGGTATTTAAACGTAGCCCCCAATCAACACGTCGATATTGGTTATTCTAATGTTAAAAGCAAATGAAGTTAGCGTTGTCGCTATCAGTAAAACCTTAAACTATTTACTCGTCATTGGCTTTTTAATATCTATGTTTGCCAATGCAATATTATCCGTTGCGCTTTATCAAGTTGCCGTAAACAAAACATCCACCATTACACCACCGATTATCTCCAAGGCATTTAGCATATCAGGCAGCAAGGTAGACGAAAGCTATCTTGCTCAAATGGGCGAGTATTTCCTCTACTTAAAACTCAATGTCACCCCTGCCAATGTAGAGAGACAATATAGCCGATTACTTGATTATGTCAGTGCTGATTATTGGAGCAGCATACAACCTCGCCTTGTTCGCGAAGCGAAAGAACTACGAAAATCCAATATATCGAACACGTTTAACGTAACACGGATAAAAGTTAATTTAGCAGCAATGGCAGTGCGCATGGACGGCACATTGAATCGATATGTCGGTAGCAGGCCATTAACACCTGAACCAGCCACGTATACCGTAAGCCTAAGCTACGCCAGCGGTGTTTTAACTATAACAGGAATAAGCAAGGAGAAAGCGGTTCATGATGACAAGTAGAAAACACTTTAAATTCCTTACTACGGTGTTACTCACCTTGGTCTTTTCAGGCGCGGCATTAGCAAAAAACGTCCCAGCGACTGTCTATGCGTTTGATGATAATGACACGATACCGATTAAGCTATCGTCACTGAACCTAAATAGATTAGTTGTTGAGGATGACAAAATATCCGCCCTGAGTTGTCCGATTGGTTTTTGCACCACAAAGGGCAGTTCAAAAGACAAGTCAGGCTCTATCACAGTTAAACTGAATATTGCATTACCGTTTACAGCCCACGTATCTACAACCAAAGGACGCAACTTTGCACTGTTCATAACCCCCAAGGCCACGCCAGCTATCGTATCTAAATTTAAAGCGAGCAACAGCCACATAACCAAAAAATCCGTGTTCTCACGCGCCTTTGACTACCCAGTGCAAATAGCCAAGCTGACAAAATCAATGGTACTATGGTCACGCTTGAAAACGCCGATAGACGGTTTCAAAGCCCACCCCGTTGACCCCGCATCACTACCAAAAACAAACAAAGCCGATTTAGCCATTATTCCTCAAACCGTTTTTGTTGGCGCTGATTACTCCGCTATTATTTACAAACTAAAAAACCAAACGAAAACAACAATGCCAATCACAACAGCCCAGTTCTATAGCTTTTCAGCCCGTAGCGCATCAATCACCAAGGACGTACTCGCGCCCGATGAAGAGGCGTTACTTTACATCGTGACAGGCGGAGGTGTTAACCATGCTCGATAAATTATTTAAAAAGGCCATGAGCGACCCAAGCGGTGATTTTGAGACGGGAAATGAGATCAATAGCAAAAACGAAAAGCGCAATAACGTATTTTCTATCGCGGCTTTTTTCACGTTGTTACTCATTGGTTTTGCTGCATATGAGTTAACCCGCCCCCCAATACAGGTAGCACCAGTCAGTGAAATCATTGATTTCACCGAAATTGTCGAAGAGGACTTCACGACAAAAGACAATCAATCCGCACTCAGCGAGCAACAAGCCGAACTTATCGCCCAACAAATAAAAATAGATAAATTAACAAGTGCAATGGCAGGATTGAAAGAGCAAACGGATAACAGTGCAAAAATGCAGCAAGAAAGCTTTAGGGCGTTTGAGTCCAAGCTATCAACATACTTTGAGCAATCCAAGGAAGACGTACAAAAATCAATGAATGCGCTTGCTGAAAACATGGCGTTAAAAGGGTCAAAAAATGACAATGGCGAGTCTGCCGTAACGTTAAATTCTCACAGTGAATTCGGCACATACCCAAGAGGGCCGCGCCCTTCTGTGGGTGAGACCGTTGAATATGATGATGACTTTAGTTATCAACCATCACAAAAGCAATCGTTCACCCTAAGCGGCATTGATAGTTTTGATTTCACTTGGGAGCAAGCCGAAGAAGACAAAAAACGTAGAACAATCGAAAACTACGTCCCTACGGGTACCTTTGTAACCGCCGTAGTCACAGGTGGCGCAGATACTAACGCAGGGGCGCTTGGTCAAGGCGATACCGTCCCAATGGTGTTCCAAACACTGAATGAGGGCATCTTACCTAACGGCGAAAAATCGAGGTTAAAGAACTGCACAATAACCGCCTCGGCATACGGTGAAATATCATCAAGTCGCGGCATTGTACGCACAAACCGCATGAGCTGTATCTTTAAAAACGGTGAAATAATCGACTTACCTATTAAAGGTACGGTGTTTAATTTCGGTCGAAATGGTATCCGTGGCACAACCATCCTTAAAAACGGAAAAATTGTTCAAATGGCGGGGATATCAGGCATATTAACGGGGATTGGCGAAACAGGTAAATCACTGTCATCAACAACCTCAACATCCGCTCTTGGCTCTTCATCGAGTGTAGACCCCTCTAGCGCAGGGTTAAACCTATTGGGTAATGCAAGTTCATCAGTGGGAAGCAAACTCGCTGATTACTACATCAAACTTGCAGAACTTTACCACCCTATCGTTGAATTAAATCCTGGCAACGTAGTTAATATTGTTTTCCTCGCAGGCTTTCCGCTCGATGCACTCGGCATTGAGGAATACGAAGAAGAAATAGCGCAAGAAAATAAGCAGGAATCAAGCTCTAACCAAATTCTTGACGTCATAACCAATAACCCATTAATGAATAATTTACCCCCTGAACTACAGAAAAAAAACAACCAGTTCGGGCAGCAAACATCCCCGTTTGTTAATTGATCACTTTAAGGGAACCTTATGCGTAAATCACAAAAAACAATGAAAACAATGAAAACAATGAAAACACCAACCATTATAGCCGCAGTGTTATTACTCAGCGGTTGCGCGGCTGGTTTTGGCGAAGATTATAGCTGTGATTCAGTCGGCGGCATATCAGGCTGCGTCACTATGAATGACATACGCGGCATGGGTGGTGCGGTAAATAATGGCATCGCAGGGGGACTTTCTGGCAGTGAGCTATCCGCGAGTGATATCAATAATACATTTACCATCTTGCCAAGACGAAACAAGTTTGGGCACCCAACCCGTACCCTCGATGAAGTGCAAAAGGTCACTGTGTTTCCGTTTGTAGAAGCAAACGGATTATACGTTGATACAACTGACCTTTACATCGTCTTGGATGATCGTCATTGGTCAGGCCGCCCCGTTCAAGCAATCAGAAAGGATTAACTTATGTTTAAGGATTTGACAGATTTTTTCAACGATTCAAAACGGGTTCACAATCATTTTCACCGTGAGTTACCTTATCGCTTATTCGACAATGAAAATAATACTTTTTTAAACAAAGGCTCAAGCGGATTCGGGTTTAAGGTTGCAGTGCTCGGCGGTGCGAATGATGATTTAATCGAGTCGTTAAACAAATTCATCATGGAACTACCGCAGGGGAATAAGTGGGATTACCACATTTCACTCGTTGGCAATAATCAGGTTTCCAACCTCATTGAAAACAACGAAGTATTAATGAGTCAGCGCGAGGGTATCTGCACCCGTTTAGCAAAAAATGAAACTAAATACGCGAAATTTGCAGCAACTAACGGTTTTATGCACCGACAAAAACATCACTTTGATTTACGCGATCATCACGCCTACTTCTTTGTCTCAACAACAAACAGTGAGCAAGACGTGCTGCTTGATGCAAAAACCGCAATCGTCACCACACTATCACAACTTGGCTTTAACATTGAGCCTATCACGCCTATTACGCTTATTCGATATGTCAGCGAGATACTTAATTTTGATAAGCGCCAAGAGCGACCTAGTGAAGTTGATTACAATGAGTTCGAGCCACTTAACATCCAAATGATTGAACGTAGCAGTGAGTTTCTACTCTCCCGCAAACACACTGACACGCGCCACATGAAAGATGACAGTCAGATAAATACGCGCATTGTTAATCTTGGACTGCGTAAACTACCCAATGATTTTCGTTTGTACGGTTTACCAGAGTGCATTTCATCCTTGCGCAACGTAGCACAATCCATTCCTTGCCCCTACCTACTAACACTGAACTTTAAAGTGGATGAAACAGGTAAGGTGAAGTCTGAAAATGACCGCAAGATAGGCAGCCTGATCAAAACGGTTGAAACAAAAATGAAACTCCTTATTCCCACTGCCGAAGGGGAATTAGCAGAGCGAAAGGATATCCAGCAATCACTTATCGCCAAAACTTACGGTATAGCATCAATGGTATTAACGCTTACCCTTTTTTCAGACGCAGAAAACGATAAGAAACATGTGCAAGCAGCAAAGGGGGCGTTTAGTACGGGCGGCCTAGATATTATACCCCTTGATATGCTCCAAGGTCAGTCACTCTTGGCAATACTGCCGTTCATGATGATTGATGGTTACTGGAAAGACAGCAAACGCGCGGGGCGCATACGCACGATGAAGACCTCAAACTTAGCAAATTTTTTGCCCCTTATTCTCGATAATAAAAACTTTAGTGGCGGTATGTTACTCCCAACCATGCGCCAGCAGGTATCCTTTTTAGACCCGTTTAATTGCGGCAGTGATAACTACAACATTGCAGTAACGGGTGGTTCAGGAGCAGGAAAAAGCTTCTTCATGCAACAACTTGTTAAGTCCGTGTACTCAAAACTCGGCAAGGTATGGATTTTAGACAAAGGGGGTAGTTACAAGAAGTTAACCCTCATGCTAGAAGGTACATACATGACCGCTAGCCAGATATTCTTAAATCCGTTCACCTACCTTGGTGATATTTCCAGCGAGATAGTACTGGATGACGAGGGCAACGAGTTAAACCCAATGGCATTAGTGCTCGATAATATCACCGCGCTGTTTGCGACTATCGCCTCACCGACAGCAGAGCTTAATGCGTTCCAACACGCTACGCTTGGTGACGCGATATTAAACGCGTTCGATGAAAAAGGGGCAAAGACCCTTGTTGACGATGTTCAGGCATCCCTCTTTAACATTGCAAAAAAATTAGGGAACGACAGCCGTATCAGTGACATTGCAACGCAATTAAACAAGTTTTGCAGTAAGGGTATTTACGGTAGCACGTTTAACAAACCATCCATGCTCAACCCCGATGTTCACATTACGACATTAGAGCTAGACGGTTTTCCCGATGCAGTGCTACGCCCCGCTATCTTCGCGCTGATGGTGTCCATCAACCAACAAATGTACCTTTCTGGCAGTCGCTCAACGCCGAAAATGTGCGTGATTGAAGAGGCGTGGTCACTACTGAGCGGCGCAAACGCACATGCCAAAGCATTCATTAACACAGGTTATCGCACAGCACGTAAATTTGGTGGCTCGTTCTGCACAGTAACACAGGGCATTAATGACTTTTTCTCTAACGCAGAAGCGCAAGCGGCCTATAACAACTCGGATATTCACATAACCTTACGTCAAGGTGAAGGCTTTGATAATTTCTTGCAAGAGTATCCGAAGAAGTTCACGCCTTACGAGCAACGCATCATTAAAGATTTTGAAAAGTCCGGTGTCGCGGGGTATAGCTGCGCCATGATCAAAGCGGGTGGTAACACAAGCTTTCATCGTCTTTTTGCCGACCCATACACTCGCGCGTGCCTCTCTACAGAGCCGCATGAATTTGAGTTTTGTGAAAACAAGATGAAACAGGGCGTACCTCTGATGGAGGCTATCGAGTTGACCGCCCACCACTTTTACGGGGATGAAATTAAAGAGTTCAACGCAAAAGTAGAGGCGATGCAAGCATGAAATTAAAACACATTACCTATCTTATTGCGCTGCTAAATCTGTTAATGGCGGGTGCAATCGTCTTCGGGGCGTTTTTCTATCAAAACAGACAACCTGATATTGTCACGTTCGATTTAAAAGCAACACTCAGGCAATACCAAGCCGCGTTAGCACAGAAGAACATTGCCGATAACGAACAAATCAAGCGCGTTACGACATTCTCTAACGTGATAGCAAGCACGACAGCGGCATATAGCGAAAAGCACAATGTCATCATCGTTGTGCCAAATGCAGTAATTGCGGGTGCGGTTGATAAGACACCTGAAATACAGCGTGAGGTTATCGCAACGCTGAAAAATATGAATGCTGCTCCCAGCGTTAACCCTAACGATGGAGTGAATTAAGATGAAAAAAACGCGCACCACTTACTTGATGGTATTGCTACTTTCGAGCGGCTTATTATCGATGACCTTACTTGTGCCAGCAAAAGTAAATGCAAAAGACTTTGGGCGCGTGGGCGCAACATTTGAAATCGGTGAAATCGATATGCTGCAATGGATAGATACGCGATTAAAGCGCTTTGAAGCTAACGGTAAACTCGACAGCTTAAAAGAAGAATTTCAAGACAGGGTAAAGGCGAAAGTTGACCGCCCCAACCCTGTAATGGGGTTAGGCACAACCACAGAGCCTAAGACCTTCTTAGTCAATCCAAGCCTAACCTTGGCAAAAGATATTAACGATGCACAAGGCAACATTCTTTATCGAAAAGGAACGGTTGTTAATCCGTTTGATAGCAGCACTTGGCCTAGTGCCAGCCGTATTAATTATACGTTCAGTAAAACCTTGGTATTCATTGATGCTGATGATTTAAACCAACAAGCTTGGGCGAAGAAGTTCACCCAAGAAAAAACCATTAAATGGATATTAACAAATGGCAGTCCAGGCGAATTCGCAAAAAAAATAAAGACGCGCGTTTACTTTGACCAAGATAGTTCATTAACAAAACGTCTCCATATCCAAAACACACCCTCGGTTGTCAATCAAAAAGGCGTGAACTGGGAAGTCAGGGAAATCGATGTCAGCAAGGAGGGATTTTAGTGAGCAGCATCAAAAAAACATTCTTACTTAACGTACTATTATCTACAGTACTACTGCTTGTGCTTACGCCATTAACGGCGAATGCAAAGGGCGCGGCTTGCGTGGCAAATTTTGTTAATCCCGTCACGGATGTGTGCTGGAACTGCCTATTTCCTATGACGATAGGCTCAGTGCCTGTTGCGCCCTCGGCTTACCCTGATACACAAAACCCAACAATGCCTATTTCTTACTGCCCAAAGCCTCCCCCTATTTTTGTTCAAATAGGGTTAAACATAGGCTACTGGGAGCCTTACGCCTTGGTAGATATCACCCGCGTACCTTATTGTATGGTGAGTTTAGGTATGGAATTAAGCAGTGCAAATCCATCAACAATGGGCGGACGGTCAACCAGTAAAGACGGCGCAAGTGATGGCGGTTTTTATCAAGCTCACTGGTACAAATACCCTGTTATCTACTGGCTGCAAATAATGCAAAGCGCAGCGTGTATGGCTGTAGATTCATTTGATGTGGCTTATCTTACCGAAATCGACCCGCTGTGGAATGACGATGAATTAAGTTTCATCCTTAACCCAGAAGCTATTTTGTTTGGCAACCCCATTGCGCAACTGGCCTGTGTGCCAGAGGCCATTCTAACAACCAGTAACGTAGCACTACCCATTGACGCGCTGTTTTGGTGTTTAGGCTCACAAGGCGGAGCCTATCCATTAACGGGCAATACCGATTACAGGGATACGCCAACCACTGCGGCAACCTCCATTATGGAGCGGCTAAATTATAAGTTGCACCGTCAAGGCATCGTTTGGGAAACGCGCGGCACTGATGGGGCTATTTGCTACCAATGGCCTGAGCCTATTTTACCTAAATCTCGTTATCGCTATCAAATGTCAGGGCCAATCCCTGATGCACTCTGGTGTCACCCTTACGGCACGACAACAACGATTTGGGAGGCGGGGCACGATAATCCTGTAACAGGGGATAACTTCGGTTTCGTGAATTGGCGAAAACGTAACTGCGTCTTTTTGTAGCAACTCTATATCAACAAGAGAAAATAAGAGAAAAGAACAGTTTAGCCTACCTGCATGTGTCGTGATTGAGTTTTTCAATCTCGGCGACACACGCTGGTAGGCTGCGAGCGAAACTGCTGAAGCAAACAATTTAAATAGGGAAGTTTATGCTATCAAAACGTAACAATATCATCACGCATTGCGCAGTATTTGTGCTTTTCATCATGGTTAATCTTATGGTGAGATTACACGCGCAACCAATGGATTTCTACGATATTGACAGGGTTTCTGCCATTGAAAAAAGCAACAAATTTAAACGTTACGTTGATAGTTTGAGTCAATTAGACAACGCGCAACTTAGCACCGCATCACTATCAAGCGTCCTTGATGTGCCAACGCCGACCAAAAACCCCAATGCCAAACCCAAGGGGATGATGGTGTTCGTGTCTCTGACTATGCCAAATATTGCGCTTAAGCAACTTTTAGTGCAAAGCAAAACATTGCAGATACCCCTTGTTATCAGGGGCGTATTACCGCAAGGATTTAAAGGCACACTTGTTCGCATAAACAAGTTACTCGCGCAAAAGGGCGGTAAAAAACTCAATAGCGGCTTTGCCATTAACCCTGAATGGTTTAAAACCTTCAATATCGAGTCTGTCCCTGCCTTTGTGACCATCAAAGAGGGCGCGTGTATGCCGAATGCGCCTTGCATGGAAGATGATTTCGATATTCTTTATGGCAACATTTCGATGTATGACGCACTTGAGATACTCAAAGGCGGTGATGTGGGCGAGATACCCGCCTCAATCCTTGCTCGCTACGAGGCATCATTATGATATTCCAAGGAGAAAAGTTCGGAAACAGGTGCAAAGTGAATAAGCCAAATGGTGCTAGCCATTTGCGCCCAAACACGTTGCTTTGCTTCACACTCCTTTTTGCGCTGCTGACCACGACAGCCCAAGCAAAGCCATTCGCAGAGCAAGCAAAACGGTTTGAGGACGGCGTGGTTTGGACAAAGAATATTAATGTGAAAAAAAAAGACATTAACGTTGAGGATTACTGCGCGGATAGTGACGCTAGCTGTAAAACAAAAGTACACAACCCTGACCAATCGAGCATGAATAGCGCCCAGATTAACAGCAAAAAAACCAGCGCCTACTTTAACGATAAGCAAGCAACAGCAGTCCAAGACAGTTTTGACAAGGGTCGCCCCAAAATAAACCCCAATGATGAAACTTATCGCATGGCGCTTATCGGACAAGACAACGCTTATGAGATAACACATGGCATATCGACAGCTTATGCCGATTGCAACTCAGGCACATCTTGCAACATAACATCAAAATTACAGCATTGTACCATGCCAACAAACAACCCTGTGAAATGCGAAAACTCAGCCTCTCTAGTGGCTGGAAACTGGCATCATGGGAGAAAGGTTTTTAATATTGCATGGGGCGATACTTTAGACTCAGTGACATACAGCATTCCCCAAAACGCAACCAATGCAACGGTCACATTCTCCAATTTAACTGCAATCTACGCGCTAACTAGAAACATAATGGCGAACGGTGTAGTTATCGGCACCATATCTAACAAAATGATTCCGTACACATTTCCGTTAAACGATCAAATTGTGAACAGTAATTCAGTTAGGTTATCCGCAGATGGGCTGGGGCTGATATTGTTCTGGGGTACAGTCACTTACCGCTGGTCACTAGGAACACCAACGGTAAGATGGGCTAGTAATTGCAGCGCCGTACTCCCTTCTTGCAGTTTAATATCGAACAAGTGCATTGAGGGCGGCAAAACCAAGTACGTTGCTGGTCAATCCAAATATCTACCTTGCTGGAAATATCAAAAAACATATAAGTGCAATACTCCCAATACATGCGTTCCCAATTTACCCACTATCAGCCGCACCTGCAAATCAAAACTGATGGGGGTGTGCATTGAATATAACGCGACGCAAAAAATAGAGCATAAGATCTGCAAAGAAAACGCCTTAATTTGCGGTGAAACATCATTCTGCCTTGAGGGTGATTGCTATGACGAAACGCCGACCCAAAGCAAAGACTTTAGTAAGGCCGCATCGATGCTGGCAGCGGCATCAAAAGCGGCAGAAGATATCACCGACCCGCCATTAATTTTCACTGGTAAGAATCAACAATGCACAATCAAAATTGGGGGGATTGCCAATTGCTGTAAAGACGGCGGTTGGGGTACAGATATAAACATAACGTCTTGCAGCAGTGAAGAAAAGGCATTAGGCGCTGCCCAGGAGGAACAACTCACAATACAACTAGGCTCTTACTGCGCTAAAAAAATACTCGGGGCTTGTATCCGAAAAAAAAGGAGCTACTGCGTATTTGACAGCAAACTCGCGCGCATCATCCAAGAGCAAGGTAGACCGCAAATAGGCAGAGGGTTTGGCTCTGCCGAGTACCCTGATTGCAGCGCAATCACCCCCGCAGAAATGCAGAAAATGGATTTCAGCCAAATCGACTTTAAAGACTTTTATGGCGATATGCAAAACAACACCAACTTACCCAACACTGACGAAATCAAAGCGAGGATAGAGAGTGCTTATGGCAGTTAGTAATGCGTTACAGAGAGTGCGTCCAAGCGTTGCACTGGCAATGGTGATAACAATCGTCATGCTCACCCTGACGATTGCACCACAATCACAAGCAAGTGAATCGCCTCACGGCTGGCGTTGGTACGATGACCCGAAAAAAACGAAGGTGAAAAAACAAAAAAAACCGCCGCCACATAACACAGTAACCAGAACGTTAAGCGCAACACAGCAATTAGAGTGGTTCCAAAAAGAACACAAAGAGGTGACGGCAGCCGCGACAATTGACCCAAAGAACAAACAAAAGCAGGAACGATTGATGCGTTTCAATCAGTATATTTCGAATCAAAGCAGTCAAACTGGCATGACATTTAAGCAAGTTCTACTTGAGAACCCAGACCTGTCTTACATCAAAGACAGACCAGTAGAACAGGCGGCAAGAAGCACATATCTGCTACTTGAGCGGGAAAAGAAAGTCCAAGCAGTAAAACAAATGGTCAGTGAGGGATGGGGGTTCTTCTTCATCTATGAGGGTAAAGACCCTATCAGTCAAAAGCTTGCGCCATCGATACAGCGTTTTGCCAATACCCACGGTATTGAGCTACTCGGTATTACCAAAGATGCTGTTGAGATAAGCATTATCGATAACAATATTGCGGATGAAAAAAACTTACA
>Ga0209395_1004939_pt1 | contig 15302 bp, 14 predicted proteins | sample GOMGulsemesocosm_3_FD_184635 | JGI IMG/M metagenome (GOLD analysis project Ga0209395, IMG submission 184635) | Methane-oxidizing microbial communities from mesocosms in the Gulf of Mexico - GOM9D Gulf of Mexico (SPAdes) (version 2) | ecosystem: Environmental > Aquatic > Marine > Cold seeps... | reverse complement strand
TCAACGTTAAATCGCATATTGAAAGGGCAAAGTGGAGTTTCACCAGAAATGGCACTACGTTTATCGAAAGCACTAGGGCGTACAGCTGAGAGCTGGCTTTCAATGCAAGATAATTATGACCTTTGGCCGCGTCAGCGGTCAAATTGTTTTGGTAATGACTTAATTGTAGAAGTTCATTGGGCGCTCCCCTGATTGTGTTTGGTCGCCATCCCGCTTACCGCGATCTCGGTAGGTTGGGGAGAGGGCTCAATGAGTATCAAGCGCATCAAATCTGACGGCTCAAGCTGTCCAATTTTTTGCAAATAAGCAAAGGACGCAAAAAAGCGTCCAACATGCTCCGCAGTTTATGGGGGCGTTGCTTTAACTTAACTTAACTTAACCTGTACCTAAACTTGCACATGTTACTGCTTTTAGTTAAACTTGTCTTATTAACCGTACAACTAGGAAAGGAGGATACTATGAGAATTGTATCTTTTACTGAAGCAAGAAATGGGCTTAAATCTGTGCTTGATCATGTGGTAAATGACGCAGACTATACTGTAATTACACGTAGAGATTCTGAAGATGCTGTTGTTATGTCAATGGATCATTACAACAGCTTGATGGAAACTGTTCATTTATTAAAGTCACCTGCTAACGCAGCTCATCTAGCTCGCTCTATTGGACAATTTCAATCAGCTCAAGTGATTGAGCGAGACATATTAAATGACTAGGTTGTTAGCTTGGACCGATGATGCATGGTCTGATTATGTATATTGGCAAGGGCAAGATAAAAAAACTCTTAAAAGAATTAATAAATTAATTACTGACACTAGACGCTCTCCATTTGAGGGGATCGGAAAGCCAGAATCTTTAAAAGAGAATTTGTCAGGTTTTTGGTCAAGGCGTGTGGATGAATCCAATCGCCTTGTATATGCTGTGAATGATAGCCACATTACAGTTATATCCTGCCGCTATCACTATTAATTTTAACCAGCAGCTATCAAGCGCTTCCACTGGGCCAACTTTTCATTACGCATTTTTGTATTGTCGCTACGCGCCAGTATTACACAAAAATGCTTCAATACAAGTTGCCCGTGAAGCGGGCGTTCGCCCTTCAAGGAGAGTTCATGAGTACGTGGAAATTATCCGTAAAGCCTGATAGTGAGTCAGGCTTTAATCCATTTGATTTATGTAAAGATAAATCACTACTCGGTGTTGGCTGATCACTATTTATGTGGAGTTCCACATAAAACATGTCTGCTTAAAATCGTGTAAGCCGCTATATCTATTGAATATACAGTTGAAATAAATTTTATTCGGTCAATAATCCACTGCCGACGATGCTCGTAATTACGTCCAGCATATTTATCCTCACCGCATAAGAACGAACGTCTTATGCAGCGGTTTACCACGTGATAATAGGACGTTGATGCTAAATCAATTAAGTTGTTTCTGGCGCGAGTCATAACCGCTACTCCTTTATAACCACATCCAATGAGTCTAGTTCAAACATCACTCAGTGTATAAAATTTACACTTGCCAGCAATAAAATTCGCCTGTCCCGTAATTTTCGTAATTTTTGGGCTGACAGCGGTTAATTCTACAGCCTCGTTATACCCTAAATTAAGTGCTGGCATAATGACTTAACCAGATCTAAAATAAAGGCTAAATTTAATGCTTAATTGGTGGTTATTATGAGACAAGTTCTAGCTGATTGTTCAGCGAGTATTTCTGAGCTTAAAAAGAATCCCACAGCTTTACTTAATGAAGCTGATGGTGCTGCTATCGCAATACTAAATCACAACAAGCCTACAGCATATTTAGTCCCAGCCGAAACTTACGAGTGGCTAATGGATGTTGTTGATGATTATGAATTAGCTAAAGTAGTAGAAGAACGTCGTCGTGACCTAGCTAACGCTATTGAAGTTAACTTAGATGACTTATAAATTAAAATTTCTTCCTGCTGCTAAAAAAGAGTGGGACAAATTGGCTGAACCACTTAAAACGCAATTTAAAAAGAAACTTACAGAGAGATTAGAGAATCCGCACATATCGTCAGCAAAGCTGAGTGGATATGATTCTGTTTATAAAATTAAATTGCGAACTGCCGGTTATCGATTAGCTTATGAGATTATGAGATTATTGATAATGAGGTCGTCATCTACGTATTAGCCGTAGGGAAACGTGACAAAAATGCTATTTCTAAAAAATTAGCGTCAAGGTTAGTATAATCGCGGTATAACAACCTAAAATCCGACAGCTTTTGCTGTCGCATTTTTTGCAAAAACAAAATGCGCAAAACCCGCGCCAGCACGCCCCTGGTTAGGTGGGCGTGCAAAAGGAGTTCACGTATGAGAAATCCATCAACGTTATTAATTGTTAGCAATCTTCAAGAATCACTTCAGTTTTATACAAAAGATTTAGGCCTAGATTTAGTCGAAGAGCATTCTGATTGCATAAAGCTGAAGGCTGGCGGCCATGAAGTAATTATGTTTCAAGGAACAATGGATTCAATTCAATATTCACATGGTTATAACGCAAATTCTACGTTATTGTTCACGGTTGATGATTTAGATAGCAAAATTAATCAACTAAAATCGCAGGGTGTAATTTTTGTTCATGAAACACCAAACCAAAATCGGTGGGGGCGTTATTCAGCCTTTAAAGATCCATCAGGTATTGTTCATGAGCTATTCGAACTTTGCATCTAACACATATGAGCCCTAACCCTGTCAATGGGCATTAAGTTTTTTTTGGCCGCGTCAGCGGTCAAATTGTTTTGGTAATGACTGAATCTATTTACTTCGTCTGTCATGGCGGCCGTTAAAGTTACTTACAGCAAACACATATAGAAATAAAGACTAGACAGGCATAATTATCTATCCACAAAAGCAGCCGTTGCTACTAAAAATATTAAACAATCGCTTAGCGTCCAGCGACTAAAAAATAAAATTTATGACCGTCAACTGTATTTCTACCTCAGGATCGTAAACACCATAAATTCAGACAGCACAATGCCGACCACAATAGAGCTATTTAGCGAGTTACGAGTTGGTATGTTCAGTTCAAAAAATCATGCGAATAAATCAACTTCGACTAACATAAACTAATAGCAAACCAGAAATTCCCCACAAAATGTCCTGAGGATTATCATGAAACAATACACTATTAGTTCTAAATTACTCTCGATATCGATAATGCTATTTGTTGTTACTGTTGCTACTCTCTCAATAACGATGTGGCAAGCACTAGAGTCAAATAATCAACAAATTACCCAACAAACACACCAGGCTTTAGACAATGAAATAAAACAAAAATTGACGGCCACGGCCTCTCAATACAGTGAGCGGGTCTCTGCCTTTATTAATGAGGCGTATCGCGTGCCCTACTCTTTCTCAGCCATCATGAATAGCGTTGGCACTGATGAGATTAGCCGAGCTCAAACTCAGAAAATGATCAGTAAGACATTAGAGAAAAATAGTCTTTTGTCGTCTTTTTACGTCCAGTTTGAGGCTAATGGCTTCGATAATCATGATCAGAGTTTTTTAACCGGAACTAGCCATAGCGTGGTCGGTGCTGGTAGTTTCGAAGTCTATTATATTCGAGCGGATAATGGCGATGTAACCCAATCCCTCGTCGAAGATGCGACGCAGAAATACGATGAAACACTCAATGAATTTGGTATACGTGCCGCAGAATGGTTTTTGTGCGCCAAAGAGACGTTAAAACCCTGCTTAATGGAGCCTTACCTTTTTGAAGTGTCATCTGGTCAAAGTGAGTTGATGACATCGCTAACCGTTCCTATCATCAACCAAGGAAAGTTCGTTGGCCTCGTTGGCGCCGATATTAACTTACCGATTTTTCAGTCTTTCATTGATGAATTATCACAAGGTTTATATCAAGGTCGCAGCAAAGTGACCTTATTAAGCGAGCGTGGGTTCATCGTCGCTTCCAGTCACTACGACAATAAAGGGAGACCGTTGAGTGAAGCAATAGACCCTGATCATGCCAGCAAATTACAAGCCCTGCACTCCCGTGATGACGGAATTTTAGAGACCGAGCTCAGCATGACGGTAGCACAAACGGTTAACATTGACGTTGCTAATAGTACCTGGTCAATTGTTATTGAAGTTGATAAAAAGGACGCATTGGCTAGTGCCCTCGAACTAGCACAGAACATGAAAGAGAACGCTAATGATATGAATGGTTTGCAAGTGACTCTTGGTGTCGTGACCACGCTCATTGCCGTGTTTTTTATCTGGCTGATGACAAAAAGTATTGTCGCGCCAATCAACATGTTAAAGCAAAGTATGGAATCTCTTGCCAGTGAAGACGGTGATTTAACGAAGAAAATTGACGTGCAGTCCCATGCCGAGCTCATTGCGTTAGGGGATGGCTTTAATCGTTTTTTAGCCAAATTACACTCGTTAATATCACAACTCAAGCAATTGACTGTACAAACACAAGTTGAAAGTGAAAACACGGCGCGTATTTCACAAAGTATCCGTGACAATGTTAAAGGACAATATCAAGAAATTGAAAATGTAGTAACCGCTGTTAACCAAATGAGTTCGACCGCTCAAGAAGTTGCCAGAGCGTCTGAGCAAACCGCAAATGAAGCTGACTTGATGTCAAATAATGTTAAGACAAGCCAAACCAGCTTATTGAATGCAATGGAATATGTATCGACGATGTCTACAGAATCGGAACAAGCCAAAATTGCAGTGACCAAGGTGTCGCAAAGCAGTGAAAATATTAGCTCTATCGTCGACGTTATCCGTTCAATTGCAGATCAAACCAACTTGTTAGCGCTAAATGCCGCTATTGAGGCCGCTCGAGCGGGAGATCAAGGTCGCGGCTTTGCCGTCGTGGCCGATGAAGTACGCTCATTAGCATCAAAGACGCAAGCATCGACGGACAGCATTAGTGAATTAATCGCGTCATTACATCTTGAAGTGACCAATGCATCGAATGTTATTGAGAAAGGGACCGTTCAAGCAGAAATGGCGGTCGAAAAAACCAATCAAGCTCTTGAATCAATCACAGAGATGGTTGCTCAGATCGATGAGGTTTCCAGTCAGGTGACCCACATAGCAACAGCTGCTGAACAACAAAGCGCCGTCACCGAGGAAGTGAATCGGAATATCAATATCATTTCTAGCTCTGCGTGTGAGTTATCAAATTTCGCTGAAGACGCATTCGGCAGTAGCGTTAATTTGGCCCAGTTAGTTAAGTCACAAGACAAACAGTTAAATAAATTGAAGACCTAGTCAGCTTCACGGTCGTATCTAATCTGACTCAACGCGTTTACCAATTGGTGCCCGTGTTGAGTCCTCAATGAATTATCCGCTTTATCAGTAACTAAAAATCTACTAACTTACACTTTATTACACTTCTCACACGTTTTTACTGTATCTTCCATTGCGTTTTCACGCTATCGTGCCCTCCTTATTAACGGTAAATTTATAGAGTGTCTAATGAAAATAGTTAAGTCAATTGGTATTGTTTTCGCTGTAACGGCGATATTACAAGCGTGCGGAAATAGCGAGCCGTCGACCAAGCTCGAGCGTTCTCTGGTCCCAAAAGAGGTTCACAATATTCAGCCAAATGAAGTCCCAAACTACATTGAGTCGTTTAAAGCGCAGAACGCGAAAGTTAACTTTCAATATGACGGTCAGCAATATGACATTGCTTTGAGTGATTTTGTGCAAGGTGCCCCCGCGATCATTGCTGAATTTGAACGTGGTCTTGTGGTTTTTGGCTTTAATTTTGATAAAAACGAGCCGGTAGCCAGCCTAAGTATCATCGAAAAAATTGACGGTGACCAGATAGAATCACACGCCTACGATATTACCGTAACTACAGATGGTGATAACTTTATCTACGATGGTATGATCGAACACAAAATTAGCAAAGGTCTATTTGGTGCGCGTTTAGTCATTAACGAATCATTCTTTGGGGCGGGAAATAGCCAAGTTAATGTAGTTGATAGTAATACAGCAACAGTGAACGGTACGTTAGGCGCTAGAACATATATTCAAATTAGTGATTTAATAAATAACCATCCGAGTATCGACACTTTACTGTTACAAAGCATTGATGGCTCAATGAATGACGATATTAATATGCATACAGGTCGGTTAATCCGAAATGCTCAATTAACAACCGTGGTGCCATCTAATGGCAATATTAACTCAGGTGGCGTTGATTTGTTTGCCGCGGGTTTCAAACGAGAGTATCACTACCTCGGGATGATTGGCGTTCACTCATGGTGCTGTGAAGCTGGGAAATCAGCTCATTTATTACCTAAAGATGATCCAGCACATGGCGCTCAGCTCACCTATTTTAGGGAAATGCTAGGCACAGAATTAGGGCCTGAGTTCTATTTCTTTACCATTAACGCTGCACCCGCAGAAAGCATTTATACTATGTCAGATGCAGAGGTCGAAAAATATCTAGTGCCCAAATAAAGTAGGATAGTAGAAAGAAATAACATAATGGCTCGCTAATGCGAGCCATTTAAGTGAACGATTAACTTTACGGTCCCCCCCCCTATCTAGGCGCCATTCCTAGTTCTTTCAGTCTGATTTTGTTGAATAATTCAAATCCTGAACTAGTCTTTAGTGTGAGATTAAGATCTAAAATGCAACTCGCTTGCGTCACATTAACGAATATAAAGGGTAAGTATGAGACCAAAACTAGCTAGAGCTATCAATGAGTTCGCAAAAATAAATGTGGGTGTTTCTGAAGTCGGCAAGATAATTGGTGGGAAAGTTGATTACAATATAAATCAACTAACCCTACAACAAGGACGCTTTGAAAATGCATGTGCTATTAGAATGAGTTATGCACTAAACAACTCAGGGTTAGAGATCCCACATATTCCATCGCATACAGTCTCTGGCAAAATGGTAACTGGTATATTTATACCCGTGCTACCTGGAAATGCGGGATTTCAGCAAGTCGAGAAGCGTGCCAAATGCTAGGCCTGAAATGATCGGTGTGGTCATTCCCCATCTTCATTTTATAACGACGCAGTTGGTCGCTTATCGTCTTGCCCTGCGGGAGATTGGGTAGAAAGCTATTACGGCGTTATGATTCATAATCAGGGAATAACCATTAATTACAAATCATGCCTTGTACTAGCATCCTACCCAAGCTCTGAAACCTGCATTTTCAAGTAGCACGGGTATATATAGTAAAAAGCCTCATTCAGTATTTAGCCAAAGAGTGGGGAAAACCCGACATCACTATTAATCAGCCAACAGCTGGTCAATTATCAAATTTTAGAGGCGTATTAGTTTTTGACGTAGAGGGCTGGTCGGATGCTACAGGCCATGCAACACTGTGGGATGGCAGTACCTGCTCTGATAAATGTTACTTCACTCAGTCAAAAAGGGTTTACGGATGGAATTTGGGAAATTAGTTTCTATCGTAATGATCGTTTGTTTTTCAAATGCTTGCGCATCAAATGAGTATTCGTTTAAAGGCGATACTAACAAAATAATGTTCAAAAACTACGTATTATCTATTTGTATCAATAACGCTTACGGTGACACTTCTAACCCACTACTAAAAGAAGCGTCACAGGCTGCCAACGGTTATCGAGAGTTTTCCAATATGGGTTTGGATGCCTATGAAGCCGCCAGGCATGAGATATCAAGATGGTTAAAGAAAGACTATTCGAGCAAACATGGTGGGCAAATAAGGTTAATGAAATGCATAGACTTATATAACTCGCCTGCACTCGAAAAAATATTCAACCAATATGATCCTTGTAAAGATAAGAAAGTTTGGATTGACCAAAGTGAATATATACAGCAATGTAGTTTGGACGGCGGGAGCAAGTAACTAATAATGGCTCGCTAATGCGAGCCATTTAAGTGAACGATTAACTTTACGGTACCCCCCTATCTAGGCCTCATTCCTAGTTCTTTCAAGGTGTTGGCGATATCTTGTGCTGCCGTCTTGGGGCTAATATCATCATCAATTTTCGCGATGCGGCCGGCTTTATCGATATAGAAGGTCACGCGACTCGCAACCCGAAATAGATTTAACACATCATATGCTTTTGCGGCTGCCTTGCTCGGATCACTGAGCATCGGGAAATCTGCCTTAGTTTGCTTGGCAAAATCTAAGTTATCTTCTAGTGGGTCAACACTGGCCATGAAGTAGCTCACATCAAATTGGCGAATTAAGCCGCCATCTTTAACCAATGACAAACACTCGATGGTGCAACCACGGGTATTAGCCATTGGATACCACGCCAGCACAACTGCTTGGCGGTTACGAAAATGACTAAGCTGATAGGTCTTGCCATTAGTGGCTTGGAGTGTGAAGTCAGGTGCCATGTCGCCGACTTTTAAATCAGTGGCATGAGCGACAACGCTAGATGTTGCCAAGATAAGTGCTGTAACAAATGTCAGTAACTTTTTCATGTTGGTTTCCTATAATTCTTTTTTAACTAAAGCGAGTTGTTGTTTAACCCGTTTCTCTGAAATCGGGAACTTTGTGCCAAGGGTTTGGGCAAATAATGAGACCCTTAGTTCTTCGATCATCCAGCGCACGTCGCGCAATCCTTCGGGTACCTGACTATTTTTAGGCAACTTATTGAGCAATGCCTGATAGTCTTTAACGACATTGGCGATACCTAGGGTGACCACCCGATCTTTATTGGGATCGACCGGTAACTTTTCTAATCGCCGTTCTATCGCCTTAAGAAAACGCGGTAAATCGTCTAAGCGTTCGCTGCCAAGCTCGCTGGCAAAGCCTTTAAATATTAACCCATCGAGCTGGGATTTTATGTCACCGTGGGCCATTACCCTATCGAGCGAAACCTTACCCTTTAATTTCTTATTGATGCCATTAAGTAAGCTGAGGCTGGTTTCTACCTTGGTTGCAATTGCCACCACCGTGTCTGCCAGTTCAGTACGTACAATGTCGCGTAAAGTAGTGAACGATGATTCATCATTTGTTTCGACGTCACTTTTAACCACAATATCATCAACCGCTGCCGCAATGATATCATCGATTAGCACATTGACCTGCCCAAACCCGTGATAGTAGAGCCCTAACTTCGCTTTATTGGGCAATGTGCGCTGCATATGCGCTATCGGCGATGGCACGTTAAGGCGTAACAATTCACGCAGACCCACCGCGTGCACCACCTTGGCTTGGTCTGCATCGTCAAACAATTTGATCTCAACGCTATCCTTGGCCTTAACTAACGCAGGATACGCTTTGACTTCAAATTGACCACGCTTCGAGGTAAAACTGGCGGGTAACTTACCAAAGTCCCATTGCGTTAGGCCTTGCTTTTCTATGCCTTGATCTGCCACTTTAACTAAGGATTTAGCGACTTGGCCACTGAGCTCGGCTTGTAGTTGCGCGAGATCTCGGCCCTGTTTGACCAATTTAGTCTTGCGACCTACCCCTTGTTCAATTTTAAAGTTAATCGATAGATGCGGCGTCAGTTGGCTTAGATCCCAACTTTCCCGGTCGATTCGTACACCAGACATGCGCAATAGGTGCTTGGTCATCGAGTCAATTAACCGACCTTGCATCACTGGCATCGCATCAATGCAGGCACTGGCATAGTTGGGCGCTGGTACAAAGTTGCGGCGCAACGATTTAGGCAGACACTTGATGAGTGCAATGACCTTCTCTTCACGTAGTCCGGTCACTTGCCAGTCAAAGTCGCTGTTGGTGACTTGGTTGAGTAGTTCGATTGGGATATGAACGCTGACCCCATCATCGAGCTCACCCGGTTCGAAGTTATAACTTAGCTGGAACGTCAGATTGCCCTGTTGCCATTGGTCTGGGAAATCATTTTTACTCACCGCGTTGGCATCTTGACGCATCAACTGTTCAAGGTCGAAATCGAGTAAGGTCGGCGTCGTTTTTTCAGCTTTACGCCACCAGATGCTTAAGAGGTGGGCGCTACATATTTCTGGCGGTAGTTTTTGATCATAGAAACTGAACAAATCCTCTTCGTCGATCAAAATATCACGGCGTCGAGATTTGTGTTCTAATTCTTCTACTTGTTCAACAAGTTGTAGGTTTTGGCGATAAAACTTGTGCTTAGCCGCCAGCTCACCTTCGACCAAGCCTTGCCTAATAAATATTTCACGTGCTTCACTAAGTTTGATCGGGCCATAGTCAACCTTACGTTTACTGACAATAACCACGCCGAACAGGCTCACCTGTTCAAACGCGACCACTTGACCCTGTTTTTTCTCGAAATGTGGTTCGCTGTAGCTTTTCTTAACGAGATCCCCCGCCAGCGGTTCAATCCAGTTTGGCTCAATCTTAGCGGCAACACGGCCAAACAACCTTGAGGTCTCGACCAACTCTGACACCATCACCCATTTCGGTGGCTTCTTGGCCAGTGCTGAGCCGGGGAATACATAGAATTTACTATTGCGTGCGCCAGCAAACTCGTTATTATTTTCTTTAAAACCGATATGACTTAACAGACCGGACAGAATCGATTGGTGGACGTTATCCCAGCTAGGCTCATTATCAAAGACATCGATGCCCTGCTCTTTCAATACCTGCGCGAGTTGGCCATAAAGATCTTGCCATTCACGCACCCGCATATAATTAAGGAACTGCTCGCGACACATCTTTCTAAAACGCGAACTGGACAACAACTGTTGTTGCTGTTGCACGTAATCCCATAGATTGACGAAGGTGATGAAATCCGAGCTTTTGTCGATGAAACGTTGATGGGCAAGATCAGATTTTTGTTGCTGATCCATCGGTCGCTCTCGTGGATCTTGAATACTGAGCGCCGCCGTAATAATCAATAGTTGTTTGAGCGATCCGTTGTCTTTGGCCTCAATCACCATGCGCGCTAACCGCGGATCGATAGGTAGCGTGGCGATTTGTTTGCCGATCGGCGACAAGCTTAAATGATCATTACTGCCATTATCGTGTTCTTTTGACAGCGCGCCAATTTCTTCTAGCAGACGAATACCATCATTGATATTGCGACTATCCGGCGCTTGTAGAAACGGGAACGCCTCGATATTACCAAGTCCCCTCGCCACCATTTGCAAAATAACAGAGGCAAGATTGGTGCGTAATATTTCAGGATCGGTAAACGGTGACCGAGCATCAAAATCTACTTCGCTGTATAAACGAATACAAATCCCTTCGGCGACACGACCACAACGGCCCTTCCGTTGGTTGGCGCTGGCCTGCGATACTTTTTCTATCGGTAAGCGCTGCACCTTGGTGCGATAACTATAACGGCTAATGCGGGCGGTGCCGGGATCGATGACATAACGTATGCCCGGCACCGTCAATGATGTCTCAGCAACGTTGGTCGCTAAAACAATACGGCGGCGCGCACTGCTCTTAAATATTTTCGATTGTTCCGCGTAGCTCAGGCGTGCATACAGTGGCAGCACATCGGTGTTGTATAATTTACGCTTAGTAAGTGCGTCACTGGTGTCGCGAATTTCGCGCTCACCGTTCATAAAGATCAGAATATCTCCGGGGCCATGCGTCATTAACTCATCGACGGCATCGAAGATCGATTGTAATTGATCTTTATCACTGTTGTGCTCATCGATGTGATAACGCACTTCGACCGGGAAGGTGCGCCCTGTTACTTCAATCACTGGCGCGTTATTGAAATGATCTGAAAAACGTTTGGTGTCGATAGTTGCCGAGGTCACGATGATCTTTAGATCTGGACGCTTGGGTAGCAACCGTTTGAGATACCCCAACAAGAAATCGATATTGAGGCTACGCTCATGCGCCTCATCGATAATGATGGTGTCATAACGATTAAGGAAGGGATCATGGGCAATTTCCGCCAGCAAGATACCGTCGGTCATTAATTTGACCAGACTATGGTCATTTAATTTATCGGCAAAGCGTACTCTAAAACCGATTATCTGACCAAGCTCGGAGTTCAGTTCACCGGCGATACGCTCGGCGACGCTTCGTGCCGCTAAACGCCGTGGCTGCGTATGACCAATAAGCCCTTTGAGCCCCCGGCCAAGTTCCATACAGATCTTAGGTAATTGAGTCGTCTTACCAGAACCCGTTTCCCCTGCCACGATAACGACTTGATTATGCATAATTGCGGTGGCGATATCCTCACGTAATTGACTAACCGGTAATTGCTCGGGATAGTCAATTTTTGGTACTGAGGCCACGCGGCGCTGGTATTTGCTCAGCGCCCGCTGACAATCATTGGTCATTTTGTCGAGTGTGCTCAGTTGTCGCGGTGCCTGCTTTATTTTTTTTATATTTCGCAGACGAGCGCGCAGCTTGATGCCATCGAGCAACATGCATTGATGTGAATCTTTTTGAAGTTGGGCAATGCGCTCGTTAATATCGGGCAACGCGTGGCTTTGAGTGTCAGAATTTTGATTGGACAAGAGATCATGATTCTTATAGTAAAACGTCGGACGATTTTAGCAAATTATTGAGCGCAGTGCTATTGGCTTAACGATAAGAGCGCACACAAACTATGCAACAAAAAAAGGCCCGAGATCACTCTCGGGCCTTTTCGTAAATCACATCAGTGTCCAAGCGCCGTAATTAACTACGGGTACGTGGTTTTTGCTTCTGACGGAATTTCTTATTTTTAATCGGCTTGCCGCGCCCAGACTCTTCGTTTTTCTTGATCACCGCGTGTCTTCTCACTGCTCGGCGAATACGCGCAGTCTTATTACGCTGCTCTTCTCGCACATTAAGGAATGACTCGACTTCGTCCTCGAGCCCTACTAACTTACGCAAGTAGTTAATCTGAGTAAGCTCAAGATCTTGCCAACCACCACGGGGTAGTGATTTTTCTAGGGCGATATCACCGTAACGTAGGCGAATAAGGCGCGAAATCTGAATTTCTTCCACTTCCCACATTTTCTTAACCACACGGTCACGGCCGTTGTTTAAAATAACATGGTACCAGCGATTAAGGCCTTCACCTGGCTGGGGCTTGATCATGGTGAAGTTAGACATCCCTTCGTCCGTTTGTACACCAGCACGCAAATGTTGAATCGTCTTATCCGGCACTTCACCGAAAGTACGAACCGCATATTCACGGTCTATTTCCATCTTAGAGCGAGTCAGGCGATTGGCCAATTCACCATCGGTGGTAAATAACATCAGGCCTGAGGTGTTCGTATCGAGACGGCCAATAGCTATCCAGCGCGCATTACGGATCTTTGGCAGGCGATCGAAGATCGTTGCACGACCATCAGGATCATTACGGGTCGATAATTCTCCTTCTTGTTTGTGATAGGCAATAACACGACAAATCTGTTCACTTGCCTCTTCGATGCTCACCAAGATACCGTTGATGCGAATAGCATCGCTGGGCTCGACGCGTACGCCAAGTGCGGCAATCTTACCATTGACACTCACGTCACCGTTGGCGATAGACTTTTCCAATTCACGACGCGAGCCTTTACCGGCACGTGCTAATACTTTTTGTAATTTTTCACTCATGGGTGAACCCTATTGTTGCTCGAAGGCGTTAATCGCGTCGTCGAGTTTATTTTCTTGTAATGTTGGTAGCTGGCTTAAATTAGCTAAACCGAAGTAATCTAAAAACCCCTTACAGGTGCCATAGAGTGATGGCTTACCCGCCACTTCTTTTTGACCGACGGTTTTTACCCACTCACGCTCTACCAGTGTTTTCATAATGTGGCTGCTCACGGCAACCCCACGTATATGTTCAATCTCGCCTCGAGTTATCGGCTGACGATAAGCCACGATAGCTAATGTTTCTAACAACGCTTTAGAGTACTTGGGCGGTTTTTCCGTCCATAAACAACTTAATGACTCACTTAAGCTGGTTCGCGTGACAAAACTAAAGCCAGAGGCCGTTTCTAACATCACGATACCTTTATCTTGATAGTCTCGCGTTAAACTTTCTAAAATCGCCACAACCTGTGATTTTTTAAGCTTATAGGGCGCCAATACACTCTGTTGTAAAAACGCCACGCTCAGCGGCTTAGCTAATGCGAAGATAGCCGCTTCTACCAATTGTTTATGCTCTAGTTCACTCATACAACGCTCTATTCCTAATCATCAATCAGTGCTTTCGCTAAACTCTAATTTAAAGATAGCTAGCTCAACCCCGTCGACTGCAATACCGATGAGCTGTTCTTTAGCGAGCTGCAATATCGCTAAAAATGCCACCACAGCGCCAGATATTCCTTCTACTGACTCAAACAATTGATGAAACAGCAATTGAGCATGCTCGCCTAACTGCGTTAATATCTGGCTCATTCGCTGACGAGTCGACAATGACTCGCGGCTAATATGGTGGCTAGCATTAGCGCTGAGGCGTTTTACCACACCAACAAAGGCTAAGGTCAACTCGCCTAATTCGAGCTGCGGCAGCTGCTCGTTAACCGATATCTTATTATTGCGTAATGCGCGAGCGACAAAAACGTCACGCTCCAAGCGTGGTAATTGCTCTATCTCCAATGCGCCTTGCTTAAGCAGCTCATATTCCTTTAGTCTGGCCACCAAGTCGGCACGAGGATCTAGACTCTCATCCTCAACTTGCACCTCTACTGGTAACAGCATTCTCGATTTAATTTCAGCCAAGATAGCCGCCATCAGCAAGTACTCGGCAGCTAAGTCTAAGTTCAGCTCTTTCATTAAATCGACATATTCCATGTATTGCGCCGTAATGCGGCTCACCGGCAAATCTAATATATCAAACTTATGTTTGCGAATTAGATAGAGCAACAAGTCTAAAGGCCCCTCAAATGCATTAAGAAATACCGTTAAGGCATCAGGAGGAATAAAGAGATCTTGTGGCTTTTCCAGCAGCGGCTCGCCAGCGACAACAGCAATCGGAGAATCTTGTTTTGACAAATCACCAGCTTCATTAGGCATAGAATTATCGGCCATTATACGGACTTAATTGGCCTAGCCATAGCCACGCAGCTAAATATATCCGTGATCACGCTATTATTATTGATATTCATCACCCTAGCTGACCACAATTTGGGCGATGTGATTAACTAAACGGCGTTGCATCACCTGCGCCCTGACGTACCAATAAGAATTCACCTTCAGACATATCGATAACAGTGGTTGGTGTTTCACCCAAATGCCCACCGTTGATGATCAGATCAACATGCTTTTCCAATTTATCGCGGATAAGATCAGGATCAGACTCGGTGATTTGCTCGCCCGGTAAGATTAACGAGGTCGATAAGATCGGCTCCCCCAAACTGGCGAGTAACGCATGAGCTATTTTATTGTCTGGTACACGTAGGCCGATTGTTTTTCGTTTCGGATTTTGTACCCGCTTGGGCACTTCTCGGGTCGCTCTAAAAATA
>Ga0209395_1004936_pt1 | contig 15306 bp, 10 predicted proteins | sample GOMGulsemesocosm_3_FD_184635 | JGI IMG/M metagenome (GOLD analysis project Ga0209395, IMG submission 184635) | Methane-oxidizing microbial communities from mesocosms in the Gulf of Mexico - GOM9D Gulf of Mexico (SPAdes) (version 2) | ecosystem: Environmental > Aquatic > Marine > Cold seeps... | reverse complement strand
GGTCTTGAGCTCCCAAAAATTATGCACTAACTCAGATAGAGCACTCGGGGGCTTTGCCTGAGTATAACTTACCGATTGCACCGTTTTTGCTATGCCGTCTTGGATAGGATCGTACATATATAAGCCTTGTGCTGCCCAACTGGTAACACATATTAGCATTGCTGAGCTGAGTAGTTGTTATGGATTATTTATTTGATCCACCGTTATTAATAATCAGCCATAATTTGGTCGATCCGGCCATTTTTCTTTAGCGTGGTTATTGCGGCGTTTATTCGCTGTAGCAGCGGTTGATTGACCTCGGGTTGTTGATTGCAAAATACAAGGTAATTGTCCACTTGCGCCAGCGGTATTGGTGCGATTTTTAATTGATCCATATCGATGCCAGCCTCCTGAGCAGCATATTCAACCGTCGCACGCCCAGGGTTTAAAATCACTACCTCGACTCGACCTTTTAATAATAATTTTAGCATTATCGTTGGATCCTGCAGTGTTGCTACCGTAAATTGACCCACAGCCTGTTCAAACTCATCGCCAAAAGCTGCACCGCGTAAGTAGGCTATATGCTTATCGTTTAAGTCACTCATTTTTTTATACTCAAAGGTCGAATCGGCTCGGGTAATAACCACTGCCTTATCTGGCACTATCGGTAGTGAGTAACTTAAGCTTTTTTGCCGCTCTTTGGTTTTGAAAACCCCTGTCATCATACCTTCACATTTTTTTGTCAGTTCTAATCCGCGATTAAACGGGACCCCTGTGGCAATGAATTTAATCTTTGCCTGACTTAAAATTGCTGCCGCTACCTCAAAAGCAAACCCTTGAGCCAGCCCTCGTTGATTGGTCCAAGCTTTGGGTTTTTGCCCACTATTGTAAAACAACGTTATTGGTGGAGCCTCTCTGACAACTGACGCCGAAGCTTGCTCAGAAACACCCTCGCTAACGACATTAGAGGAAGGTGAGCGACTAGATTTAAGTATTATATTAACTAAATGATTATTCTTAGGTTTGACGGTCAACACTGGGGTTTCTGATTGGTTCGCCTGAGCGTTCAAGGCGATCGCTGCAACATTAATAAGTAAAGTAATGTAGTGAATTCTATTCAATTGCATTGCTCCGTCGTTTATCGCTGTGACTATTAGAAGTGTTGTAATTTATGATGTGAGTAAATTCTAGCTATAAGGAATAGCTGGCTATTTTGATTGAGCGCAGCGTTACGTAACGATAGGTAGTTTAGTACAAATTTTCACAGACAGGAGCGATATCGATGATATGCGATTTTTACGGAACGAATAAAAATAAAATAAAATGTATTAAGCCATAGATAACCATGACATTTTTAGCTCCAACGACACAAAAAAAATCAAGCTAACGCCAGGATAATAAGGTTAGCGCGAATTGGATATCCGCGCTAATAGCACTGGAATTACTTTTTCCAGTTGGCCCACGGATCGACATCGGCCGCGGGTGCCGCTGGCGCGTGAGAACGGCTAGACGGTCTGCTTGAGCTAGAACCAGAGCGTGCGTTTGAGCTTGGGCGTGAACCAGAGCTAGGGCGCCCAGTTCGACCGCCGCGTTCAAACATTGCAGCTTTGCTTTCACGCACTTCACGTAATTGGTCAGCATCTTCCAAACTTAACTCGGCAGGCGTGCCCGGCTGTTGTTCGATTGGCATGGTGCGGTCACGCGGTGGTAATTCAAACTGCGAATCAGAGGCACGCGGTAAACTTTTTAATTGATACAAATAAAATGCTTCAACTTTTTCACGCGCCCACACGGTTTTCTTTAAAAATTTATTGGCAGACTCAATGCTTGGCTTGTTTTTAAAACAATTGATATTTAAGTAAGCAAAAAGAATTTCAAAACTGTAGTGATCAACAAGTTCAACCAACATCGCTTCTAAGCCAACGCCGTGCAGTGGGTTATTTTGGTAATTACCGTCGTTATTATTCGTCATAGGGAGTCCAACCAAAGGGGGATAATGGCGTTATTATACCTGCTGGCGTTAAGACAATATAGCGCTCAATGCGCTAGTTGATAGGCCGCCAATATAATTCGTTGCCTACCAACCCAATCACCGCGCGCGCTGAATCACAACATATAAAAGATAACTCTGTTATCGCCATGATTAACCAGCCAGCAAACCCTAAACCGCCCTAGCCTCAAGCGTGATAACAACATATAATTGCGCGATTATTTTTATACGAAATTGAACAAGGATCTACCGTCATGAGCACTCTGATGTTTTACAAAAAGCCAGTTGTTTTAAATAAAAACAGCCATAAAGAATTAAAGCTGGTTGAAAAAAACGATCGTTTTGGATTCGCAAAAAAAACAAATTCAGTTGTTTTAGCTGGGGTTGAGTTTGCTGAAGCCGCTAAAGAATATCCAATTGTGTTTGCCCAAATGGGTCAGGACAAAATTGCGCCAGTAGCATTGCTTGGCTTTCGCGATCAAGAAAACTTATTTGTTAACCAACAAAATGAGTGGGACGGTCGTTACATTCCTGCATTTATCAGACGTTACCCTTTTGTGCTAGCGCAAACAGACAACCAAGAGTCTCTATCGGTATGTATTGATGAAGATTATGAAGGTTTACAGCAAGACGAAGGCAAAGCAATATTCACTGCCGAAAGTGAAAACACTCCGTTATTGGACGATATTTTAAAGTTTCTTAGCGAATATCAGCAACAATTTCAACGTACTGAAATCTTTATTAAAACCTTGCAGCAACTTGATTTGCTAACGCCATTAAAAGCGGCTGTTAAAATAGATCAACAGCAAACTTTGGGTCTGCAAGAGTTGTTAGTTATTGATGAGCAAAAACTGCTAAATTTAGATGACGAACAGTCGCTAAAATTAATGCGTTCAGGCGAACTAGGTTGGGTTTATAGCCACCTGATTTCATTGTCTAATCTTGCAACGTTAGCAAAGCGGACCGTACCTGCAGAAGAAACAACGACTCGTCATTAATTAATCACGAGTCTTCTGGCGAACCTAATTATTTAACTAGGTGAGCCAGAGATAACAAATGGCTATATATCCAAGCCAATTCACCGCTGCGAAATAATGAAACAGCGTGCTGATCATCCATTTGCTGCAACTTACGCTCATCGATCACCCACAAATTACTTTTATCACCCTTATTGCTAAGCGGGGTCAGTAACTCTTGTTGCTGCAGTTTAGCCACCCAAGCAGCGGTTTTTTTACTCGAATGCTGAAAGCTGGTTAATGTTTTCATTGCTTGCTGCAAGACCGGCCCTTGTTGGTCTTCAGTAAATAGCGGTAAAGCACCAGCAGTAGTGTGGTCAGTGAAACCTGCGTACGCTTCATCAATGCATACATTTAATTTTGCTTGCTCATGACTTTCAGACAGCACAAATGGATACAGCTTAATAAAGGCTGGAATATAACGACCAGTCCACTGCCCTTGGGCATCAATAAAATCATTTTCACCAGATTTAGTGCTTAACAATACGATGGGTTGTACCGAATTTTCACCGCTTTTAGTAAACACAATCGCACACTGGCTCGCCATTTTTACAAACTCATCTGCGTTAATCAGGACACTATTGGTTGTTTTAGCGTAGCTATAATCACCAGTAATCGGTGCTAACCAATAATCGCTATGGCGTACGCTATTTAATAACACAGGTTTTTTATAGTAAACAAACTCTTTCATACTAACTTCCGCTCTATATCTGAATTTTAAATTATTTTTCGACTGAATTAACCAACAAGGATTCAGGTAATATTTGCTGCGGCTTTGAGTGCAAATTAAATTGCACCACCACCCAACGCTGATCAATTTTATATACTAGAAACTGCGCAAAGATAGGGCAGCGTTGATAATTAAGTTGCACGTAGTTAATTTGACTGCTTGGGGTCAATGACTGCTGATTAATGACCGAATAACCAGAGAAAGTGCCACACAGGTTTTCAACTGTTTCTAATTTTTTTACAAATAGCGATTTTTGGCTGCTTAAGTTTAAAATACTACCACGTAACCAATACTCAAAGGTTGGTTTAATGCCATCGGTTTTATAAATTTCAAAGCCCTGTTTTAATACCGGTGGTAACTCAGATGCTGCGACGTTCGAAAAATTCAAACTGGCCAACAACACAATAATTATTAATCTCATTACTTACTCACTAATTTTTAGAAATTTGTCTGCCAAACCATAGGCTATCGTCAATCCAGCTATCCATTTTCATCACTTGATGACGCTGTAGTTGGGCAATATGTTGGGCTTCATGCTGAGCCTTGTTAAACAGCTTAGGCGTTAAAACACCGTGACCAAGCCATTTGTTCGCCAGCCAATGTTTTGCGACTCGTCGCTTCCAGCGGGGTACAAAGCGCGTAATTAACTCGTCTTCTAAACAGCAATAAATTTCGACACTGCCGGGATCAGCTTGACGAGCGCAGCGTCCTGATAATTGCCGGTCAACCCGCGACGATTCATGCAGTTCAGTCGCAATCACGTGTAAACCACCAAGTTCAGCGACCCCTTCACCCAGCTTAATATCAGTACCACGTCCGGCCATGTTGGTTGCAATGGTAATGCCGCCGGCCAGCCCAGCCACTTTAATAATGTCAGCCTCTTGAGCATGATTGGGCGCATTAAGCAGCTCAAAGTTCAGACCTGCCTCACTAAACGATTCTGCCAATAGCTCACTGTCGAAAACCGTTTTAGTACCAATTAATATTGGCTGACCTTGCTGGTGCCGTTCCAGCACAGCTGCCAGCACGGCTTGGTGTTTCTGCGCCTTAGTTAAATAAAAATTATTATCTAAATACAGACGTTTATTATGACAATTCCGGGGGATTTTTAGCACCGCTAACTGATATATATGCCAAAACTCATGGCGCGCTTCATCAGCGGTACCGCTAGTACCACCGAGTTTTTCAAACAAACAAAAGAACCGTTGAAAGTTATAACGCGCCAACGTTTCGGTTGGGTGAGTCGCCTCAAGCCCCTCGGCAATTTCCAATGCTTGATGCAAACCCAAACTTAAATTTCGATCTGGCATTAAGCGGCCCGTAAACTCGTCGATCAGTACAATGGCTCCCTCAACAATGACATAATCTTTGTCTAGCTCATAAAACTCACGAGCCACCAATGCTTGTTCGACTAGCTCTTGGCGTCGACGCTGGCCTTGCCATAAGCCCGGTAACGACTCAGCTAAACGATCGATAACTTCGGTGCCCTGCTCGGTAAATTTAATTTCTCGGTGCTTGTGATCAACCAGATAATGACTGTCTTTAACCAGATGGCTCGCAAGTTCACCAGCCTTGGTCACCGCATCGAGTAAGCGCGGATTTTCTCGCACCCGCGAGATAACTAAAGGCACCACGGCTTCATCAATCATAATGCTATCGGCTTCATCAACAAAAACCGTATGCAAGCCTCTTAAGCTGCCAGACTCGCTGGCCGATGACAATTTAAAGACGTCTAAGATCAAGCGGCGGGTAAACTGTTTAATTTGGCCAAGCTGCAATCTGTCTCGTAAATAGTCACCCAGCAACAACGAACTCGTGGTGTAGGTAATGTCGGCGTTATAACAAGCTTGCCGCTGACTAGGCTCGGTTTCACTGGTTACACTGGCACTGCTGACACCGCAATACTGATAAAAATCGCGCATGCTTTCTTCATCGCGTGCAGCCAAATAATCGTTTGCAGTTAACACATGACAGGGCTTTTTACTCCACCCCGCCAGAATTGAGGCCAAACCAACGGTCAGGCTTTTGCCCTCACCCGTCGCCATTTCGGCAATCGTGCCCCGATACAGCGCCAACGCTCCCATAATCTGCACTCGATAAGGACGCAAGCCAACCGAGCGAGCAGCGGCCACCACTAACAATGCCATTGCTTGATTTAATAAGTGATCGGGGCAGCTTCCGGCTAACTGAATTTGCTGGGCACATTTCGCTAATTTTTGCTGTAGTTCACTCTCATCAATATCGGCCAACTGTTTGGCTTGATTATCGATAATCCCCGCCCGATCCCATAATTTGGTACGCACACTGGTGCGTTGCCGCCACAGACCTTTAACATAATCTACGCCACGATCTAAGCCTTTGGCTGGCTCCTTAATTGATTTGGTTGTCAGCCGGTGGTAGTCGTCTCGGGTGATGCTCACAGTTGGTATCTCTGTTGTAAGAATTGCTGCAGACTGCGCCACCATTGCTCAAGCAGCGGCCGAGAGTCTAACGTTACCCGTAATTTACCGGTGTGACCGTGCAACAATTTCGCTTGCTGTTGTTGCAGTTGCGCAACCACTTTGAAAAATGGCTCCAAGGTTTGCTTGCCGCTTTCGTCTGCCGAAATAGCGACCTGACCACCACTTTGCCACCCAAGTGAAGCGCTGGGTAATTCTTGTTGCTGGTACGGAATAATATTAAATTGTTTAACCCTAATATTTTGTCCGGCCTGACCATATAATCTCACTTCCATCTGCGAAATATCACGTTGGAATAACGATGCAGCCTCTTCTTGAGAAACAATCGCGATAAAACTAAAATCGGTTTGCTCAACAATTTTTCCGACTTCCTGCCCCTGAGCAATCCAAGTGCCGGCAAGTTTCAATTGCGGCTCGATCACCCAAATTCCAGCTTGCTCCGCAACAATGGTCAATAATTGTAACTCTTGCTCGAACTCATGCAAACGTGCGGCAATCGCCACTTGTCGCAGCTTAATTGGACTCAAGTCAGCCACTCGTTGCGACAACGATTGCTGCTCTAACATTTTAAGCTCGAGCAATTTGGCTTTGAACTCGTTAACTTTAAACTGAGTTTCACGATTAACTAATTGAATTAATGGCTGTCCTGCAACGACCCGGTCACCAGATTTAACTAACAACTTAACCAAAAAACCACTGCTGTGGCTGCTAACATGGCTAAACGAGTCACTTTCTATCACGCCGGGCGCTCTGAAACGTTCAGCCACCGGCACGGTTGCTAATAACAACAACGGCAAGCCAATTGCTGAGCACGTCAGTAAAACCGACAATTTACGTTGGCGCGCGTGTTTAGGGCTGGTTGCCAAATATTTAATCAGCTTAATTGGCGGTAGGACAAGCCAAGTGACCAATAACATTAACGCCATGATAATACCGAGAATTAAATACTGATCAGCGACAAAACCAATAATGGTAATAGTAATGAAAATGCGATAGAACGTGGCCAAAACACCATAAACTGTTAACCACCTTGCCTCATAGGTGTTGTGCGCCGGAGAAACCAAATTGGGCAAGCGGTATAACAGCCGCTCCCACCAATAATTTAGCATCTGCTTTGAACGGTTAAACAGATTAGGCACCTCGATAAAATCAGAAAAGACATAATAGCCGTCAAATTTTAACAGCGGGTTGGCGTTGAATAATAATGAAGATACCGAAGCAATAAACATCACGTTATACGCGACACTATGAATAGCGCCAGGCCCAGTATTGGCCCAAATAATCGCTGACAAAGCGGCTAAAAATAGCTCGACAAATACTCCCGCAGCCGCAACATAAATTCGCTGTTTTTTATCTTTAAAACGCCAACTGGCGGTAGCATCGACATAAGGCAGTGGCATTAAAAATAATAACAGCACCCCGGTGGTATGAACTTCGCCGTTATAGTATTTACAGACTAAACCATGGCCAAATTCATGAAAAACTTTAATCAGCAATAACGCAAAATAGAGCAATATCATATTGCTCGGCGCTAACATTGCTTGGGCCTGATCAAACAGCTGATCGCTATATTCTATCGCACTTTTTAGCCCGACTAAGCCAACAAGCAAGCTAAGCAACAGCCCGACAGGTCCGAATAACCAACGACAGTAAGGCAACAATCGAGTTAGCAGTTTGTCTGGATCAAATAGCGGGATTTTAGCGGTCATAAAACCCATCAACCACGAGCGACGTTGCTTTTTCTGCCGATCTTGATGACGTTGATATAACCTTTCACTGTCGCCAGCACTATCAAACTGCAGTAAGTTGGCGCTATTAAGCTCGGTTAACAGTCCAATAATTTCACCTTGGCCCGGTGTTTCATCCGGATTTAAATCCAGCTGTTCTTGCCACAACTGATCCAAGGTTCGCTGGTCGTCAAGCCGCGCAATAAAGGCATAAGCTTGGGGTGACAGTCTGAAAAACTGATTGCTAAACCTGTCACGGCACACATACCACAGCTCACCATGAAACTCTTGGCGCTGAACGCTGACACTTGCGCGTAAACCACAGCGTACTAACTCAACCAAATACCAGTTTTCGCTAAACAGATTGCTCGAACCACTCATTTACAATGGCCTATTGTTAATTGCTTCACTTTAGCTCCACAACAGCATTTGGAAAAACTCAACAGTACGATGGGACACAACCCACAGTAATGAACGCTCACCGGCATTTATTTTGGCCATGCCAGTCATGCCTGGGCGCCACCACTCAGGCTGATCAATCTCGACAATAGCGCGGGCAACAAACACCGAACCAGTGCTATTTTCATTAGCGACGGGATAAATTGTCTCAATCTTAATCGGAATTTTTTTATTTGGTAAACTCACTAGCGCAATCTCACCAACCGCGCCAACGTGCAATAAATGCACGTCTCGTTCGGCAATTTTTATTTCAACATAGCTATGCCCTAGTTGAGCAACTTTAAAAATAACATCGCCTTTGCGTATTGCCGCGCCTCGCACATTGTCCCAATTACCCTCAACAATTACGCCGTTAAAAGGCGCTAATAGTTGGGCTTTTTTTAACTGGTGCTTAATCCGCGCCAAGCGCGCACTGGCCTGTTGCTTAAGCGCCTGAGCAATTCGCATATCTGGCAAGGCAAACGTGGCGCGATACTTTTCAACTTCACGTTGATAACGGCTCATATCAGCCAGCGCCGACGACTCTTCTAACATCAGTTCGCTATCTTCTAACTGCATCAGCAGCAGCTTTTCGGTCACGACATCACCGAGCTTAGTCTTCACTTCGCCGATATAGCCATCAAAGGGCGCAGACAATACCGCGACATTATCGGTTTTAAGGATCATTGGCGCATCCACCCGATAATCCCAGCGACCAAAGCATAAAATAAGCAGTAACAACGAACAGCCAAGCGCGGTCATTTTGGCGCCAGTATGCTCTGTGCCCACCAACATTGTGCCCCAACTGACCAGCTGTTTTTTGATCCGAGCGCCTAACCATAAACCTTGGTGATACATACTGCTCAGGCGATGGACTATTAAGTCTGCTAACAATTGTAAGTAGCGCTGCTCGGCGTCAGTAAATGCAGCATGTTGACGTTCCAAGGTCACCACGGCAATGACTTTGTCACCTAAGCGTAACGGCACCGAAACGATAAAATTGGTGCCTTGCTCGCGAGAATAGTTACGATGCGCTAATCGAATATTTGAACTTGATTGTTCGCCGGGGAAATCGATCGCTAAATTCTGATCAAAACTTTCTTCCATTAGCGATTCAAGCTGCTGTACCGCCACCACTTTTTTATCAAACTGATCGCTATGGCTAATCGCCTGTAATTTAATGCCTTGGGGCTTAAACCAACCAAGGCCAACTCGGTCGGCGTCAAACTTTAAACACAACTGATTACATAGGGTCATTGCCCCCTGCAAAAACTTTTTATCGTTATTTAACAAAACCAATAAGTCTAACGTTGCGGCGTATTGACCAATATCGCCTTTGGCCTGCGATAACGTTAAATGTTTTTGATATTGCGCAGGAATATCTGCAACCTCACCAGCTCTGAACATCATAAGTTCGAGCGATGAACCATTAAGTTTAAGCACCAAAATACTATCGATATCATTGGTGGCTAATGGCACTGGCACTAATAAAACCCGGCTAGCGACCCCCTTAAATTGATACTCACAAACCTGCGGCTCTCCCATTTCAAGGCATTGTTTAATCTTGCTAGTGAGGTGGGCGATGTGCTGCTGCAAAGGATTATTGTCAGGCCAGCTTGCAAAGCAGTTGATGGTTGAGTCGTTGCGTTTTATCGACAATAACAACGCGCTACTGGCGTAACAATAAGGGGTTATAGCCGCAATATACTCGGGCCAAAAATGCTCTGGAGCGCCGTCAAAACTACGCAATGAAGCCAGTTGCTCAGACAACACAACAGATTGGGTGTCATTCATTTAAGTGCTCATATAAAAAGCCAGCGACAGCTAAATAGCTGTCGCTGGGCAGGAATGTTTCAATTAACTATATTTTACCGAATATTAAGCAGCAATTCACCAGATACCCCGGGTAAAATCGATTCACCATCACTTGGCAGCGCAATCTTTAGTTCACGCAGTCCGCTCGCGGGATCAACCACCGACGAGAAGAACTCCACCAAGCCATTAACTTCTAACAACTTACCATTTTGATTAAGCCTAACTCTCACTGTTTCGCCAACAGACAAGTTGTGGCCAATATAAGACTGTTCGATATAAGCAATAAAATAACTTGAGCTAGTATCGACCAATTGAATAATCGGCTGATTAGCTTCAATGCTTTCGCTAACATCGAATTCTATCTTGTTAATCACCCCAGCGATTGGTGCCACGAGAAACCGTCGATTAAGTTGCTCTTTGGCCAGCTTATATTCTATTTTTTGTTGCTGCTCAGCGACCTCTAATCGCTTAATTTCAGTCGATGCCAGCGCGTAATCTAGCTCTTGCTGTTCAAGTTCTTCACGACTAATAGATTGCGTACTTTGATAAAGCCGTCGGCTCGATTCTAGTTTTGACTTTAGTAATTTTTGGCTCAGCCGCGTGGCGGTTAATTCAAACTTGGCTCGCCATTGCAGTCGACGTCGGTCGACTTCAAGTTGTTCTAACTTATGATCTAAATACAGTAAGCGCTGACCTTTTTTCACCAGCTGCCCTGCCTTAACATCAATGCCAGCGATGCGGCCAGACACCGCCAAACTCAGCATAATGTCGCGACTCGCTTCGGTGATCCCTCGAACAACAGGGCCCTCTTGCGCCAATGCTAAATTGCACACCAGCCCAAGCATTACAACGCTAAAAAAATATCGAATGTGACTCATGATTAAATATTCGACTCAAGGTTAAATGATTGCAGTAATGAACCCTCTGCGAGTTTCAGACCCAATAACGATTTTTGGTAGCTCACGAGATCTTCCAACAGTGCTAATTGTTCTCTGGTCATTTCGTCTTCAGCTTCTAAAATATGCTGGCCATTGACTTTGCCAGCCTTAAAACGCGCTCGTTCCATATTTAAAAATTGACGTTGCGCTGTCACTACTTGCTGACGCTGTGCAAACTGTTCGTAACCTTGCTTTACTTTAATTACGCTAGCGACGATCACATTATGCAGTGCCGCATGTAAGGCATTAATTCTAATTTCCATTTGTTGCTTGCGCAGTAACGCAGCACGATATTCACTGCTTGCTTGTTGATTACCTGACAGTGGCATCTTAAATTCAAGCCCAATGCTCCAACTGGCATTAGTCTCACCAACGGGATCAGCTACGCTCACCAATGAGCTGCGGTACGACTTACCTAAACCGTTTTGCCCATACTCTAAATTAAGATTTAGTTCTGGTAACATTTGGTTCTTGGCATAATTAACGCGTAAACCCTCTTGCTCAACTTTCTTTTTCGCGGCCAAATATTCAGGGCGCAGCTTCATTGCTCGCGCTAGGGCAGCGTCGAAATTTAATTCAACAAACGCAGGCGCAACTAACGGCTGGTTTATTTGAAACCCTTGTTGATGATTTGAGGTCGCTAACATATCTAATGCTGCATTATATTTAGCCGTTACCGCTGATTTTGACGCGGCTAACTGCGCTAAACGCCCCGCTAATTTAGCCTCAAGGATTAACACGTCACCTTTAGCTACTTTGCCTTCTTGATAACGCTGACGCACATCCTGCAACAGATTTTTTACTATAGTCGCGCCTGCTTGTTCCAGCTTTAGCTTGGCTTGAGCGAGTTGTAAGTCAACATAGGCTGATGCCGCATAAGCGACATATTCCATCTCGACCCGACGAGTTTCATACCCTGAAATATCATAGTCAACACTCGCAATATCAATGTTGGCTCGTGTCGTGCCAACGCCAGAGTTACGCAGCATTGGCAGCATCAAAGACACCCCTAAAAAACCTTGATATTCAGGCTCTTTAGTTTTATTTGTTTGCAGGTTATCGGCTTGAAGGTTATTGGTCATATCTTGCATGCTATACGACATTGAGACTTTAGCGCCGGTACTAAGTAACTTTTCGATCCCCATTTCCATGGTGCTAGAGTCTTTTCGATAAGTACTTTGAAAACCACGGCTCACTTTGTCTTCCGTGGTATTAAGCACCTGAATGTGGTCTCGGCTAAATGTCGCGTAAAACTGTGATTCGAAGATCCCATTAGCACTTGCTAGCGCCGCTTGTGATATTTGTGTTTCTAACGCTTGAAAACGAATGTTTTCATTCTTCTCGCTCACTAAGGTAACGAATTCAATTAATGACAATGGTGCTTGTTGCGCCTGAATTCCTGCTGTTGCTGTTAATAATCCACCTAGCAACAAGTACTTCTTTAATTTATTTATTTGCATCTGTATCTCTTAATTTTTCTTAATCTAATGTTAATTCAATCATTTTTCCAGCAACATCAAACCTTTAATTTGATGTTGCTGAAATCGCTAAATTTAATATTTATTATTGCGCCGCAGGCTCTGTAATGTCGCTATCAGCCTGTTCCGACAATGTTTTAGGTAGGGTTAATTCTGCTTGCTTAAGTTCAGCATCATTCAACAGTGAGGTTAAAGCGCTGCGACCTTGAACCGCAGATAAAATGTCGACCAATGGCGCTGCTTGTTGCTTTGACGAATCACTGAGTAACGCGCCAATTATTTTATTGGTATGGCCTGACAGTGGATCGTTTAAGCTGCGTAATGACAAGTGCTCAGCGATTGGCTCGTTCGAGGTGGTTGAGCCCTGCGCAGCAATATCAACTTCGGTCAAGTTGACCCGATTTGGTATTGCATTTTGATCACTAACCGCCAGCTGCGTTTCAATCGCTGGCGAACTTAGTTGCGCCAGCATTGCATTAAAATTGTTCGACCAGCTCGTTGTTACAGCTTGTTTCACGCGATTAAAGATACTGGTTACTTTACTGTTCGATGAGTCAGCATTGCTATTTAAGCTAGCATTTGATGATTCTGATTGATTGCTTTCACGTTGTAGTTCTTGTGTTTTCAGCTCAGCAAGCAACTCATTTAATTTATTTGCTTCACCATTAACCACCCAGATGTCATCGGCTAATTCCACCGATTGCTCCTGAGACGTTAAAAGAACTACGCCGTTTCTAGCCAATATATCGTGATTAACCTGCAGCGCTCTTTGCGCAATAACCTCTATATCGCCTAGATCGGTAATAGTCTGCGCATTAATCTCAATTCGACCTTGCTCGGAAGTGTAATTAATATGACCTCGAGTTAAGTTAAACGTCTGATTAACCACCAAGCCATCATTTGCTACCGTTAACTGAACGTTGCCTTCACCACTTTCAATAATTAGGCTATCTTGATGAACAACCCAAGCGTCTTGCTCGCGTATAGCAATATCGCCGGTCGCCGTCGTCGCGTAAATATCCTGAGCATCGGTATTAATATCAAACTCGCCAAGTGCACCTACGCCCTCTTGCGCATGCAATGTAATCTGCTGCGGCGTTTTAATATTGAAAGCTTCACTATCAAGATTATCAATTATTTGATGGCCAGTTAACTCAACATCACCGTTAGAGCTGACTAGTTGAGACAATAAAACATCGCCGCTGGCAACATAATTAATGTCGCCCTCAGCCATCGCCAGGCTGCCACTGTCCATCAAGATATCACCAGCGGTTGCTGTTATATCTAGGTTACTGCCAGCAACCAAGGTACTGCTGCCACCTTGGGTTACTGCGCTTGCGATTAAGCTCAGGTTATCGGCCGTTATCCGGTCATTGATCTTGAGTTGATCGGCAACCTGTAATGACAAATTACCTAACGTATCAATGCTGGTAACGACTATCGAACCACTAATTTTAAGGTAGATATCGCCAGAACTTGCCGGAGTAATTTCCAACTGAGCCGCTTGCAACGTCAACGGTGCATCTAACGAACCAATTTCGGTTGCTGCACCAAGCTTAATGTTACCCGTGGTTGAAATGCTGACCGAGTCGGCCGACGGCAAATTAAATAAGCCACCTGTTAGCGATGCCAACTCAATAGTGCCACTGTCACTGGTTACTGCAGCATTAAGGGTTAACGACCCCTGAGTAATCAGATTAATTTCACCACTTTGCGTGCGAACACCATCACCAGCTACCACTAAAGAATCGCTAGCCATCATGTAAATAGCGCTATCACCGAGCGCATGAGCGTTAAGTTCTTGTGCTTGTATATTTAGCGCATTGCTGAGCGTGCCAATCCCATAAGCTGATAAGCTCAAGTCATTGCCACTTTTAATTAACGTCGCACCAAGATCATTAATTGAACCCGTTGCTGAGTTCAGGTCGATATTACCGCCTGCTGTCATTGACGACAGCAAGATATCGTCAATAGCATTAATCGCAATGTTATCAGCCGCAGTGACCAAGCTAGCGTCATCAAAAGAAACAATGCCACCGGTAGCGGTTAGATTAATGTTAGCCGCACTATTTATCTGATTGCCAGTACCGGCAATAAACGCCGTGCTTTGGTAAGTAATAGTGCCAGTGGCACTCATAGCAACGTTATCGGCTAGCGTAATATTGCCAGCAGCAATAATATCCATCATGCCAGTGACAGCGGTTAAGCTAACGCGATTACCTTTGCTATTGTCGCTTGCCGCTAGATAACTCTGATTTTGACCCGCGGTCATTACACTGTCTGAGCCCAAGTTAATATTGGCAGCGCTGGTGATCGTTAGGTTAGTACCGGCCAATGTTTGAGTATTGCTGCCCACAGTAACCGCGCTGGCATCAATGCTAAGTGATTGGCCTGCGTTTAAGTTACCCTGCAGGTTAAAGTCATTGCTAGCATTTAAGGTTATGTTGCTTGACGCAAGCACGTCACCATTTAGTGCTTGGTTAATACTGCTAATGCTGATGTTACTAGCCGTGCTGCTTAACGTTGCGCCAGTGCCTTGGCTAAAGTCAGCTTGTGCAGTGTGGTTAATCGCATTTGCCGCAGTAACTACCGAGTTATCACCTAGGCTTATATCGCCAGCTGCAACGGTTAGGTAATCACCAACTGTGGTAGTGGTATTCGCAGCAACCGTGATGTTAGCAGCGCTAAGGTCAATCGCAGCGCCAGCGGTTAAGTCGCCGTTTTGAGTTAAGTCAG
>Ga0209395_1004934_pt1 | contig 15308 bp, 10 predicted proteins | sample GOMGulsemesocosm_3_FD_184635 | JGI IMG/M metagenome (GOLD analysis project Ga0209395, IMG submission 184635) | Methane-oxidizing microbial communities from mesocosms in the Gulf of Mexico - GOM9D Gulf of Mexico (SPAdes) (version 2) | ecosystem: Environmental > Aquatic > Marine > Cold seeps... | reverse complement strand
GAAAAGAGAATACCTTGTTGGGTCTCATTTCTTATATTGCCTTCAAAATGCAGTAGCGGTTTAACGGCGATATTGTCGGCATTGTTAAAAGACTGCCCGCGAATCGCCTGAGCTAAATCAAATGTAGGGCTGATCCGCTCTTGAATGCTGGTGTAGTCGGATGTTTCCGGCGTGTCGGCTATCTGTGCTCGAATAGGATTTAAGTCGACATAGGTCATACAGGTTAATAGCGCTTGCTCCGAAAGTAGCGCCTGGGAAGTAAAGCGCGATTCCCAGAAATGGCCGGTACAGCCATCTTCGAGGTTGGCGGCGCGGGCGATGGGCTGGTTGAGGCACTTCATAAACCAGCTAACGCTAGCAAGGCGCAAACGCCATTGCGCCACTATCAGCTGCATTTGATTCTTCTCGATAGTACCCTGGGCTCCTCCCGCTACATAACGTTGTACCAACATAGGTCCCTTGAATAGGGTTAGCCAGCGTTTAATCACCTCGTCGTCGGTCCACGCATCGACCTGCTCTGGACTGAGCTTTATAACGATATGGTAGTGATTACTCATCACCGCGTAGCTGCAAATATCGATAGTAAACAGTGACGAAAGCAGGCGAATGCGGTCGACCAGCCACTGTCGACGGTGTTCGTAGCATTGTTCCCCGTCGGTACCGCATAGGAAGGCGCGTCGCACGCAGCGGGATGTGAGGTGATAGTAGGGGGTTTCTTCGACGGCAATGAGTTGTTTGCGAGGTTTTGTCATGACTCAATCCTTGAGTGTATTGACTGACTGTGACTAAAGGCTCTCTCCATACTTTATTTATAGCAGTTGACGGTGAGTTATGTGGCTTGAGTGTGTCCCTGCAGATGGATTACTTATTTGACAGCGGACAAAATGTTTTCTAAGGAGATTAGATTGACTGGTTTTGTTAGGTGGTCATCCATCCCTGCCTCTTTACACAGTTGCATCTGTTCTTTTAATACATTAGCAGTAAGGGCGCAAATCCACGTTTTAGGCAGGTTATTTGTATTCTCCCAGTTGCGAATATGTTTCGTAGCTTCATAGCCGTCCATGACCGGCATCTCGCAGTCCATAAGTATACAGTCAAATCCATTTTCTTGTTTACAGGCGAGAGAGACAGCCTCACGGCCATTACTTGCAGTCACATACTGGGCGCCAAAATGTTTTAGCATACCCTCAGCTACTATTATATTTACTGGGTTATCTTCCACCAAAAGTATTTTTAATTGCGAGAAGTTGCCAGCGCCAGCGTCGGCATCAGTGCCGGCATCAGTGCCGGCATCAGCATCAGCTACGCCAAAGCTCATTCTAACCACAAACGTAGAACCCTCGCCTTCCTCGCTCTCAGCCCAAATCTCACCTCGAACCTGTGATAGCAACTTTTTGCAAATAGACAAACCTAGGCCCGTGCCTCCGTACTCTCTTGTTATTGACAGATTACCCTGCTCAAAATCGTTAAAAATTCGACGTTGAGTCTCCTTGCTCATGCCTATTCCTGTATCTGTTACCCGAAATTGCAGAAGTGTTTCTCCTAGGGTTCTGGATATTTCTTTTATTTCAAGCGTTACGGTGCCTTTTTTTGTAAATTTGAAGGCATTGCTAAGAAGGTTTCCGAGTATTTGCTGAAGCCTTGTTGGGTCCCCAATAATGTAGGTCGGAAGTTTTTTGTCAAAAATTGTAGTCAGATTTACATTTCTGTCCCCTTGAATATCATAAGCGGTGACAAGAGAGTCAATTACGTTTTCCAGGCAAAATGGAATGCTCTCGAACTCAACTTGGCCATTTTGAATTTTTGAAAAATTCAAAATATCGTTAATAATAGTTAGTAGAGTTCTACCTGAAAGTAGTAGGGTGGTTAGATATTTTTTCTGATCTTTGGTCAAGTTATCGCCTTCAATCAACTCGGCCATGCCCAGTATTCCATTCATAGGCGTGCGTATTTCATGGCTCATATTTGCTAGGAAAATATCCTTTGATTTATTAGCTTGAATCAGTTTCTTACTTGCTTGGTTAAGTACCTGCGCCATTTCATTGAAGGAATTGGCAAGCATTGAGAGTTCGTCCTTATTATTATCCTGGATGGGTATGAATTCATCGGTCTTTAAATTTTTAGTTGCCTCAAGTAGTCGAAATAATCGATTGACTATATTTCTCGCCAGCGCTAAGGACAAAAATATACACATTAAAATTATAAAGGCAGAACCTATCAGCGTTCTTTGTTTTATCTTTTTTGTGCCATTTTGAGCTAGTTCAGCTCTTTGTTCCAATAAGGTTTCCTCTGCGAGAATGAACTCGTTAATTAGTGCACGTGCTTCATCCATCAGATTTTTACCAGACTCTTTTTCTATTAGGTTAGCTGCTTTTATCATGTCTCCCTGTTTTCTTGCGGTAATCTCGGGGGTCGCTGCCTCATTCTCCCAGCGCTGGTGAAGAAGGGAAATTCCATGCAGTATTTTCTGTTGGCTGTTATTGTCAGAAACTAGGTTTTTTAGCGTGTGGAAATTATTCTGCCACTCTTTTTTTGCATTGCGATAGGGCTCTAGAAAGTTTTCCTTTCCGGTTATTATGTATCCTCTTTGTCCCGTTTCCATGTCAATTTTTAGTTTTTCCAATTTTCTCATGGTTGCTATAACGTGATGAGTATGGCTAACTCGTTTATCTCGCTCAAAGGATTCATCAATGTTGGAGAATTGATTAAATGATAAGATCAAGATGCTGATGATAGGAAATACAAAAACCAGGAAAAGCTTTGTTTTTATACTCGTATATGGTGACGAGTTTACGCTCATCTTTTCTGCCGGTCTCTTTGAAGTAGGTAAAGGTGTATTGGTGCCTTTAATTGTATGAGCTATTTCGGTCATTTTTTTTCCGTCTATACACATCTTTATTAGTTGATAAGGCCTCAGACCAAATTGTTATACGGCTCGTATAAAATTGCAGGATATTACGCTTATGTTAGTATGTAGAAGTACCTTGCCATAAATAGTTTTTTGGTCTAATATTTTTTGCATACATAGCTAATTGCTATATCAGATCTGTTTGAATTTGTTCGGCAGCACTTTTGGGCTGATTCCACCACATAACGTTGTGCCAACAGTTGCTCCTTGAGTAGGGTTAGTCAGCGTTTAATCGACCTCGTCGACGGTCCGGTCGATGGCTTGGGTTGGACTCGGTTGTATAGCGATATGATAGTGATTACTCATCGCCGCGTAGCTGAAATATCGATTGCAAACAGCGATGGCAGCAGACAGTTGCGGTCGGCCAGCCACTGCCTGCAGTGTTCGTAGCATTTTCCGCTGTCGGACCCGTATAAAATGGCGCGCCGCACGCAGTGGGACGTTACGTGGTAGTAGAGGGTATCTTCGATGGCAGTTAGCTGTTGGGGGGGCTTCGTCATGATCCAATCCTTGAGTAGATTGACCGACTGTGGCCAAAGATTCTCTCCATATTATAGTTATAGCAGGTGAAGGAGAGTTTTGTGGCTTGAGTGTATGTCCCTGCAGTTTGTTGCTTGAGTGTATGTCCCTGCAGTTTCCTGCAGTTTCCCTATAGTTTCAGTGTATGTCCCTGCAGTTTCCGAGCTATGAGATCGTCACAGAGTTAAAACATACCATTACAGCCTCCTGCAGCTATGCTTATATATGAGATTTAGCGTGGAGGTAGTGGCTATGCCTTGGTTAACAAAAGATAGGTTAACAAGAAAAATATCTATTGTTGCAGGGATATTGTTATTTATATTACTGCTTCTATCTATCATGTTATTTCTTGTGTTGCCGTGGATGGTCCCCAAAGTAGGGGTTGAGATTGAGCGACAGGTGGTAGGCGTCCCCCCGACTACCTCACATCAGGCATCAGTGCGGCCTTTTCCCTTGGGTGAAGAAAACCTTGTCTTGGAGGATGATCTGTTCCCTTACCCTCTTAGGGAGGGGCAGATAGGGCCTATAGAAAACAACTACGCTATGCCTCTTCAATATCCCTTTTACTGCGGTGGAAATCTTTATCCCAATCGGCAGCCCTTGGTCGATAACCACGATAAAGTAGGGGTTCCTGTTTATCGTTTAGATAAGGATAATATAAAGACCCGAGAGATAATTGGCTATAGTCGTGATTGCTTGCATCCTACTCGCGTGGATTATTTCTATAATCGTATCGGTACTCGCGATTTTTTTCCTTTAGAGCAAGCAGATAATGACATTGCGAAAGTCACGGCCAATGGCAGTAATGTCGATTTTATTGTCCGGCTCGAAACGGGCACTATTAATCGGTTCATTTACGGAATTGTTGCTATTGATGAAGGGCTTGATCGGGTTGTAAGTAGAGGGGAAAAACCCAATGGTAAATATTGGAATAAAAAGTTAGTTTATAGTTTTCGTGGCGGCGTTGGAATTGGTAGAAAACAGGGAAGTTTTAGACTGGGGGATATCCTAAAGCGACAGTTCGATCAATTAGAGCAAGGCTATGGGGTAGCTTACTCCACCGGGAATCAAACCAGTAATCATTATAATATGCGCCTTGCTGAAGATACGGCGAGGCGCGTGAAACGCCAGTTTGTCAGTCTCTATGGTGAGCCAATCTATACTGTGGGTATTGGCGGCTCAGGTGGTGCGGTACAACAATATTTGATTGCTCAGAATAGCAGTGACATCCTGGATGCAATTATCCCCTTGTACTCATATCCAGATATGGTGACGCAAATCATCTATGTTTTTGATTGTGAGTTGCTCGAATATTATATGGATATAACGGACAACGATAATGACTTATGGCGTTTGGCGTCGAACAAACAAAAAGTCGTTGGCTTAAATTCTAATAACAAATTAGAGCATACAAATACATATCTTAGTCGCATTGCAGCGTTGATTAATGGAAAATTTAAAAACCAATACAAAGGCTCTACTGAGTGTATTGCCGGCTGGAGGGGGTTGACGCCACTCATTAATAATCCCAGGTTTTATCATCATAGCGGTCGCTATAGTAAGTCGGTGAGGCGTTCTTCTCACTGGACACACTGGGAAGATCTCAAACACTTTTATGGTACGGATGATGACGGGTATGCAAATACCGCCTGGGACAATGTCGGTGTTCAGTATGGCCTTTCTGCTCTAACAAGTGGGTTTATATCACCGCAGCAGTTTATTCATCTAAATAGGCATGTTGGTGGATGGGTTACATCGAAACAACATAAAAATGAGAACTATTGGGCGATTAACGGCCGTAAGAGTATTAGCCGATTTTCCCCTTGGAGTCACCAAAATATGACTCATGACAATTGGAGCGAAGTTGAAGGAAAACCAGCGCAAAGGAGCAGGGCCAACCCAGAAGCTATTGAAGCGATTACTAATTCGGGGCAAGTGTTTCGTGGCTCCATTTCTATTCCTGTTTTGGATATTCGGCATTATCTTGAGGAAGAGTTGGATATGCATCATTCATCGGCTTCTTTTTCGACAAGGGCGAGAATAATGGCGGCGGGGGGAGACGTTAATAATCAGGTGGTTTGGGTTAGTCACAAAAAGCACAATCCAGTTAATGCAGGTTTTCAGGTGATAGATCAATGGATGATGAATATACGTAGAAATCCCAAGGGTTCACTTTCAGGCAATCGCCCACTAGATGCTGTGGATAGCTGCTTTGATAAACGCGGTAATATACTGGCTTCTGGTGAGGGAGTATGGGACGGGGAATGGAATAAGCGGCTTGATGGTAAATGTATGAGTAGGTTTCCGATTTATAAAACAAGCCGAATGGCTGCAGGTGAGGGTATTGCGGGTGATTTATTCAAATGCCAGACAATGACAGTTCAGCGTGCCATTGAGGAAAAACTTTATGGTGATATTGATATGGCCAGTTGGGTAGGAAAACTTGAGGAAGTTTTCCCTGATGGTGTTTGTAACTATATGCACTAATTCAGACATTAATTACATAGTGCGGATGTTGTCTTCATGTTGTTTTCCGCAGATTCGGTCAATAATAAAAATGGCCTGGGACATATATGGACGCTCCAATATAGAAAACTAGCGATACCATGATGTCGAGATGAGGTGAGTTTCGCTGCAAGCTGGGCACTAGTTAATTCGGGTGTTATTGAAGGCTTGAGTCGAAGATGCCGGTTAAGCCTAATTTAGAGCATCGCCGCCCACAGACTTACCAGGCAGTGCGGTAAAAGCCCCATACTAATCAGGCGCCTGAGCCTAATCAGATGTTGGTTGATTCGCTCTTGGACGCTGCTGTAGTCTAAGATTTCCGGCGTGTCGGCCATCTGCGCTCGAATGGGTTTTAACTCGACCTAGGTCATATAGGTCAGCAATGTCCGCTCAGAGTAGGGCCAGGGACGCTAGCTTGAGAGTGTGTCTTCGCAGATGCTTCGCAGATGTTAACACAGCTGTAACTTTCAGTGTCTGGCTAAATATGAATGCCTCTGTTACCTTTAACGGGTTGGGCATTAAGACCAGAAAATGGTGCTTTTGGCGTTGCCCCTTCAGCGCAGTTCTTATCGTAGGAATTGTCATTACATAACGGTCTATAAATTGAGAGGACGTAATGAAATTACTAGCATTCAGTGGTCTGAGGACCACTTATAGGGCCCTTATTACTCTGTTGTTTGTCGTTGCTGGCGGGTTGACTGCAATGTCGGCTACTGCCGCAGCGACCGATAGTATTGTCGGTATGAGAGTCGATGATTTTGAGCTGGTGGACCAAAATGGCATCGCTCATCGTTTGTATTACTACCAAAATGCTCCAGCCGTCGTATTGATGTCGCAGGGCAACGGCTGTCCTATTGTACGCAATGCGATGCCGGGTCTTCGCGAAGTTCGCGATGCCTATGCGGACAAAGGCGTGGAGTTCTTTTTATTGAATTCCAATATTCAAGACAACCGGGCAAGTATTGCCGGGGAAGTAGAAGAATTTGGTTTTGATATACGGGTATTGGTCGATGAGAATCAACTAGTCGGTGAATCGTTGAATATTACCCGTACTGCTGAGATTTTTGTGATAGATCCAAAAACTAAAAAAGTGGTTTATCACGGTCCTATCGATGATCGGCTTACCTATGAAAACCAAAAAAGTTCGGCTAAACACACTTACCTGGCCGATGCTTTGGATGCAGTGATTAGCGGCGATAAAGTCGAGGTGGCGCAGGTTGACGCGCCGGGTTGTTTGGTGAATTTCCCCGAGCGGGCGATGAAGCAGCAGCATGCGAGTATCTCTTACAGCAAGACTATTGCACCAATTCTGGAAGCCAAGTGCGTGGGCTGTCACCAGAAAGGGGCTATTGGCCCTTGGGCAATGAGCAGCTACAACATGGTTAAAGGTTTTGCGCCGATGATCCGCGAAGTGATCCGTACCGATCGTATGCCTCCTTGGCATGCTGATCCCAATGTTGGTCATTTTCTACGGGAACAGAGTTTGTCTGGCGATCAGATCAAGACGCTGGTGCACTGGATTGAAGCGGGCGCCCCCCGTGGCGAAGGCGCTGATCCTTTGACAGTTCCCCGTGAACCTATAAAAGAATGGCCACTGGGTGAGCCCGACTTAATCGTTAAGCTTCCTGCCTTTGAGGTGCCAGCAACAGGCGTTGTGGATTATCAATACCCCGTTGTTGATAACCCTATCACTGAAGGTAAATGGTTACGTGCCAGTACGGTAAAAGTTGGTGCAAGAAAAGCCGTACATCACTTGCTTAATGGCATTATGAAAGAGAAGCCGGCCGATGGTGAAAGGGGGCAGTCTCGCTGGGGACCTTCCATCGGTGGTTACGCCGTTGGCGCTGAATCTCAAATAGCTAGAGGCAACAGCGGGACCTTTTTGCCCGCTGGTGGTTACATTGGTTTTCAGATGCACTACACCCCCTTCGGCAAAGCGGTAACGGATGAATCTGAAGTCGGTTTGTATTTTTACGACGACGATAAAAAACCGGATTTGGTAACTCGTAGCTCAGTGGTGATTGATGTTTCTCTGGTGATTCCACCGGGTGAGGGCCGCCATGAAGAAAGAGCGTATAGGGAATTCCCCAAGGATGCGATATTGTTGTCGGTATTCCCCCATGCTCATTACCGCGGTCAATCCTCAAAAATGGTCCTGCGATATCCTGATGGTTCGGAAAAGCTAATCGCTTCCTTGCCTCGTTATGATTTTAACTGGCAGCGTTCCTATGAATTTGTTGAGCCGATTGATGTACCGGCTGGCTCAAAGCTGATCGCTATTAACACCTACGATAACTCGACGTCAAACCCGGCTAACCCTGATCCGACTGCAGAAGTTCTATGGGGTCAGCAATCGCATGAAGAGATGTTGTTCAATGCGTTCACCTTCCGTTGGAAAGATGAAACTAGCGATAACCTCAAGCCTGAATATGAGAAGCTAATGCGTGAAGGTATGGTATTCGGCATGATGGATGACAATATTAATGGTATTTTGGAGAAGAAAGAATTGCGGGGCATAGCCGGCAAGCGACTTTTAGCCAGTTTTGATGGTCTGGATAAAAACGGAGACGGCGCCCTCAGTAAAGAAGAGCTGGAAATGTTAAATCGCTTGATGGCAAGAAATTAGGAGTCTCTAAGCGAGGGCAAACATAACGCCTTCTCTGGGCCTCAGTTGTTTGATAAAAGCTGAAACCTGTCTTGCGGGTTTCGGCTTTTTTATGCCTATCACAATATGCCAGCAGCGCCGCTGGTAGGCAGGCAAGATGTACGTGAATTTATTACCAATTTTATCGCTCGCTGAGCGGCGACTCAGTGAGGAATTATAAGCTTGGTGGTGAGTGGTTGCAGAGCGTTTGGATAAAACCATTATGAGTGAAAAGCCGGTGGAGTTACCCTGTTTGGGCGTTTTTGATATGGAGCATGGAAAAATAAAGGCGTGGCGGGACTACTTTTATTTCGCAGCGTACATGAAAGCACTTGATAAACTGAAATTTACCTGAGAGGTTAGCGTTTTATGGATCTAGTTAAAGAACACCCCTTTGCCGAGTTGTTAGGGTTGGAGGTCGGTCAGGTCAGTGCGGGCTTAAGTGCCGTTTCACTGAAGATGAATCAGTCGCTACTAAATCCCCATGGTGTTGCCCACGGCGCAGTTCTCTACGCGCTGGCTGATACAGGGATGGGGGCTGCACTCTATCCAACGCTGCATACAAGCGAGATTTGCGCCACGGTCGAAATAAAGATTAATTATTTTAAGGCCGTGGGGGACGGGCAGCTGCACTGCAAAACTAAGATGATTAATCGCGGCAAACGCATGGCTAATTTGGAGTCAGAAGTCTTCCAGGACGACGTGTTAGTCGCCAAGGCTAATGGCAATTTCGCGATATTTAAGCCACGGGCAATGACGGTTGATTGATAGTCCCAATGGTAGGGGACAATATTCACAACTGCCACTCCTACACATACCAAAAAGTTTCTTCAATGCAACTTCTTATTACCATATCCTATGGAGTGAGAGTGTGCCCCATCAACAGTACGATTGCATACAGTATAGTCAAATTTACGCGGGCAATGTGCCTGTTCACGAGTAGCAAGGCAGGATAGTAAAGAGAATAGCTAGGGATATTCGTTGCTAGCGAAAAGCAGGCTTGGCCTGTATAGGCTGAAAACTGACGAGAAATTTTGCACTCCATTGAGGGTCTTCGTCGCCATAAGTGGTATCCAATTGATTTTCACGGCTACTTTGCATGTTGGGGAGAAAATACTATGGTAATAAGCAATATGGGAAAGCAATATGGGACAGACACCGCTTAATGCTTTCCAAATTCACCTGAACTGCGCCGTGTTTAGCGTGTATGGTTGTTCTGATTGTGGTGATCTAGTGCTTTCATTCCAAATTAAATAAGCTATATTGCAATAAAGCTGGGGTTCAAGGAGAGCGATTGTGACACTCGATCAATTTGCCAGTATTGGCGAAATTATTAGTTCCGTCGGCGTTGTTATTTCTCTTATCTATTTGGCTATTCAAATTCGATCAAATACTGACGCGGAAAGATCGGCAACGTACCGGTCCATTGTCTCCGACTTTGGTGCAATGAATAACGCAATGGCGGCTACCCCCGAACTGTCCTATTTATTCACCGAAGGCATGGAAAACTATCATCAATTTGAGCCCCGCGATAAAGCACGTATTTCCCAGTCGTTTTTTCAATGCTTTCACTATTTTGAAAACATGTATTACCAGCACAAAAAGGGCTACATGGACGACGACGTTTGGCTGGGGTGGAAGCGTTTGATGTTGACCTACTATTCCGCCCCGGGATTTCAAACATGGTGGCAACACCGGCACGATGTTTATAGTAAATCCTTTGCAGATTTTTTGGCAAGCGAGGAGCCTGACAAAAAGATTTTGTCTTATTATGATTTAAGCCATCTTCAAACTGAAGGCCCTAATGATTTGAGGGAAAAATCGTAAACATTTTCAACAAATGTTTTACCAAGAATAATATTTTTCAGACACCGAAAATGGGGTGGGCACTACCTAATGTTGTGCAGGTACCGTTAGGAATGTGTAACCATAACGTATGTAGGCAGCGCCGTAAAACTGTAGGAGCTAGTGGTGCTAAGGTCCCGCCAGTATTGCTGGTGAGAGCGATTTGTCGGTTATAACTTAGCACGTAAAATGACCATATCAAGACACTGTATCCCATTTTCATAAATCGGTTCGGGATAAGACGCAAAAAAATCAGCCTTAATATAACTCATTCGAAAACCACATTTTTGATACAAACCTAGTTGTGACAGGCTAGAGTTTCCAGTCCCCACCAGTAGCTCCGAAGCGCCCATTCCTTTAGCTAGTGTCTTTATTTCCATTATGAGGTGTTTCGCTATACCTTTACCTTGATGATTTTCTTCAACAGCAATATTGATCAGTTCATATTCGCCATCCCGCTTTATCAATACGGCTATTCCTGCTAAAACATCTCCTTCTTTAGCGATAAGGATCGATGCGGCCTTCAAATAACCACGTATTTCACGTTCATCAGGATCTGCCATCAGAAGAAGCGACATCATCGCATCAGTAATTTCTAGATTATAAGGCTCAATATTCATATAAAGTTATAACAACCATTTAGCGGTCAGACAGGAATAGGCTGGTCCGAACGAAAGAAAGCAGCCCTCAAAGTGTATGTAAGGTGGTCCTATGATTCTAATTTTTCTTTGCCGTACTAAGAGACTGCTGAATTCGGTTAAGGCTTTCTATGTATTCGTTGGAGAAAATCTTAGAAGCTCTTTATCAAGATTTTTTGCTGTTTCCAAATTTATCTGATGTCTCTTTTCAATGTACCACGCCTTGCCGTATTCATTTGCAAAGTATATAGGCGCTACTTCAATCACTGTCTTCTCGTAGCTATCTTGCGGGGGCGAGAACATGCCGAGATTCCAAAGACGTTTGTAATTACCGAGGTGGTCAACGAATGTCTACATTAACCCATTTAATTGTAGCATTTCAGAAGTGCTAAGCGCTACGGGGTTTTCTATAGCTTTTGCCAAGACTTGGCTGAACGCCGGATTCTGCTAAGAAATATCTATATCGATCCATCTATCTTGGACGCTACTAGCCATTCGAGCTCTGCGGCGATAGTGACTTGATTGATCTCGAAAGCTACCGATACCAAGCCTATTAAAATAGCACCATTTGCACAGACAAAATGCCATCGCTCAAAGTTTTTAATTCGCACATTGAACCCCTATTGCAACTTGAATAATCGGCATTCTCGAAGCCGATATTTTACTGCAATAGGTCTCAAATGCACGCTATGAAGCCGGTAACGAACATGCCAATAAGCCCAATAAGGCTCATTGGAAATGAGATGCTTCGTGCCAACGTATAGTTACCATAGTAGAAACACATGTGAGCAAGCCTACTTACGAAATAAATGACTGAAAAAAAATTTAGGTATAACGCACTAGAAGCCGAAAATACACCAAGCAATGCAAATAGTACAAATATTGCAATACTCTCATTTGTATTGGTGTGTACTCTAGCTGCACGAAAGAGGAAGCTATTATGATCCGGTTTAATGGGATGGCCAGGCGTGTGCTGCTCTCTAATTGCCACGACGTCAGCGATGAGGATTTGGATTAGCATCATTAAGCCGGTAAGGCCTGATACTAATAGGGTGGTTTTATACGGTTCAAATAGCTCCATTAACGGTATCCCCATGAACTCAATTTCAATTGTTTATAACTCACTTCCGGAGCCCCAATGCTCACTGAAGCCGCCGCGTAACGGTCGAATTCCCTGTGCTTGTGTACGCGCAACTAATTCGTTATAGGGGCAGTTGCGGTGGCCATATAACTCTACCAGCTTCTATTTCATCGAAAAACCACTGATGAAAGCCATTAGCTAGCACCCATTCAACGCGCTCTCCTCGCCAAAATATCTTTGTACGCTCAATGTTACTTGTTCCAATACTTTTCATAAAATCACGGGTTCTGCGTAAGTCATCTGCAAATATTGCATTCTCTCTAAGTCGACCCATCCATGAAACGATATTTTTATGGGCCTTCTTAGAAAAAGGCACCCCTAGGGCAGAAGCTCCAGCCAGGTGAGGAAACAGCGCGATGTCGGCAATTGAAAGCTCGCCGCAAATGTAATCTGAGCCCGACAACTCACGTTCAAGTTGATTATATATTAATGCCAGATCTTTTTGTGCCGCTTTAAGCATTCCTAAGGGCATCTCATCACTGCGGTTAGCCCACATCCAGTAAGAAATATCTACCATTATGGGGTCAATCACACTATCGGCTATCCGTTCCCATTTTCGCGCATTCACTCTTATTTTGGGGCATAGAGGAAGTGCCGGGAAATTTGGGTATTGATGGTCGAGATAAGCAATAATATCTGCTGAGTTTACAACCACTAATCCTTCATCAATTAGCGCTGGGACTTCGCCGCGGCCATTAACGTTTAGAAGTTTTTCTGCACTGTCGTGGTTTAGACCATCGACATACTCAACGTTCAAATCTTTAAGGGAAAGAACTATGCGTACTTTTCTAGCAAAGGGGCTGAAAGCACTATCGTAAAGAATCATATTAAATCCAATAATTGTGAAACGCTATTAGCGTTATGGAATATGGTGCGCAGTTCAAACACACATGTAGTATGTCGACTTGAGGCGTATGGTTAAGATTCATTAAGCACCGACTCGATGAATGCTGACTTTATTGATCTATACTCGTCATGAGGTAGGTATTTGCAGTCAATTTTCAACTGATTGTATTCTGACACTAATCTAGGATTTGACCGCAATTTATCTCTGAAGTCTATAAAGAATTCAAACTCTGTGTTGTTAGCCACAACTTGAATGGCGACATCCTCTTCGTAGGCATCCGTTACCATCATTCTCAGTGACTCTGTACGAAGGGTATTGGTCTTTTCGTAAAACCCGATAGTTGTTAGAAGCTGAATCGTTCGATTGAACTCCTCTCGAGCCACGCTAATAAATATATCCAGATCTCCTTTTGATATTGCCCCTGGAATGGATGATGACCCTATATGCTCAACTCTCAAATTTGGGGAAATGGACAGTAGGTGTTCATGAAGTTCGTTGAAATTAGCGTCAATTCTAGGTAAATATTCTGCCTGCTCAATAAACTCCATTTTTATCCTTAACGCAGTTGTTCATACGGGTGGGCGAGGTTTTCTTCTTTTTCAAGCAAGGCGTGCCCGGGGTCGCTCGCAGTTGATTGTTACGGCTGGGTTCGGCGTAGTTCGACCATTGGTATCAGGATCTTGAACAACCATGACCAGCCCATTACTAGCACTACAAATTGATCTTTCAGCTCAGTTTCTTAAACTCTCGGTCTATTCCACATTTTGGATATGTTTTCGTAACGCCCACGAAAATTGGACGCAGTTATTGGTTGTTACACCGGCTCAATAGTCGAGAAAATTATTGGGGTATCTATGGCATGACAGTGAAATTGAAAGCGCGTGTCCCCGCAAGTTTGTGCCGCAAGTTTGTGACTACACATTTTTGATCGTCCACGTAAGTTGGGTCTTTCGACAAGCGTGTTTTCTAGTTTTTGGTAGCTAATGGTTCAACAGCTCTGTATTTGTTGGGTATTTCTCAAGCAGCTCAACAAGTTTCTTAGCGCCTTCCGCGGGTTTAAGCTGGGTAAGTGCCCGCCGCAAGATTCTTACCTTGTCGATATCCTTCGAACTGAGAAGAAGCTCTTCACGGCGTGTGCTAGTTTTGGCGATATCCAGTGCAGGAAAAATCCGCTGATTCGCAATCTCCCGTGACAAAACGATTTCCATATTACCGGTGCCCTTAAACTCCTCAAATATCACTTGATCCATCCGACTTCCGGTATCAACGAGTATGGTGGCTAGAATGGTAAGCGAGCCACCATTTTCTATCTTTCTGGCTGCGCCGAACAGTTTCCGTGGTATCTCCAAGGCCCTAGCGTCGACCCCACCGGACATAGTGCGACCGCCGCCTTTTATCTGTGCATTATGTACTCTTGAGAGCCTGGTGAGAGAATCAATGACAATCAATACATTGTGACCTTCGCCAGCTTCCTGACGAGCGCTGTTAAGAAGGTCATTGGCCACACGTACATGGTGCTCATAGCTTTCATCCGAGGACGAGGCATAGACTTGTGCTGGCACGCTGCGTTTAAAGTCAGTCACTTCTTCCGGTCGTTCATCAATGAGTAACGCATAAAGTTTTATATCGGGATAGGCTTCTCCCACCGCCTGACAAATATGTTTCAAAATGGTTGTTTTTCCACAGCCCGGTGGAGCAACTATCAAGCCTCGCTGGCCCATTCCGATTGGCGCGACCAAATCTATCGCTCGCGAGGTGAGTTGCTGAGAACCTAGCTCTAGGCGAATGTGCTGAAAAGGGTTAATGGCCACGCCATTGGAAAAAAGCTTTTGTGGGTCGTCATAAGATATATCCTTGGCGGCCTTCTCCGTTTTTTGGGGCTCTTTATGTCTTTTCACTTTCAGAGATAATGTTTTTCTTGTCATAATATCGGTTTAAGGCTCGAGAGAATTAAGTTTTGTGACTGCTATTTCCTGACAGAAATGATTAAGGCCCGCTGTTAAGGTGCTAGCCATTTCTTTGTTCTCAGTAATTCCGCTAAAGTCTAAGTCGCTACTTAATAAGGGTAAAGAAAGACACGATTTCTCAATCAGATTGGCGGACATCGTGGTAAGAACTTCTTTCAATGCTTTTTATGCGTGAGACGCTCTCGGTGACGTATTGATAAGCATTGTGGGTTTGTACGGAAGCTCATCACCACTTACTAGCCAGTCAAGTGCATTTTTCAATGGTCCGCTAATACCATGGGCATATTCAGGGCT
>Ga0209395_1004932_pt1 | contig 15309 bp, 11 predicted proteins | sample GOMGulsemesocosm_3_FD_184635 | JGI IMG/M metagenome (GOLD analysis project Ga0209395, IMG submission 184635) | Methane-oxidizing microbial communities from mesocosms in the Gulf of Mexico - GOM9D Gulf of Mexico (SPAdes) (version 2) | ecosystem: Environmental > Aquatic > Marine > Cold seeps... | reverse complement strand
CCCTCACGCATGTGCCGCGCGACATTCTCAACCACCACGATGGCATCATCCACCACTAAGCCCACCGATAACACAATCGCCAGAATAGTCAGTAGATTAAGCGAGAATCCCATTAGCGACATCACGCCAATCGCGCCCAAAATAGAAATAGGAATGGTGATTAGCGGTACCATTGCACTACGGACCGAACCCATCATTAAGACCACCACAATACCGACCAAAAACACCGTTTCGAGTAACGTGGTAAATATCTCTTTAATCGCATCACGCATATATAAGGTACCATCGTAACCGATAGCAATACGCATTTGATTTGGTAACTGCTGATTGAGGATCTCAATTTTTTGATAAAGCTCATCACCGATATTAATTTCATTGGCACCCGGTAGCGGCCATACACCAATGAATGTGGTTTTATCGTGATCGAGACGAGCATCGGCCATCCCTTCCTCTTCCCCTTCTTCCACTTTAGCAACATCCGCTAACGTGATTTGCGCACCATCGATAGTAATTATCACCAGTTGCTCAAAATCAACCACCGTGCTGAGCAAGGTATTGGCCATTAGGTCGATGCGCTGTTTGCCATTCTTACTATAGCCAAGCGTGGCAATGGTATTGTTGTCGCGCAGCGCGCCTAATACTTGATCGGCACTAATATTAAATGCCGCCAACTTGTTAGAGTCAATCCAGATACGCATCGCAGGATTTCGTCCGCCTTCAAGCGTAACCTTCTGCACGCCGCCAATATCGCTCAACACAGGGATAACATTGCGAGCAAAGTAATCGCTTACTTTGCTACGCGGCAAATCGCCAGACTCAATATTTAGATAGAACAATGCATTGGCTCTATCTGCACGCACTAAAGATATGGCGGGATCTTGTGCCCCTTGCGGCAATTCAAATTTAATTTGGCCAAGTTGCGCAGTAAGCTCAGCCAAGGCGGCTGTTGAATCATAATTAAGATCGAGCCAAGCGGTAACCTTGCTGCTGCCTGCTATCGTTGCCGAGTCAACATAGTCAACACCCGGCACGGTAGAGGCAACCCGCTCAATCGGTTCGGTTATATATCCTTTAACCACTTCTGCCGACGCGCCAGTGTATACCGTGTTAATGACTAACGAGGTACTCTCAATCTTGGGGAATTGCTGCACAGAAATACTGCCCGAGGAGTAAACGCCGGCAATAATGATTAATAATGACAGCACAATAGCCAACAAGGGCCTGGTAACAAATATGTCCATCACCGAAGATTTATTTTCATGGGCAGCGCTCATTACTTACTCCCCGCAATAGGAGCTAGCGCAGTATTATTAGCATTGCTTTGATTCACATAAACCAAGAGTTCAGGGCTTAACTTAAACGCTCCTATCGTTGCTATTAACATCCCTTGCGCTAGTCCTTGACGTACTACATGATGGTCTCCGTCGCGTTGTCCCAACGTTACGTTATGCTTTTTCGCGCGGTATTGACCTTGGTCATCCTTCACTAATTCAAAAACATAACTGCCAAAAGGACTTCTAACAATCGCTGAGTTTGGCACCACAATCACCTCTTCTGAGGCTTTAGGGATCATCAGCTTAACTAATTCGTTATGCGATAACAGCGCGCGACTATCATTAATTTGTGCGCGATATTTCAAATGACGTGACGCACTGTCCATCTGACTATGCTTAGCGATAATTGCCGCAGGTAACATTTGCTGTGTTGAGGATTGGCTGATCTTTTTGATCACAATACGGCTATTAAGTGATAATTTTGCCATCGTCTGTGGTAATTTAAAATCGACCCACAAGTCTGGGTTATCATCAATCAACGTCGTTAGGCTCGTATTGGCATTAAGAAATTGGCCTACTTCAAAGGTTTCTAACCCAACAGTGCCGCTAAAAGGCGCAAAAACTCGCTTTTTATCGATAACACTTTGCAAATTAGCGATATTAGCGCGTCTTATCTGATAATCAGCCAAGGCGGAGTCAACTACCTGCTGACTTACCTTGTTACCAACCAGCAGCTTTTTATTTCGCGCTAAAGTCGCTTCCGCTAGCGTAAACGAAGCAGTTGCCGCTTGCAGCTGTGCCTGCTCTTCACTGGTATTGAGTGCAATTAATAGCTGCCCTTGCTTCACATGACCACCAGCGCGAAAATTAACTCGCTCAATGGTACCCGATAATTGATTATGTAAGCTCACCACTTGAATAGCGCGCACCTGCCCGGTGACTTGATAACTAGGTTGATAGCTTGACGACTGTGTCAGCAAGGTTTGCACCGTGGCCGAAGGCTCTGGGAATGACTCACCAAACGCCATGGCAGCTTGTACCTGTTGAAATTTAAAAAATGATAAACAACCAATAGTGACCACCACAATCGAAACGGCAACACTCCAACGACGTAAACTCATAATAATTTTCCTAATTTTAACGTAAGCCAAGTTCGACTAACAGATTCGCGGTTTTGTTAATGCCCGCGCTATCGAGCGGTGTTTGCCACTGATAAGAATTAAACAACCGGGTAAAGATGCGAACAATTGGCGCGTTAACACTAACTGGCTCATATAATTTCGCATCACCGTGGGCGATCTCGCGGATCTGCACCACGCGACTAACATTTTGATAGCCTACCGTTAGTGCCCAGCCAGCAAGGTTAATTTCCTCAATGAGCAACTCAATATCTCCCGCTGAGGACAGTTCACTGGAGTGTGCCGCCTGGCTCATGCAATGATAAAATAACTGTTCACAATTTTTATGCGCAGCCATCATCCGTTCGCGCCATTGCGGTGAAGTACGTTTAACCACTAATTCATTAGTAACAAAGGCATCAAGGTGCACATCAAACGAATAGACCTGAGTTTTCAATGGATTTAGTAAGGTGATGCCAATCATTCGTTCGGGCGTAGTTAAGTCCAGCGCAATCACTTGCTCAAAAACACTGCTTTGATGCTGATACACACGAATCGCCAAGGCAAAAATAATATCTTCTTTACACTGCACATGTTTGTAGATTGAGCCCATCGACATGCCAGCCTCTTTGGAGATCGCCGACATAGTAAAGTCGATCAAAGATGTCTGCTCAATGCATGTTGCCGCCGCGTTTAAGATCATATCCTCTTGCTGTTGCAAGCTATATTTAGGTGCTGGAGCCATAGTATGTTCTCTTTAAAATATAAATAACGTCATTCGAACACTAGTCGAATACTATTCGAATGGGGTTATTCTAGATACCTTAGCTGAAAAGTCAATCACTAAAATTATGACAACAACACAAAACTAATCATTACTATCGTTTGTATAATGGCGCCAAACTGATTAAAATTGCGCTATTACCTATTTCAATGGAGCTCCCATGAGCCTCGAACTTTTTTTTATCTATGACTCCCACTGTCCGTGGAGTTACGCCACTACCTCTCTTGTTAATGAATTAGCACAAGCCTATCCAGAGATGGATATCAAGTTACTCCATTGTGCTCATTACATCGGCGGCGATAGTGCCGGCCAACAGCAAGTTGATGCGGTACGCGAAATAAGCCAGGTTAAGTTTGGTCGAGAGCATTTACGCTTTACCAATAGCCCGAAAAAATCGACCATGACCGCTAACTTGATGGGCTGGGTACAGGCGAAACAACCGGCTAAAGCATTAGAAGTGCTAAACGCGATTGGGCAAGCGCATTTTATCCATGGCAATCCACTGGGTTGTAAGAATGATTTCACCGAGATATTGGATCAAACCAGACTGTCTGCGCCAAATAAAGTGTTTAAGGATGAGTTATCTAATGACGCCAACTACGTGGTGGAAGATATAACAGAAATGCAGGAATACATGGGCACTACGTCGTTCCCAGCACTCTTGTTGGTCACCGGTGAGAAAGGCATTTTGTTGAATCATCAACTTTACCTCGAAAACCCACAGGCCATTGTTGAAGCGGTCGCGCTTGAACTTAAAGGCTAATACAGCTGACGCGCTATTGCACAACACGAGTGCAAAGCGCGTCACGACCACGTTATTTCAGCTAAAATTCGGGTTCCACCTCAAAATGCATCGGCGCCTTGGTATAAGGGTGCTCAAAGGCAATCGAAAACGCATGTAAGTGCAGCCGCTGGGCTTGCTTACCATATAGTGTATCACCGACGATCGCTAAGCCAAGCCCCTGTTGATGAGCACAATGTACCCTGAGCTGATGAGTGCGTCCGGTTTTTGGGCTGAGTAACAATCTCGTGCGTCCTTGCTCACGCGAAATGACCTGCCACGTTGTCTGCGCCGGCTTGCCATGCTCCTCACACACTAATTGACGCGGTCGGTCTGCTAGATCACCGCGCAGCGGCAGGTTAATCTCGCCTTGTTCCTTGGCCACTTCGCCAGCCACCAGCGCCACGTAACTTTTTTCAATGCTGCGACAACGAAATTGTTTAGTCAGACTTTTATTCGCCCGCTGCGTCAGCGCGATCAGCATAATGCCAGAAGTCGCCATGTCGAGTCGATGCACAATGAGCGGGCCGTCGGCATCTGGAAATTGCTCGCGCAGTCGGGTTAATACGCTGTCTTTAATGCTTTTCCCCGGCACCGACAGAAAATCATGAGGCTTGTTAATCACCAGCATCGCTTCGTCCTGATGAATAATGGTGAGTTCTTTACCAATCGCCGGATTATCGAGTAGTGGGTTATCGTCGAGTGTTAGCCCTTCAAGCATGTGACCCAGAATGGGCTTACACTTACTTGAGCAAGAAGGATAATAATTTTTGTGTTGTCTTATTTCTGATGCTGGTGCTCGGCCCCACCAAAATTCCGCCATGGTGAGCGGCGTTAAGCCATGGCTAAAGGCGTATTGTAATAACTTGGGCGCGGCACACTCACCAGCTCCGGCGGGCGGAATGGGCACTGCTTCGAGCGCGAATATATTGTTAAGATCGCGCGCTACTCCAGCCACATTGAGAAATTTGTATTGAGCAAACAACTTGTGCTGCAAGGCGTTAGACATCGCTTTACGCTGTGCCTTAAGGCTCGCCACTTCATCGACTAGTGTTGAGTATTGCAGCTGCGAGCTATCGATAAGTTGTTGCCAGTAAGCTTTGAGATCGCGCAGCAGGTGTTTGTCACCGATGCTTTGTTGAGCTAGCTGCTGATTGAGCGTCGATAGTTGCTCGGCACTGGCGCTGTTGCTCGCTTCACTTCGCAGCGCCTTGCGCTGTTTACGACCGTCGGCCATCACTTGTTGATGCGCCGCAAGCGCGTGTTGGTACTCTTCTTTTATCTGCGCCAACTGCTGCGCAAATTCGGCAATCTGCGGATTAGCCGCGAGCTGGTTACTGCGTTCACTAACCTTGGTTATCTGTGCTAGCTCGGTGACAAAAAATCCCTCGCGGTGAAAGACATCAAATACCGGCGGCACAAATCCAGGTAAATGATTGCTATCGGCGACATTGCCCGAAAACCCCGACAGGAAACCAATATTACCGTCACCATCTTGCACCACCAGCACGCCAAACATCTTACCGTCGCTGGCAAAATCATGAACCCACTGTTGTTGAGTCTCAAGGTGTTGCTGTAACTGCTCGGCGGCCAATACGCTGAGTTGATGAGGCTGATAGAAAAATGGGAAGGTGAAACGTTTAGGCAACTCAACGCAATCAATAGCTTGTTCAAAGGCGGTAAAGCAAGGAATGTTAGCGGACATAATAGCAATTTTAGCAACAGGTTAATTAACCATTTTAACCTGTTGCCACGCTATTTTAAAGCCTTGCGCGCGCACATTAGGCTCTGTGATTAGTTAGCTGTTGGTATCAGATAGTCAGTGTGAGTGTCTGTCATCAACCAATTACGGATGCTGTGATTAAATTCCTATCTCGCTAACGCGAAAAAGTGAGTTACGTCCCTCTTAATCTGCCGTTCTGATTTATTCAATTCGCGATACTTTTTCTAATACTTAGAACAGGGCTTTAAAGCCATTGAATATCAGCAAGATTTTTATGACTGTCCCAAATATTCAATAATAACAGCCGAACTGTAGAGGGCTAGTAATGATTATTAATGAAACCCTTTTGCTGATCTTTAAATTGCTGTCTCACTTTTGCGCAAAAGCGGCTTTGGGCGAGCATCAATGTCCGGTGCGGTTAATTTAATTCAATGTACTTTTCTAACGCATCAAAAATCATGCTTACTTATTGTTCTAATTACGAAAGCTAAAAAATTGAGCATTTATTGCGCCGTCAATTTATTGGTGATAGATTATCTGTCTAAAATACCTTTGGCATTGAAAGTTATTGAATATCAGTTAGATTTTTGTGCATGTCCCAAAATTACCTGGGGAGCGTCCATATATGTCCCAAAATTACTTGGCTAGCATCACAGGACACTCGAGTATGTAATCAATGCCTAAATCATCAAAAGATATAGGTGGTCAAGTACCACGTGTTTTCAGGAGTGAAGAATTCAAACTGACAACCGTGTATTTAGCTCAGTTTTAGTGAGGCTTTGTATTTTTGATCGTAAGCATCATAGTCAGCCATTGGCTGATAGCGCATGCTGGGCTTAACTCCATATCTCGCTTCCGCGTACAAGTGACTTACATTTAATTTTGGTGGTTGATAGAGTTAATTACCGCCATCTACGCCCCAAATTTATGTCGATTATGATCCTTAAGAGCCATTCGGTAAATTCTGCTTATTTCTTATCATTAAACTTATCTCTAATAGCTAAGAACTCATTTAAATTGTCAAAAAATATATCAACCAACTTGGGATCAAAGTGCTTTCCTTTATCATCTTTAAACAGCTTGAATATTTTTTCGTCTTCCCATGCTCTTTTATAGCAACGTTCGCTACCAAGCGCATCAAATACATCAGCTAATGCCGTTATACGCCCGTAGATATGTATATTCTCACCACTAAGACCTTGCGGATAGCCACTACCATCATATTTCTCATGATGTTCATAAGCTACGATAGCTGCTGCTTTTAGAAGTGGTCTCGATGAGTCCGTTAGCATGTCATGGCCAATTTGCGCATGTGTCTGCATAATTTTCCATTCATGCGCATCGAGTTTACCTGGCTTATTTAGGATTGCATCTGGTATGCCTACTTTTCCAATATCATGCATTGGACTTGCTTGCTTGATAAGTTCAGCTTCATCCTCTCCTAAACCCGAATAAAGAGCCAGCAACTTCGAATACTCAGCAACCCTTCTTACGTGGCTGCCGGTCTCTTTGCTGCGAGTTTCACCAATAGCCCCCATCCTAAAAATAACTTCGCGCTGCGTTTCTGTTATTTCGTCATGGAGTTGTTCGACTTTTTTTCTATCTGTAATGTCGAATCTTGTGGAGATATATCCAATATGCTTTCCAGCAAAATCGAATTCAGGTTCTACTTGTGATTCGACCCAATAATACCCACCATATTTCGTTCTATTTTTCACAATGAACTTTGCACTCTTTTTTTGCTTTATTGTTTTCCATAAGTGTTTAAATACTGATGAAGGCGTATCTGGATGCCTTACGAGATTATGCGAATTCCCCACCAATTCAGTCAATTCGTAACCACTTATTTTGCAAAATGCCTGACTCGCATGCGTTATCTTTCCTGTTAAATCTGTTTTTGAAAAAATAACATTCCTATCGAAGGCATCGAGTGTTTTATTTAGTGTATTCTCGGTATTAAAACGGTCTTCAACATCTTTTAACAACATCCCGAGAAATGCTGTAGCTGGTGTAAAAATAAGAACCAGTGGCAAGGCAACCGTGGCCATTACCCTCCCAGCAACATCTTCTGGAAGCTGAGTGAATAATAGTACTTCGACGATATGCACCAACAGACCAAACAATAAGAGCTGTATGATACATACTTTCACCCAGCCTTTATGAACACAGTAACGGTAGCTTAAACCAAGGATGGTAGATACCATAACAACGGCAACACCAACATACATGCCCCCACCTCCGAGAAATACCCGGTACCCTCCAGCTAGAACAGCAGCAATAATTGAAACGACGGGGCCACCGAATAAACCCGCCATACTCAGGACTACGGTACGAGGGTCGAAAATGACTCCAGGGATAACCTCAATGGGCAAAATCATCCCTACAATGCAAACGCCTCCAAAGATCGCCCCCGACACTACTTGTTTGGTAAGTTCATTTTTGGTTGTAAAACGAACGGCAAAGCTCTGCAATAAGCTAAGTGACAGTAGTAGAGCTGTCGCCTTGATGAGTTCAATTATCATAAGTATAAAGAGGATTTCCCGCTAAAAGCGCAACTTAATTTAGTTGCAAAGGGCTTGACGATACAGTTGATTTAGTTTTCTCAGTCAGGCTAAAAAAACGATTAATTATACACTACAGCTATATTAATCTTTCCATATGATATGTCAAATGTCTTTGGGAATTAACGGTTTCCGTTTGAGAAGCACGCTGTTTAGTACCAAAAATATGTAATGCATATATAAGATACATAAACAATTTTACTTCGTATATTTAAAGTCACTCCAATACAATTCAGTGAATGAACACTACGGTGGATAAGGGCAATATTGATTGTGCTCAAACCTTGTCTAAATTAGGTCTTGTTCGTCGTCACAGCCAATTTCACAGCGCGTATGCAGTCTGATTAGCCTAGCATCATCGACGCCGTTTTAGGCTGTGCCAGTAGTTGTGAGAATACCCGCCACAGCTCACTGTGACTGTCATTATTTACCTGCTTGGCTAGATAGTCTCGAACCAAGTCTTGGCCATAGTTATAGGTGATCACGTAGGCTCGATTTTGTTTGATAAAGGCGAGGCGTTGTTGCGCTCGCTCTGCACTATTAAGCGAATATTTGATCAACAGTTCAATCGCCTGATCGTGATTGATTTCACCATCGACAAAGCGGCTAGCCACCATGTTATCGCTGCATGAAAGCTGGTGCAGGATACGCTGAATCTTATAATAATGCTGACATAGCGTGGCATCGATACCCGCTAGGGGAAATAACACCTCCTGTTCGAATGTGAGCCTTTGAGCCCACGGGAACGCGACCTCGATACCATAATTAGCGCTGCCTTCGGCGAGCAAAGATATTGGGCTAAACAAGTTATAAATCGAATATTCGAGCCAGCCCTTACCCTCGACCAAATGTTGTTCCATCTGGGCATTAAACACATGATGCCCCGGATAACCTTCGTGGGCAGCAAGATCGATAGCCCGCTCAATTTGAATTGGAAAATCGGTATTAAGTTCGATGAGGCTGTAGCTATTTCCTTTGTACCAATTGTAGGCGCTCCATACTTGGTTGTTCACTAGGCTTACCTTGAAACTTTCATTGCTGGGTAAATCAATATGCAACAAGGTTCGACGCCGCGCTTCATCGATTGCCGCCGCAAAGACGGTCTCTAATTTATCCGTTGGGATAACAAACTGTTGTCGATATTCATTTAAGCGCTGCGCAACATCTCCATGACCTGGCAATAGGCCCTCGAGTTGGTTCAGGATTTTATCAAAATAATGCTCATCGTAAATTGGCGGTGTCGCGTCATAAAGGCTGGCACATTCCTGAGCGAATGGTTGATAGTGCCCTTGCAACATATCGACATACACTAGTGCCGCCTTTAGCTGAATCAACAATAACTCGAAGCGTTGTTGCTCCGCTAAGATCGGTTGGGCCATGTCAGTTGCCGCTGCGATCAATGCTTCCAACTCAATTTTTAGCTGACTCAGTGACGAAGGTTGTGCGGTTGGTCGCCACTCTTGTGGGCCATAATAAGCATCGACATAATGGGGACAATGCTGACCTATCCGCAAAGAGAGTTTGACATATTGTTCTGCCAGCTGATTGAGTGACTGCATAGAGGCCTAACTAGAATTAGATTTACTTAAGCATAACACCCACCACAAATGGATACAATATACAATAATGACAATCAAATTTTGCAAAAGGTTAGTCATGTGATGGTAAATTGCACTATAATTTCAACACTGCTCATTAAGTGATCTAACATGGATATTATTAAATGGAACTTTTAATTGGATTAGGCGTACTTGCCGGCTTATTTTATCTGCTCGCCCCTATTATTGCGTTAATCATCATCAGTCAATTGAAAAAGACCATCAAGGATGTTGAAACCAGAGCTAAAGCGCGTATCGATATGTTGTATAAGCAGGTGAATCGCTTAAACAAGGCGCTTATTGCAAGTAAGTCAGAGCAAGATCAGGAAGAACCCACTGACGTTTCCACGCCAGCGCATGATACAACTCCTGTTATCAAGCAACCAGTCATTGAGGATATCAGCACCATTGCGCCCGTGATTGAGCAGCCACAGCACACCGAAACGATTAATCAAGACAGTAGCGACGATATTGTGCTGGTGCCTCAAGCGCCAAGTGAGCCAGGGCAATTTGTTGGCCCTTTGCTGCCAGTCGCAGCAATTGTTGAACCCGCTGCGGCCAAAATCGAGGCGCCTACACCAGTTGTTACCCCTAAAGAGCCTTCTAAGATAAATAAATACCTCAATTTGGGTTGGCAATGGCTAAAATCGATTAACGTTTTTGTTAGTGTCGGTGTCTTGGTTTTATTTATCGGCATGACGTTCTTGATTAAACATGCCATCGACCAAAACCTATTATCGATTGAATTGCGCCTTAGCGGCGTTATCGTGGTGGCGATTTTATTGTTGGTGTGGGGCTGGCGTCAGCGCTTAGCCAAACCTATTTTTGCGACCACGCTGCAAGGCGGTGCCATCGCGATTATTTACCTCACTGTATTTGCCAGCTTCTCGATGTATCAACTAATTCCATCGCTGGCGGCTTTTGCATTGCTCGGTTTATTGGTGATCCTAGGCTCACTTTTAGCGGTTAAGCAAGACGCAATCGCCTTAGCTATCATGGCGATTGCCGGGGGTTTTGCAGCGCCGATATTAACCTCCACCGGTAGCAATAACTACATTGGCTTATTTAGCTTCTATAGCGTGTTAAACGCCGGCATTTTCTTTATTGCCTGGCACAAAGCATGGCGCGCCTTAAATATGCTCGGCTTCACCTTCACCTTTAGTATCTCGGCGTTGTGGGGAGCAGGCAGTTATAGTAGTGAGTTCTACCTAGGTACGCAGCTATTTTTAGCACTGTTTGTCTTAATGTACCTGTGCATTGCCATTTTGTTTTCCAACCGAAAAAGAGCTTTTTACCGAGATTATGTCGACAGCAGCCTGGTCTTTGGGACACCGCTCATCGGCTTTAGTCTACAGATGGCGATTGTCGAATCATTTGAGTATGGCATTGCCATCAGCGCGCTATGCTTTGGCACAGTCTATATCGGCGCTGCGCAGCTGTTGTGGTCACGCTTTGCTCAGCAACTACGCCTCTTAAGCGAAGCGTGTTTAGTCATTGGCGTTGGCTTTATTACCCTCGCCATTCCCTTTGCTATCGACGGCGCCTATACCGGTGCAATCTGGGCAATTGAAGGGGCCGGCATATTGTGGCTTAGCATTAAACAGCAACAACAAAATAGACGCTTGCTCGCAATTGGCTTGATCCTAATATCACCGCTGATGCTGCTCTCTAACTTGGGCGTGCAGAACATTAGCGGCGTCACGAGCATCATTAACATCTTTGCCAATGGCTACTTCATTTCTACGCTATTGCTGGTTATCGCCATGAGCTTTGCCAGCTATTTACTGCAAAAAAACTATCCGGGTAAGCGCTCCTTCGAGCTCAGTTTCAGTCTAATAATACTCATTTACGCCATCATTAGCTTATTATTAGGGTTTGAAGGACAAATCCCATTAGATATTGATGGTGCGATTCATGGCAGCGCACTCGCCCTGCTCGGCATCGTCGCGTTAATGTCGTATACCGTTGCGAGTATAAAGCTCACCTGGTCGATGGCCAGACATGCAGGCCTATTCTTTATTTCGTTGTTAGCAGTCAGCGCCAATCTGATGTTTAGCGATATCTATGGCTTGACCAGCGGCGACCTGATTCTGTTATTAATCTTTGTTGTCGCCAGTTTCTGGTCCCTCAATGCGGGCGATCAGCCATTGCAGCAAGACCGAGAGCAGGCGTTTGATTTTAAACACACCAGCAATGTCATTAGTTTATTAGGCCACGCATTTGTCACCTGCACTTTAGGCTTCATCTTATTTAATCTGTCGTTATGGTTATTACTGTTTGGGTTTACGCTGTTTGCCGTCGTTTGCAATACCTTAGGGGGACGCTTCAATCGACCAATATTACAAGCAACCAGCTTGAGTCTATTAGTCGTGTTGGTGCTCGCTAGTTTATATGCCACCAACAATCACGGTGATTTAATCAACCTTGCACGTTATGGCGATATCATTGCTTTCCCGCTGCCACTTGCCGCAGGACTCGTATTATGGCCACTGGCATTTTGCAGCTACTTCTACTTACTCCACTTTAACCGCCGACTGGGTAAATATGATAGTCAGTGGTTGCTCTATGGCGCGGCCTTGCTTATCGCTGGACTCTGTCTGTATGTCTCCTTTACGTTGACCCTTGTGGTGTTAAGCGCCGCCGCGTTGCTGTGTTGTTGGTTGAGCGAGAAACTAGCCTGGGCGCAACTACGCCAGCTATGTTTTGCGCTGACACCCGCGCTGGCTGTGGTGGCGATGACACAGATAGCCCAGGGCCCATTGGATCTCTTTAAGTTGTTGCCACAAACAAGCACCATGGCAGTGGGCATGATCCTATGGCCCCTCGCGATAGCTGTGCTTTTCGCGACCCTCTACCGCTATGACAAACTCAATGTATCTGGGAGTGACATAATTCAAAACAGTGCCTTGATCTTTACCTGTGGATTCATCGCGTGGCAAAGTAACATTCACCTATTAGCTTACCTCGATTGGTTAAGTGGTTGGCACTTTGGAATTAATGTTTTAATCGGCTTGGGTACGCTGGTGCTGATTAATCAACGTAAAATTTGGCCTTTCTCCCGTCATTATGATGCCTACCAGAGAGTCTCGATGACACTACTGCAATCATCCTTACTGCTGATCTTAGCTGGCGCACTATTTAGTGTTGGCCAAGCAACACCGCTACCGTGGTTGGTGCTGGCTAATCCATTGACGTTATCGGTGTTTGCTATACTCGTTGGCTTAATTTTTTATCGCGATAGCTTTATCAATCTTCTCAAAATCCCGGTGCGAAATTATTGGTATTTGGCGCTGCTTGGCTACCTTTTTGCCTACAGCAATACCGAAATCATGCGCGCGGTCCATTATTATGCCGCTGTTGATTGGAATATTGCGGCCCAGCTAAAATCGAGTATTACCCAAACTGCCTTCTCTATTTTTTGGACCATTATCGGTTTAGTCGGCACGATGCTCGCGAGCAAGAAGCAATGGCGCAACCTTTGGATTGGCTGTGCTGGTTTGTTAGCCATTGTGGTACTCAAATTATTTATCGCGGACATGGCAGCGATTAATACCATCGAGCGGATTATTTCATTTATTGTGGTGGGATTATTATTAGTGGTTATCGGTTATTTCTCGCCCTTGCCGCCAAAGAGAAGCGAACAGCAAGCGGACATTTTGCAGCCTAATACCAACCCAACGACAGGAACGACCGATGCTCAATAAACTAATACACTCCCTTAGCTTGATGCTTTGCGTTGGCATGAGCGTGCAGGCGCTGGCAAACACCACAGACGATACCACAGACTATCAATGTGACTTTCCCATCAGCGAAGGCGTTGACTCGGTACGCGCGTTTACCCTCAGCGAAGCCGTGTACCAGTGTAGTCAGCAAAACTTTTTTGAAGACATTCAAGTGGTGAATGCAGCAGGCCAAGCAGTACCTTTCTCCACGATCACGCCCAAAATCGAGCCTAAAATCAGCACCACTAAGGTGCCTTTTTATCGTGAACCACAACAGGCTAACTTTAGTTCCACCGCGCAAATAGAGCGAATATTGCGTGCATCAAATACCAACCCGCAGCACAATTCACTCGAGTCGCAGGGTAAACGCTATTTTAGCTCGATGATCGTTAATTTAAACCAGATCAGCGGCCAACTCGTCAATTTCACTATCGATGCTACCCCGAAACAACCATTGCAGGTCAACGTTGTCATTGAAGTGTCCGATAACCTAGAATATTGGCGCATCATCAACAGTCACCAACGCTATTACTTTTTACCGGGTGAGAACGGCGCGTTAAGCAACAGCCAATTTACGGTGCCGACCTATCGCGGTGAAAGTTATATGCGGTTGTCATTAATTAGCAACACCGAAGGTTTCCATCAGCATATACAAAGTATTAGCGTACAAATAAATGAGAGTATGCCACCGCCCCGAATAAACTGGAGCCCCACCACCGCGCCACAGCTAAACCCATTAACCGAGCGCTGGCAATATCATTGGTCTGGAAAACTGCCGATAAAAAAAATACGCTTTGTGCCGCGCCAAGAAATCTTGTTTTACAGTGGCCGTTTATATCAACCTAAACGCAAGCCTGCAACAAACACGCGTGTGAGCACCAAACAGAAAATTAAAAATATCATCAAGGCACCGGCCAATGCCAGACAACAGAAACGCGACAGTGAAGATCGCTGGTCTTATCGCACCGGCTTTAATCAATACTGGATTAGCAGCGGCGATGAGACCATCGTCCATGACGAGCTGACGGTTGACTTACGCCACCAGCAGCAGATTGAAATAGCCTACAGCCAGCCAAGTAATATTAGTAAAGGACAAGTGCCGAACGTGTTAATCGGATGGCACGACATCACCATTGCCTTTCTGGCACAAGGCGCTGGTCCTTATCGTTTGTTGGTGGGAAAATCATCGATGGTGTCAAAGCATCAGGCATTACCGAGCCAGATAAGCGCGCTGCTTAACAGCGCCAACGAGTTGGTTAATTTAGGCGCAAATAATAACGAATTTTCGCCATCGGGATCAACACCAAAACCCCACACCACGCCATCAAGAAAATGGACAAACTACCTCCTATGGGGAGTTATCTTGTTCGCTATCGCCTTATTGTCGCTGATGGTGTTTCGATTAGCTAAAAGCATGGCAAAGGCAGATGAGACCTAAACATCTCCCTCAAAGCTGGCTTCGTGATGTTGTCGCAGGGCTTCATCAGCGACGACGGACAATGAGATGAAGCTTAAGCATCGCTCTCGAAGCTGGCGAAATCATGTTGTCGCAGGGCTTCATCAGCGACGACCGATGACTATGTTGCCCATGTTGCTTGACTGTCATCGGTGGCATGTACGATTAATTAAAAGCATGGCCAATACAGATGAACCTTAAGCATCGCTCTCAAAGCTGGCGAAATCATGTTGTCGCAGGGCTTCATCAGCGACGACCGATGACTATGTTGCCCATGTTGCTTGACTGTCAT
>Ga0209395_1004931_pt1 | contig 15314 bp, 12 predicted proteins | sample GOMGulsemesocosm_3_FD_184635 | JGI IMG/M metagenome (GOLD analysis project Ga0209395, IMG submission 184635) | Methane-oxidizing microbial communities from mesocosms in the Gulf of Mexico - GOM9D Gulf of Mexico (SPAdes) (version 2) | ecosystem: Environmental > Aquatic > Marine > Cold seeps... | reverse complement strand
TGCGCCAAGAATTAATTCATTTGAAATCCCTCCTTCTTCTTTAACAACTACTTGTTGACCTGCACTGCCTCCTGTAGCAGGCGCAGCTTTTTCCTGTGCCGTATAGGCTAGGATATTGCTAATATCTTCATCAGATAATTGTGGCATTGGAGTCATTGGTGCATTGTTGTATTCAGCAGAAATCTTAGTTGCATACGCATCACCTGATTTGATCATTGATGGACTATTTCTAATCCAAGCAGAAATCCAATCTCTGTCTAAGCCTTCATCCTCACTTAATCTAGCTTCAACACCACGAAGTGCTGGACCTGTCATTTTTCTGTCTAGATTATGGCATGCAGCACAATTAGTATTGAATAAGGATTTTCCTTTTGCTGGATCACCATCCTGAGCAAATAGGTTGCTTGAAAATGTAAGTAAAAAAATTAACCCTGTAAGCAGTAATCTTGAGGTTATTTTACGGTGTATCACCTGTTTCATATCGTTAGTTGAATTACCTTCTAAACTTTGGTATGATTTTTTCATACAAATAGAACAATATTTGGTTATAAAAATCTCGCACAAAAGTAACATTTAAAGTCGATTTTATAAATGTTACATAAGTGTTAATTTCTAATTTATAAGGATTCTAAATAATAAAATTATCCGTGTTTCAGTTTATATACTATACATTTGCACCAAAATTAATAGGTTATGTTTAAAATAGGTTCTAAATTTTTAATTCTAACAGCAATATTCTCAATGCTATGCTTTACTCAAAGTCAAGCACAGGAAGGCTCCGTTGTTGTTAACCAAGATAACGATATTGACGTGCTTTTATCTCTAAAAAAAGACATTAATAAGACTAAAGTGAATTACAAAATTCAAATTTTTAGCCGAGCAAATGACCGATTAGGAGCAGAAAAAGCGCGATTAGATTTTAAAGAATCGTTTTCTGATTGGGAAACATCATTGAAATATGAGACTCCAAATTATAAGATCTGGATAGGGAATTTTAAAACCAGATTAGAAGTAGATCGTGCGTTATTAGAAATAAAAAAGAAGTTTCCAAATGCCTTTCCGATAAAACCAAAAAAAGAGAGATAGAACTCCTAAAATATAGTCATAAAAAAATAGCGATTCATAATTGAATCGCTATTTTTTTTACAGCTAATTCGAAAACTATTTTACCAGCAATCGCTTTATTATTACAGTTTCATTTATATGAATTTTGGCAATATACATTCCCGAAACTAGATGACTCACTGCAATCTCACGTTCACCATTACGCAATCTTAATACCAACTTACCGGTTATATCGAAAATCTCAACGGAATTCAATACACCTAGACTATCAATGTTAATAAACGATGAACTTGGGTTAGGATAAATGTTTACATCCAAAAGCAACTTGTGGTCAGGCAAACCAAGAACGGTAAGATCATCTTGTACAGCCCCAGTCATTAACATTATACTGGATCCTCCATCACCTCCACAGGCACCTCCAGTAGTTGCAACATCTTCACCCCATGTCCCTAATAGAAGACTTGGTGGATTAGGAGTTGATGCAGATATGTTTGAATAAATCAAATATTTTGTAGCAAAATCTCCATCACCGTCGTCCCCTAATAACTCCCATCTCGAATTATCATCATTCCAGAAAAGCTTCAATTCACAAACACCCAGGCCACTACAAGGCTGATCACCGGTAAATGGAGTCGTTTCAAAAATATTCCTTCCAGTAGCATCTGTCCCTACATTTTGCAGTACAAAGTTTTGATCCTCGAAAAAAGGGTGGCATGCATTAAATGTAATTGATTGTCCAATAGCATTACTACTTATTATTATAATAAGTGCAATAATTATTTTTTGAATATATTTCATGACAAATTAATTAGGTGACGGATATACTCCTGTCAATGCTATAATGAAAGTAACTGACAAATACGGCTGCATATTATTCACTGACTGACCACTCCCTTTATTGGCAACCATATTTGAATTCATCGTAGTTGTAGCTGACGCATTCGAGTACTCAGGGTCTAAAAGCTTAGTTCCAGCTGGTAAATTTCCAGAAGGGGTTGATTTATTTCCATCAGCAACTACTGCATTAATGGAATGATTATGACTTGGCATTTGTCCTACCGACAAAGTATTCGTTTCTGTTCCTGACTTTTGTCCAAGAGTCTTAGAAGATAGTCCAGGGCCAGATCCTGACCCCAAAGGCACTCTTCCTCTTAAATCTGGCAACCCAAATGTAGATTCTCCATCTCCTCCATATGTCGTTCCCAATAAAGAAAACAAGGCTGAGTTTTGAGCAATAGACAAAAGCTGCCCCTCACATTTTGCCCAACCTGATGGTGCAAAATTGCCCCCGAACATTCTTATTTCTCCAATCATGGGGTCTTGAGCATTAACAGAATTAGTATGACATAGACATAATAATAAGCCTAAAATTGTAATTGTATTTTTCATAGATAAGTTATTTGTTAGAATTTCGAAGCTACAAAAAATAAGATGAATTAGCTTTACTCTAATCGGAGTTAAAGTCAAAAAAAAAAATCCCTTCAGGAATTCCTGAAGGGATTTTAAATAAAATAAATTTCGTATTTTATTTCAACTTCTTTTTTACTTCAACTTCATGGAAAGCTTCAATAACATCGCCTTCTTTGATATCGTTGTAATTTTTTATTTGTGTTCCACAATCGTAACCTTTAGATACTTCTTTTGCATCATCTTTAAATCGTTTTAACGATGCCAATTCACCTGTATAAATTACTACGCCTTCACGAATTAAGCGAATGCCTGAGCTTCTAAATATCTTACCATTGGTTACCATACATCCTGCAATTGTTCCAATTTTAGAAACTTTAAATATTTCTCTAATTTCAGCAGTTCCTGTAATTTCCTCTTTAAAGACTGGAGATAACATACCCTCCATTGCGTCTTTAAGGTCGTTAATAGCATCGTAGATAATCGAGTACATTCTGATATCGATTTCTTCTTTATCAGCTATTTGACGTGCATTACCCATTGGTCTTACATTAAACCCAATAATAATTGCATCAGATGCAGAGGCCAGTAACACATCACTTTCTGTAATGGCTCCAACCGCTTTATGTATAATATTTACTTGTATTTCTTCTGTCGATAATTTTTGGAATGAATCAGTTAATGCTTCAACAGATCCGTCCACATCACCTTTAAGGATGATATTTAATTCTTTAAAGTCCCCAAGTGCAATACGACGTCCAATTTCATCAAGTGTAATATGGCGTTGTGTTCTAACAGATTGCTCACGTTGTAACTGTGTACGTTTGGCTGCAATTTGTTTTGCTTCTCGTTCGTCTTTAAAGACATTAAATTTATCACCTGCTTGAGGTGCTCCATCTAATCCTAAGATAGAAATTGGCGTTGAAGGTCCAGCTTCCTCAATACTATTCCCTCTTTCGTCATGCATAGCTTTAACCTTACCAGAGTTTTTTCCGGCCAATACATAATCTCCAATTTTAAGCGTTCCCGCTTGTACTAAAATTGTTGATACATATCCACGTCCTTTATCTAAAAAGGCTTCCACTACTGTTCCTACCGCAGCTTTGCTTGGATTAGCTTTAAGCTCTAATAATTCGGCTTCTAGCAATACTTTTTCCAATAACTCATCAATACCAGCTCCTGTTTTTGCAGATATATCTTGGGATTGAATTTTTCCACCCCAATCCTCTACAAGTAAATTCATATTAGCAAGTCCTTCCTTAACCTTTTCTGGGTTTGCAGCTGGTCTATCTATTTTATTAATAGCAAATATAATTGGAACTCCAGCGGCTTGCGCATGTGATATTGCCTCTTTTGTTTGTGGCATAATATCATCATCTGCTGCGATAACAATAATTACTAAATCGGTAACCTGAGCACCACGTGCACGCATTGCTGTAAAGGCTTCGTGACCTGGTGTATCTAGAAATGCAATTTTTTGTCCAGATTCAAGAGTAACTCCATAGGCACCAATATGCTGTGTAATTCCTCCTGATTCACCTGCTATTACATTTTCTTTACGTATATAATCTAGAAGTGATGTTTTACCATGATCAACATGTCCCATAACGGTAACAATTGCAGCTCGATTTATTAAATCTTCAGGCTTATCTTCTACTTCTTCAATAGCATCTTCTAGGTCAGATGTTATAAATTCAACTTTATAACCAAATTCATCAGCAACGATTGATAAAGTTTCAGCATCTAATCGTTGATTCATTGTAACCATCATACCCAGTGACATACATGCAGATATAATTTGTGTTACAGACACTTCCATCATCGTGGCAACTTCACTTGCAGTAACAAACTCTGTTACTTTCATTACTTTACTTTCTGCTGCAGCTATTTCTTGATCTATCTCTGTTTGTTGACGATGTTGATCTCTTTTATCTCTACGATATTTAGCCCCTTTTCCTTTGCTTGATTTTCCTTGAAGCTTTTCTAGAGTTTCACGTACTTGCTTTTGTACTTCCTCAGCACTCGGCTCTTCTTTAACTATTTGCGGTCGTCTTTGGCCACCTCTTCCTTTCGGGCTATTTCTATTACCACCTCGAGCATTTCCTTGTCCTGGTCTGGCTCCTCCTTGCTGTGGCGCCCCGCCACCGACTTTACTTATACGTCGACGTTTCTTCTTGGCATCAGCGTTTGGATGTGGTTTTTTATCTTCTTTCTTTTTCTTTGGCTTATTGAATTGAGATAAATCAATTTTTTCACCTGTAGATTTTGGTCCTGTTAGCTTTTGATATTTTGTCTCAACTCTTTCTTCCTTTGGTTGCTCACTTTCCTCTGCCTTTTCCTTTGCTTCAACTTTAGGTGTTGCTGGTGCTTTTGCTACTGGAGTCTTCTTTTCCTTTGGCGCTTCTTTTGCTTTTGGCGCTTCTTTTGCCTTTGGACTTTCTGTTTCTTTTTTAGTTTCAACAACCTTAGGTGTTTCAATTACCTTAGGTGTTTCTACAATTTTTGGAGCTGCCAATTTAGGCGCTTTCGCTTCAACAACCTTAGTCTCAACCTTTTCTTTAATAGGAGCTTTTTTCTCCTCAGTTTTAGAATCTGTCTTAGGCTCTTCCTTTTTTGGAACCTCTTTTACTGGTGTCTCAGGCTTTTCCTCAACTTTTTTAGGACCGTCTAAATCGATTTTACCAACCTGTTTTGGACCTTCAAGTGTTGTTTTGGCTTTAACAACTTCTTTTTTAGCAGCTTCTTGTCTTTGAAACTTTTCTTCTATCTCTCGCTCACGCTCAACACGAAGTGCTTCCTTTTCTTTCTGCTTTGCTTCACTAACTTCTTTAGAGGCTACTTTTTTACTAGCATCAGTTTGAAATTCTCCTGAAAGAACATTGTAAACTTCTGTAGAAATTTTCGTAGTAGGACGCTTCTCTATTTCGATGCCTTTGGTTTCTAAAAAATCAACTGCACGATCTATAGAGATATTTAACTCCCTTAGTACTTTATTTAATCTAATTGTTTCAGCCATAAATTGCCTTTAAAAAATGTCAAACAGTCATTAACTGTTCATGTTTCAGTCCCTATATAATCATGGTGTCTTAAAGAAATTATTTAAACAATTTCTTTTTTAACCAATATATGATAAATTTTTATTCTTCAAACTCTTCCTTCAGAATTCTAACAACTTCATTAATTGTTTCTTCTTCTAAATCTGTACGCTTCACTAAATCAGCAACATCCTGTTCTAAAACACTTTTTGCTGTGTCCAAACCAACCTTAGCCAATTCTTCTATGATCCAAGAATCTATTTCGTCCGAGAATTCTGATAATTCCACATCTTCCTCTACACCTTCTCTAAACACATCAATCTCATATCCAGTAAGTTGACCTGCCAAACGAATGTTGTGACCTCCACGACCAATAGCCTTGCTTACCTCTTCAGGCTTAAGCATTACTTCAGCACGCTTGGTTTCTTCATCTATTTTTACTGAAGTCACTCTTGCAGGGCTTAGTGCTCTAGTAATAAACAATTGCAAGTTATTAGTATAATTAATAACATCAATATTTTCATTACCTAACTCACGTACAATACCATGAATTCTTGATCCTTTCATCCCAACACAAGCTCCAACGGGGTCGATTCTATCATCATAAGAATCAACAGCTACTTTTGCTTTTTCACCTGGAATTCTAACAACTTTTTTAACGGTAATTAATCCGTCAAAAACTTCAGGAATTTCTTGTTCGAATAACTTCTCCAAAAATGAGGGAGCCGTTCTCGACATAATTATTGTTGGTTTGTTTCCTTTAAGTTCTACACTCTCAATGACACCTCTTACATTTTCTCCTTTTCTGAAAAAATCTGAAGAAATCTGTCTATCCTTAGGTAAAATTATTTCATTCCCTTCATCATCTAACAATATAATTGCTCTATGACGGATATGGTGTACTTCTGCAGTATAAATCTCTCCAATTAAATCTTTAAACTGCTTGTATATATTTGTATTATCGTGTTCGTGAATTTTCGAAATTAAGTTTTGACGTAATGCTAAAATAGCTCTACGACCAAGATCAATAAGCTTTACTTCTTCAGACACATCTTCACCAACTTCAAAATCTGGTTCAATTTTTTGAGCTTCACTCAAAGATATTTCCTGATTCGGTTCTTCTACTTCACCATCAGCAACTACAACTCTATTTCTCCAAATTTCTAAATCGCCTTTATCTGGGTTGATAATAATATCAAAATTATCATCATCACCAAATTTCTTTTTTAATGCATTTCTAAATACATCTTCTAAAATTGCCATTAAGGTTACACGATCAATTAACTTGTCGTCCTTAAATTCTGAAAATGACTCAATTAACGCAATATTTTCCATAATTATTCTGGATTAAAATTTTATCTTAACTTTTGCTTCTATAATATCACTGTAAGACAGATTAGCCTCTTTCTGTACAGTAACTTTTCCTTTACCAATAGGTTTTGGTTCTCTAGCTTTCCACGCCAAAGAAATACCATCATCACTTGCTTGTACTAAAGTTGCTTCAAAATTTTGATTATTTACAGCTTTTACTTCAAGTACTCTACCAATATTTTTTTTATACTGTCTATTATGACTCAATGGTGTTGCTGCTCCTGCTGAAGCCACCTCAAGTGAAAAATCCTGTTCCTCTCTGTCTAAATTATGTTCTATTCCTCGACTTACAAACATGCAATCTTCAACGAGAACGCCATTATCACCATCGAGTATTATTCGAATTAAATTCCCCTCAAGCACCTCAAAGCTAATTAAAAACAAATCTTGTCTTTCTTCAAGGCTAACATCTAACAAAGATTTTACAGTATTTTTAAACATTTTTTAGTATAAAAAGAGGGGACTTCTCGTCCCCTCACTTATTCTTTTTCTTACAACGGTGCAAATATACGATATTTATATTGATTTTTGCAAGCGTTTAGATGTCATTTTTTATCACTAAATTTATAGGGCATTGCCTATTAACTCCTAAGTTATGAAAAAAATATTAGTCCCTACTGATTTTTCCACACATGCCAATAATGCATTGCATGTTGCTGCACAATTAGCAAAAACTCATAATGGAGAAATTTATTTACTCCACATGCTTGAATTGCCAATGCCTCAAATTGATGTAATGAGTACGCATAGTGACCTTCCTGAGGCTATGTTTTTCATGAAACTGGCCCAGAAAAAATTTAAAGAATTAACATCTGAACCTTATCTAAAAGGACTGCCGCTACACGAGATTGTGAAATTTCATCAAGCTTTTAATGGTATTATTGACACCTGCCATGAGAATGACATTGACATGATAGTAATGGGTTCCCATGGTTCTAGTGGTTTTAAAGAATTGTTTATTGGCTCTAATACAGAAAAGGTTGTAAGGACTAGCGATATTCCAGTATTGGTGATTAAAAACAAGCATGAAACTTTTGAGGTAAAGAACTTTGTATTTGCTTCCGATTTTTCTTCTGAATGTATAGGCCCTTTTCAGAAAGCCGTTGAATTCGCAAATAATTTCAAGGCAAAACTGCATTTAGTTATGATTATTACGGCTAATAAATTTTTAAGTTCGGCAGATTCTAAAGCTAGAATGGACGCTTTTATTAAAGATTTTAATATTACTAATTTTACAATGAATATTTATAACGACGAATCCATAGAAAAAGGCATTCTAAACTTTTCTAAACATATTGATGCCGATCTTATTGGAATGGGCACCCATGGACGCAAAGGTATCTCTCATTTTTTAAACGGGAGTATTAGTGAAGACTTGGTTAATCATGCAAATAGACCTGTGATTACCTTTAAAATTTAAAAAATATAGGGAATAAAAAAACCAACACTATTCGTGTTGGTTTTTTTGTTGGCCCACTAGGGCTCGAACCTAGACTCTTCTATACCAAAAACAGACGTGTTGCCAGTTACACCATGGGCCAATCTTTCAATTGAGGGTGCAAATTTAAAACAAAGTTTTGTTTGCGCAAGTATTTTTTAAAGAAAATAAAATAAAACCCTTAACGTTTATATAAAATCGTTCTCATGTAATGTATTTATTATTACATTCGCCATCAGTAACAACTAACAATTATGACACAATTCAACTTCAAAAAGTGGAACACCATTTTAGGGTGGCTCGCTTTTTTAGTAGCACTATTAACATACAGTTTAACCGTTGAGCCTACAGTAAGTTTCTGGGATGCAGGAGAATACATTCTTACATCCTCAAAACTACAAGTTGGACATCCTCCCGGAGCACCATTGTTTCAAATGCTTGGAGCCTTTTTCTCCATATTTGCAACAGAACCTTCTCAAATAGGAATGATGCTAAATATGATGAGTGCTGCTTCAAGTGCTTTTACAATATTGTTCATGTTTTGGTCTATTGTTTTATTGTTACAGAAGCTAGTAATAAAAACGAACACTCCTACTCAAAGTCAAGGTCAAGCAATCTTAGGTGCTGCTTTAGTTGGAAGTCTTGCTTTTGCATTTACTGATTCGTTTTGGTTTAATGCTGTAGAAACTGAAGTGTATGCTATGGCAACCCTCATCATGGCTGTTTTATTCTATTTAGGCCTACGCTGGGAAAAAGACATGGATACACCACGAGCTAATAAATGGCTGATTTTAATTTCATTTATAATAGGATTATCATTTGGAGTTCACTTTATGGGTTTACTAACCATTCCTGCTATAGGACTGATTTATTTCTTTAAAAACTATAAAACAGTAACAGTAAAAAACTTCATTATAGCAAACGTAGTTGTGGTTGCTATTTTGCTTTTTATCTTTAAATTATTATTGCCAAATGCACTTAAGTTTTTTAGTGCCTCCGAATTGTTTTTTGTAAACAATTTTGGATTACCCTTTAATTCTGGGAGTATAATTGCTGGATTAACAGCAATTGCTTTCTTTTATTTTGGATTGAATTACACAAGAAAGAAGCATTATAAACACGCAAATACCCTAATTCTTTGTGTTCTGTTTATTTTTATTGGGTTCTCGTCGTGGATGATGTTACCTATTCGCGCTAATGCCAATGTAGTTATTAACGAAAATAACCCATCTAGTGCTAGAGAATTATTGGCCTATTACAACATGGAACAATATCCAAAAACACAATTATTTTACGGCCCACAGTTTACTGAGCAATATACGGGATTAGATGAAAACAACCCTTATATTGATGACAAACCAAAATATGAAAAGGATTATGAAAAAGGAGAATATGTTATTGTAAACAATTACAAAAACGCCAAGCAAAACAGCAATTCTAAGCACTCCTCAATTTTACCTAGAATGTGGAGTTTTGAACATACTGAAAATTACATGCTCTACACTGGTTATCTCGATTTTAAAATAAAACCAGAGTACCAGATGCAAAATGAAGTAAGGGCCTTGGTTTCTGAATTTATAGGTCGTGTTAATGCGGGCCAGGTAAACTATAGTGAATACCACGCCTTTTTACAATCTTATGGTCAAGAATATCTAGACATTGAGAAACCTTCTTTGGGCAGTAATATCGCATACATGATGGAATACCAATTGGGTTATATGTATTGGCGTTATTTTATGTGGAACTTTTCCGGTAGACAAGATGATATTCAAGGTAAATATGACATGCATGGGAACTGGATAAGCGGGATTAAGCCTATTGACGAATATTTCTTAGGTATCTCGCAAGATAATTTACCAAGTGATGTTCTTAATAATAAAGCAAGAAATACGTATTACTTTTTACCGTTGCTATTAGGACTTATAGGCTTGTACTTTTTATTTAATAGAGATAAGAAATTATTCTGGACCATGTTAGTGTTTTTCCTATTTACAGGAATTGCAATTCAAGTATACACAAATGTCCGACCATTTGAACCTCGCGAACGTGATTACTCGGTTGTAGGCTCATTTTATGTATTCGCAATTTGGATTGGGTTTGGTGCTTATGCATTATTCGATCTATTAAGCAAATTCAGCAAGCAAAAACTATTAGCCCCAGCTGTAATTGTTGTTTGTTTAGCATTAGTTCCAGGGGTTTTAGCTGCTAATAACTGGGACGACCATGACCGTTCTGGCAAAGAAACAGCTAATGCCATGGCGCGACAATATTTAGAATCTTGTGCCCCAAATGCTATTTTATTTACTATTGGTGATAACGACACATTTCCGTTGTGGTATCTCCAAGAAATAGAAGGCATCAGAACAGACGTAAGAGTGGTAAATACCAGCTTATTTCAAACAGATTGGTATATTGATCAAATGAAGCGTAAGGCTTATGAAAGTGATCCTGTTCCATCACAGCTAACGCATAAACAATACAGATATGGAACTAGAGACTATATTGTAAATGCTCCAATGACGAAAGACACATTAGACATTAAAAAGGTTTTAGATTTTGTTACTTCTGAAAATCCAAGAACTAAATACAAATATGTGCTTCAACAAGATAAAACCATAGATCTCAGTAGAGCAAGAGAACAAGAACTAAACATCAATTATTTACCTACCGAAAATTTAAGAATTCCTGTAAACAAGGAAATGGTTCTTAAAAATGGTATTGTAAAAGCAAAGGATGCCGATAAAATTGTGCCTTATATAGATCTTAAAATTACAGGTAGCGCACTTCCTAAAAACCGTCTTTTAATGCTGGACATTGTAGCCAACAACAATTGGGAGCGCCCAATTTATTTTACCGGTGGTGCCTTTGGAGATGACGATTATATCTGGATGAAAGACTATCTTCAATTGGATGGTTTATGCTACAAATTAGTGCCTATTAAAACGCCTGTAGATCAAGCAAACCCTTTTGACATGGGTCGTATTGATAGTGAATTGATGTACGAAAAAGTAAAACAATGGGATTGGGGAAATAGTGGTAATGAAGACATTTACCATGACGTAGAGACGCGAAAAAATGGAATTTCTTATCGTGGGAATTTAGCACGACTTATTGAAACGTTCATTAATGAAGAACAATTTGAAAAGGCCGAAGAAATCGCAGATCTTGCCATGGAAAAAATGCCTGTAGATATTTTTGGATATTATACTTTATTAGAGCCATATATTGGCGCCTATTATGAAGTCAAGTCTCATGATAAAGCGCGTCAATTGTACATGGATGTTTCAAAAAAATATCAAGAAAACCTGAGTTATTACAGTGCTCTAAGTGAAAAAAAACAAGGACAGATGGTTGACCAGATTTCAACCGACATTGGTCGTTACAGGGGCTTAATTGACGTATTGATGAGATATGAAACACAAGAATTTGCCGAAGCTGAAATGCAGAAATACAACAACTTTATTAGACTTTTCACTGGAGAGGCTCCAGAAGAAACAGAAAGAATAGATAAAGACATTCCAGTTGACACCAATACTGTTGAGCAAGACAGTAATGAGTAATGAGTAATGAATTTAACTCCTGCGGTAACTCCACAATTTATAAAAACACTATTCCCAAACTTAGTTTGGGAATTACCCAACAATGACAAGGTAATCTACCTTACGTTTGATGATGGACCCACACCAGAAATAACAGAGTGGACCTTGAATACTTTAGAGCAATATAAAGCTAAAGCAACCTTTTTTTGCATTGGAAAAAATGTTGATACTCATCCTGAAATATTTAATAAAATTGTTTCGAAAGGCCATTCTATTGGAAACCATACTTACAATCACTTAAAAGGATGGAAGACCAAAACCAAAGATTATATTGAGAATATAAAACAAACTCAAGTTGCGTTTAATAAGCACTACATAAACACTGAATCTCAAATACAAAACCCTAATTTTATAAACTTATTTCGCCCCCCTTACGGACAAATAAAGCCAAAGCAAATAAAGCAGTTAACTAAAAAAGGGTATAAAATTATAATGTGGAATATCCTTTCTATAGATTGGGATAAATCAATATCTCAAGAAACTTGCTTAGAAAATGTAATTAATAATGCAGATTCGGGACATATCATTGTGTTTCACGACAGCCTAAAAGCCTCAAAAAATATGCAGTATGCACTTCCCAAGGTACTTGACTATTTCAGTAAAAAAGGGTTTGAATTTAAACGTATTCCTGAATAAGCCCAATTAAGGTATTAGCATCTTGCTCTCCGCTTTGACGCCATTTCATTTCACCGTTTTTATAGATAATTAATGTTGGAAGCCCTTTTATTCTAAGTGCTTCAGCTAAATCTTGATTTTTATCAACATCAATTTTAATAACCTTGGCTTTATCGCCAAGAGCAGCTGCAACATCTCTTAGTACAGCATGCATTCCTGCAGACTGTTCATTCCATTCTGTAAAAAAATCTAACAAAACTGGGGTATTAACATCTATTAATTCGCCAAACTTTGACATACTTAAAAATTTTAATTTAATGCTCTCTTACAAACCTACAATTTTTTATTTAGTTTGAAAACCAACAGGTTAAATTGATTACAAGGTCCTATATAAAAATACGGATTTCTAGAGTAAATATAGCATTTCCTACAAATTAAGCTACTTCTTTCCCTTTTTTAAGCTCTATAACTGTTATCTCTGGCCAAATTCCAACACGCCCAGGATATGCTAAAAAACCAAAGCCTCTATTTACATTTATATATTGCCCTTGTTCTTTATAAATTCCCGCCCAATATTTATAACGCCATTTTACGGGACTCCATTTAATCCATCCTGGAATTTCAATTCCAAATTGCATCCCATGTGTATGACCACTTAATGTAAGATGATAATGATAATCATCTGCTATAACTTGGTGTTCCCAATGCGAAGGGTCATGACTCATTAGAATTTTAAAATCATTCGAATCTACAGCATGAGACGCCTTTTTTAAGTCTCCTTTTTGCTTGAAACCTTTACCCCAATTCTCAACGCCAACCAAAGCAATACGTTGTCCGTTTTTTTCAATAAACCGACTTTCATTTCGCATAAGATCAAATCCAAGTTCTTTTTGAATTTTAGATAAATGCTCCAAATTATCTTGTTTTGCCGCATCTGATTCCCAATTTACATAATCTCCATAATCATGATTTCCTAAAACGGAGTACATTCCATCCTTTGCCTTTAATTTTGAAAACACCCCTTTCCATGGTAACATCTCTGTTGCTTTATTATTTACCATGTCTCCAGTAAACAGAATCACATCAGACGCCTGTTCATTTACAAGGTCAACTGCATATTCAATCTTTTCTTTATTATCAAAACTCCCACTATGAATATCACTAATTTGAGTAATTCGATATCCATCAAATGCCTCGGGTAAATCCTCATAATGAAGTGTGTATTTTAAAACCTTAAAATTGTATTTACCAAGAACCATCCCATATAAAAAAGACGCAAAGGGTATCGCTGCAATCCCTAAAGCTAGTTTACTTATAAATTGTCGTCTCGATGGTAAATATCCCATATTTTCGCCTCCTCTTCCTTCTACAAAATAACGATACATGGCTTGAGGAACTCTAAAAATATCTTCTCCAAACATAATGATCATCACAGCTATCTTTGGGATATATAAGGTAAGGAACAGTCCAATTGCAAGACCCATATTAACGCTAATCCCACTGTTTCTATCTGTACTAGTAATTTGATAAATAAAATTACCCATCACCATTAAAGACATAATAACATAGGCAATATTCACACCCTTACTTCTAAAGCTAGTTCTTACAGCTTGAAAGGCATAAATGTCAATGATAGCAAATATGACAATAAAAATAATCCAACGAATCATAGTACAATTTTACCAAATATAATTTATTTTAATTGGCGATATAGATTGTTTAAATTAATTTAACTATAAGTTAAGATTTACTATCTTTCACCATCTTTTAAGGAAACTATTCTTAAAACAAAAAATAGCCCTCAAAAGCTATTTAAGAATATAATAATTAAATCATAATACGATTATGCCTTTCAATAGTTTAACGCCGATTCTTGAAGTAGAAAACATGGATAAAACTATTGAATTCTATGTGGCTATTTTGGACTTTAAATGTATTCAAAGAGAAGACATTCAATGGGCTATTGTACAAAAAGATGATATTCAAATAATGTTTTCCCCACGACTATTTAAGGACAAACACCCATCAACATGTATGACTGGAAGTTTGTATATAAGAACGGATAATATTGATGTTATCTGGCAAATTTTAAAAGACAAAGTATCAATTTGCTATCCTATTGAAAATTTTGACTACGGGATGCGTGAATTTTGTATTTATGACAACAATGGTTACCGACTCCAGTTTGGCCAAGAAACTAAAATCAACTAACAAAATAACCTATCCACATTTTTAATATGTTTTTTAAAATCCAAAAATCACATTCACAAATACTTAAAAATATAACATTTATTTGTGTATTCGGGAGCTTCATAAATTGTGATAACACAACTAAAACACTTCAGACCCCTACCAACGAAACCAATAAAGACTTCACACAATTTGTAAATCCTTTTATTGGCACAAGTAAAATGGGACATACTTTCCCTGGAGCTACCGCCCCATTTGGAATGGTACAACTTTCTCCTCAAACTGATTTTGAGGTCATGTTTAAAAAAAACGGAAACTATAACTCCAAAACATACGAGTACTGTGCAGGTTATCAATATTCTGACTCTACAATCGTTGGTTTTGCCCACACTAACTTGAGTGGTACTGGCCATTCCGACTTAGGTGATTTCTTGGTGATGCCAACCTCAGGAGATTTAATATTGGATCCTATAGAAACAGCTTCAGGTGACAAAGGATTTTATTCTAAATTTTCTCATGAGAACGAGTCAGCTACTGCTGGATATTATAAAGTGAAACTCGACGACCATAATATTACTGCAGAATTAACCGCCA
>Ga0209395_1004928_pt1 | contig 15321 bp, 14 predicted proteins | sample GOMGulsemesocosm_3_FD_184635 | JGI IMG/M metagenome (GOLD analysis project Ga0209395, IMG submission 184635) | Methane-oxidizing microbial communities from mesocosms in the Gulf of Mexico - GOM9D Gulf of Mexico (SPAdes) (version 2) | ecosystem: Environmental > Aquatic > Marine > Cold seeps... | reverse complement strand
TGACACCTTAAAAGGGTTAATTGCTCAAGGAATTGACTGCGATCAGCAAGCGCCGGGCTATATTAAAGTCGCACATAAACCGAGCATGTTTAAGGCATTACAAACTCAGGCTAAATTACAACAGCAACAATTTGGTTATGATGTAGAAATACTGACCACCAACGAGTTGCATCAAAACTATATGGCGGATCAGAATGCCTATGGCGCTATCCGCTATCAAGATGGTTTTGGTATTAACCCCTTAAAGTTGGCGTGGGGCTATCAAAGATTAGCTCGCCAAGCAGGTGTTAAAGTGCATACGGCAACGCCAATAAGTTTTGCTAAAGAGCAAACTCAATCGAAAGAAGGTGTTTTACTGCATACTCCAAACGGTATTGTCAAAGCCGCTAAGGTAGTTGTGGCAACTAATGGTTATACGCCAAAGAATTTTCATCCCTTGATCACGAACCGTACTTTACCGGTATTGTCGCAGGTTATTGTTACCGAACCACTGACGGCAGAGCAGCTTATTGCCTGTAATTTTATCTCTAACAATGTGGTGATGGACACGCGAGCACTTAAATACTATTACCGAAAGCTCCCTGATAATAGAATATTATTTGGTGGTCGAGGGGCTATTACCGGAAAAAGTGCTGACGATCCTTATTATGCCCAGCGCCTACTGGCGGTGCTTAAAACCAGCTTCCCAGCGCTTGCTACCTTGAGCATTGATTATGCGTGGTCAGGCTGGATTTGTATGGCGCTAGACGACTTACCGCATATTTATCAAGGTAACAAAGGCAGTGAACACGAAAATGTTTTTTATGCCATGGGGTATTGTGGCAGCGGGGTGTCGTTCTCTGCACAAGCAGGAAAGCGTTTGGCACAAAAAGTGGCCGGTGAAACCGTGCCGAATTTACCCTTGTATCAAACGCCGTTACCCAAATTTCCCTTTGCCCCGCTTAGACGAGTAGGGCAGTGGGGTTACTTTCACTACGGAAAAATTAAAGATAACTATTTGTAGGTAAGTCATAGTAAATGGTTAAGTAAGACGATTTAATGACTGCCCTTGTTTGAACGCCGCAATGTTCTGACTAAGCAAATCGATTAGTCGCTGTTGCGCTTCACTACTTGCCCAAGCAATATGCGCGGTTATTTTTAGGTTTGGTAACGCGGCGTTGAGTAGCGGATGATCCTGTGACGGTGGTTCTTGATCTAACACATCGAGCACTGCATAGGCGATTTGCTTATTTTTTAGTGCGGCTAATAAATCGTTATTATTCACCAACGCACCACGGGCGGTATTGATTAGCATGGCATTGCTTTTCATTTTAGCTAATACGCTGGCGTTAATTAACTGCTCGGTATCTGCTGTTTGTGGACAATGTAAAGAAACAATGTCAGCCTGTGAAATTGCATGCTCAAAACTCACTTTATTTGCTCTCGTTGCGCTAGCGTTTACGCGCTCACTTAGTAAAACCGTCATACCAAAAGCATTAGCGAGTTTAGCTACTGCTTGCCCTAAGCTACCATAGCCCACTACGGCTAAGGTTTTCCCTGCTAGCTCCGTAATCGCATTACCATGATGGCAAAAGGTTGGGCTTTGTTGCCAGAGCCCTTGCGCGGTATTGCTATTATGATGCTGAGTTTGTTGATAATAATCTAGTATTTGTGCGAGTACATATTGGGCGACAGAATTAGCGGCATAACCACTAACATTACTTACCGCGATATTATGTCGAGCGGCGGCCTCGATATCGATATTGTTATAACCTGTTGCTGCGACGCACAGTAGCTTTAATGTCGGCAGTGATGCGAGTATCTCTGCGTTAAAAACTACTTTATTGGTGATCACTATTTCAGCATCTTGGCAGCGCGCTATAATTTGTTCACTGCGGGTAGTTGGGTAGCAGGTTAAGCTGGATACTTGTTGCTCAATCGCAGTAAACGAAATGTGCTCGCTAAAGGTTTGTTGATCTAGAAATACGGCTTTCATTTGGTGTAATCCTTAGAGATTAACGTTAAAAATCCCAAAAGTAATTTATTTTGAGTTCAATAAAGGTTGAATCTTGCTTTTTGGCTAATAATCTCAGCTCCCAATCATGAGTAAGTTGATAATTAATTTCGCTGTACCAGCGTGTTTGGCTCGGTTGTGAAAAATCAATATCGTTTACTTTTTGTAATTCAAATTTGAACTTAATATTATCGTTAAACTGGCTGATAACTCCCAGTTTTCCACTAATATTGATATCACTTTCATCACCTGAAAATACTTTACCACCCACCATAGCGTAAAAGAGGGTATTGTTAGTTAATAGCAATGATTTCCCTATGTCTCCTTCAGCAAAAAATATCCCACAGTCAAAGCAGTTATTATAACGCTGCTCGTACCCTACTCGAACCGACCAAGCTGATGCGCTGTCATTACTCCATGGAATGGCAGGCAAGTATAAAGAATCGATGTCAATTAAATCTATTTTAGCTATGCGTATAGTGCTGTCGTTCGCCACCAGCTCAATATCAATCATCTCTAAATTTGCGAACGGTTGTTTGGTGTTGTTGAATGATAAATCATCAAAATAGTTAAGGCGAAAACCTGCAGTTAAATACTGTTGTTGGTGATTTATAGCAGCGAGTCCTAACGAGTATTTAGAAGGATTCATACTGTGATGAGGAGCCGATTTATGTTGACGCGCAGTAGTTGGTGCTTTCCCTATCGGTAAGCTAAAGCGCTCTTTCATTAATTTTTTTTTGGCTTGAGCAAGAGTCGTATTATCAGCTTGCTTTTGTTGGATGACATTTACATATTGAAATAGTGATTCAACAATCGATATTTTTTTTGAATTGGATAATTGTTGATAGTCTGAGTGGTTAAAGTTGAAATTATCATTAACTAACGTTTGAGCAATAGCATGATGCTCACGGGGTAGTTGCTGAACGTTATTATGTAAAATGGTTTCACTTGAGGGGATAAAGCTGACAGAAGATACTAGCGATCTTTGCTGATAAATATTGTGGCTTAGCCCCTTGGCAACACTGCTGGGGAGCACCCATAAACTATCATCATTTATTAGTGGTTCAGAAAGTACCAACTCTAACAATTTTGCGATATGAAAGGCGCAGTTTTCATCGATAAAAAAATAGTCAAATTTATTGCCTAATAGCTCCCAAATATGAGCAACAAGTAAATTAATGTCTTCAGGGGTTAAGGCGAGTTGATAATCCCATAAGTCTCTTAATTCAACATTGCCATAATTATGCTGATGTTTATAAAACTGCTGATCAGAATAGCCAGCGTCATAACCGCCAAAAATACCTTTAATCATATAAGTAATTGGATTTTCTGCATTAGGTACAATCGCGCCGTAATTGAGGCTAGCATTTAATAAATTACTGCTATTTGTGCTTGTTTTGGCTTTATTGAGTTTTAAAAATAAATGCCCATACATGGAGGCCGGATTACTCATATAGCCAGAAGCAAATACCACACTGATTGACGATACATCAATTTCTTGTCGCCAATGTTGATACCTGAGGCAGTTTATTTTAGGCAATGCTCCTATTGCTGCTGGGCTTAGGTGCTTTTTAATCAGCAGTAACCGGGCTGGAAACCGACATTGGGCATGTTTATCGACGGTGGCGATGTTTGTTACTGGCTGATTAAAGGCAGTTATAGTGGCTTGGAGTTCATCAATAGGGGAGTTTATTCTGCTTTTATTTAATGAGTAGTCACTACTGATAATATAACTTTGATTGTTATTGCTTGGCTTGAGATGAAGTAACTTCTGCCACTGACTGCTTTGAGAAAGCGTGAGTAATGAAAGTGTATTAGCCAAAACGGGTACTGAAAATGAGGGGAGAGCAAATGCCAATACAAGACAAAAGTAATACAATTTATGGCAACAATTTTTCACTAAACACTCAATTATTCATATTAAAATAGTAATAAAAATGGGCCGTTAGGCCCATTAGAATGTAAATCATAGCATTAATAAATAGAATTAAGACTATTTATACACTTGCACATGATTTTGAAAAGTCAGCACTTATACTCGTTTCTAATGCGTTATATAGTACTTCGGCATCATCACTTTCTTTGCTGGCAAACTCTTGGCGTACGGCTTTGATAATTTCTGTATGGCTAGTCGCTTCACAACCACGTAATTCCAACATTGCAGTTACGTACTCGCCTTCGCCAATCGCAACTTCTTGCTCTAATGACGGCATAGTAGCTTTAATGAACATTGCGGTTTGCGCTTTATCACTAGCACAACTTTCTTGACTTGATACGTTAGTCGTTACCGCGGTAGTGCCTAAATCCCAGATAATGTTTGAGATTGCTGCAGCGGCACCATTACTTGGAAAAATCATCGCACCAATACCACAATCCTGCCATGGGTTTATTTTTCCTTTGGCTTGAGCTGTTACTGGCATTAAGGCTGAGGCTGCTAATGTGCTAACCATTAGTGTAGATAACATTAATTTTTTCATAAAAAGGTCTTCCATAGATTTTATTATTTGATTATGCATAAGATTGCTTGGGCACTATAACGGCAATTATTGCTATTGACCAGTGAGTTATTTAGATATAAATCAGATATCAATAATTTTAAGTGATTAATTATTAATATGTTATTTATGTTTTTTGGTATTTATTGTGTACTTGGAGAACTCCGGTATTAATCGCTGCTGCTATGGAGGTTATTTGTGTTCTACGAAAGTTCTGGTATATTGAAATAACTCATTGTTGCTTTACTGATGGCCTTCAAATGGAATTGAACACTTCAAATGCTTCTACGATTAGCCCAACGACTAACTCAGTAAGTCATTCAGATAGTCATTCAGATAGTCATTTTAAGAGTAAATCAACTATTCCATGTACTTCCGACCAATATTAACGACTACATTTATGGCTAAGTTCACTGCTTTTATCGAGTACACTAAAGAACTTTCTTGTGAAGCCGTGATTAAATCTATCCTGATCCTGCTCATTGCTTTTTTAGTGTTGGCCTATAATTCATCGACCGCCGAGCAAGAGGATGCCAGTAGTCTCGACTATATTAAAGCACCACAAGTGGATGATATTTACTTTTTAGACTTTCGCGTATTAAGTGACAACCTCAGACCCAAAGAAAAGTACCGTTTGGCCAAAGTGGTCGATATCACTGGCGAGGTTATTTCTTTGCAATATGGTGATTTTTTCTATGTTCGACAGCAGGGGCTTAAAGATAGCATTCGCTATGGGCAATTACGTTACCGAAAATATTTCCAACCTAAACGTTATGATTATCCGCTAACTGAGTTACAAACGCTGTGGAATTCAGGGGCCGTGTTTATGGTTAAACGTCCGGTTCTGGGTCTGCTTTATGGTAATTATGTCTCAACGCAACAAGAACAAGTTGCTGCAACGCATTATATCCCAGGTAAGCGGAAAAATGCCTCAGCCAGTGCCTTCTTAAAGTCTAATCACATTGAGGATAACTTAGCGCAAGCATTTAGCTTATTTGAACAATCTGCACAATTGGGCTTTGCACCTGGGCAAGTAAATTTAGCGCTAATGTATTTAAATGGTCAGTATGTTGATAAAAACCTCAAGCAAGCACTGTTCTGGTTCAACCAAGCGGCATTGCAAAGCTATAAACCCGCAGTACTTAAATATGGTATTGTTTGTAAACAAGTGAGTGATTGCTCTTTAGCGGATTTTTATCAAACACTGCTTGAGTCAGGTGTTAATATTAAAGTACGGGAGTTCACCCCTGAACTCACTTGATAGTCTTTGGCTGCAATGGGTTAACGCAGCGGGTATTTTTTCCGTTATGCTTGAAGTTAAGTTAGTGCATAAATATAAACGTCAATTGTTTGGTTATTATCGAGTGTCGCCAGAGTCGATACGCGTTGATAACCTTCCCCTTCAAAGTCATCTAATATTGACCAGTTTTCCGCTAAATTGTCAGAGCTAAAAATATAGCCCGCTATTTTATTAGCGTTACGCGCGTCTTTATTCTCACTCAGTATAATACCGGGGTAACCCATGGCGGCTCCCCAACCTTGTTCAACTAAATTGCCGTTAACACTGGCTTGTTGCCAAGTGCCGCCAATATTGGTGAGAATATGTTCATTAGGTCTATTCGGACCTAAGGTGCCATAAACAAATAATCGCTCGCTCATGTTTACTCCTACTGTGTGCTCTTAACTGTATGTTCAAGGGCATAAAACGAATAGTGTTATGGTAAAGAAACTCTGTTTTAATATAAATAAGAATATTGCGAATGCTAGCTAAATTTTGGACAATAGCGCGATATGATCAAAGTAAATTCATTTAATTATGTTTATTTACAGGGCTGATACCCGGCTTCTAAACTGAAAGGTGACTAAAAAACGATGGCAAAAAACGCACTGATGAGTCAATTTAAGCAATGGTGGCATACCGAGTGTCCTTGGTGTAAACGAGCAAGGTTGCTAATGGGCTGGCTTATACTAATGTTAGTAGTAGACTATTTTTGGTTTCAGTTATTATTTAACTAAACGGGTATATTATGGCTAAAGACTTGGGCTTAAAGTGGATCGACTCGCTAGAGATAGCACTTGATTTAATAGAACTACACCCAGAGGTTGATCCCTTACAGTTACATTTTACCGAGTTAAGGCAATGGGTGCAGGGGTTAGAGCGTTTTAATGATGATCCTGAACACTGTGGCGAGCGGGTACTTGAAGCGATTCAGCTAGCGTGGATTGATGAAGTAGATTAAGTATATTTAATTAACGCAAATTTTTATATACAGCAACTCTCGTATTTCTCTCCGATCCTCTCTTTGCTGTGTTGTAGAATTCATCTATACTCGACCAATTATCAATTTAATGTATTGTCACTATTCATGGTGGTAATACCAGTTTGCATATGAGTAGCAAATAACATGACTAATAAAACGCGCCCCTTATATATTCCATACGCCGGACCAACATTACTTGAAACGCCACTATTAAACAAAGGCAGTGCTTTTGATAAAGAAGAGCGTAGTAATTTTAACTTAACCGGATTATTACCACCACGATTTGAAACCATTGATGAGCAGGTAGAACGTGCTTATCGTCAATACAGTTCTTTCCAAAACAATATCAATAAACATATCTATCTACGTGCTATTCACGATAATAATGAAACCTTGTTTTTCAAATTAGTGCAAAGTCATTTAGCGGAAATGATGCCAATCATTTATACCCCAACGGTCGGTGATGCCTGTGAGCAGTTTTCAGATATTTACCGCAGTTCTCGTGGTTTATTTATTGCTTACGAAGACCGCTACCAAATAGATGATATTTTACGTAATGCCACTAAAAACAAAGTCAAAGTGATTGTAGTCACCGATGGCGAACGTATTTTAGGGTTAGGGGACCAAGGCATTGGCGGCATGGGCATACCTATTGGTAAATTGTCGTTATACACCGCTTGTGGTGGCATTAGTCCGGCATACACCTTACCGGTAATGTTAGATGTTGGTACTAATAACCAAAAACTACTTGATGATCCTATGTATATGGGCGCGCGCCATAAACGTATTGACCAAGCAGAATACGATGAATTTTTAGATTTGTTCATCAAGGCAATAAAACGTCGTTGGCCCCATGTCATGCTGCAATTTGAAGATTTTGCTCAACCTAACGCGATGCCTTTATTAAATCGCTATCGCAATGAAATTTGTTGTTTTAATGATGACATTCAAGGTACCGCTTCGGTGACTGTAGGTACGTTACTAGCAGCATGTCGAAGTAAAGGCATGAAACTGTCACAGTTAACCATTGCCTTTGCCGGCGCTGGCTCGGCCGGCTGCGGTATTGCCGAGCAAATTATTACTCAAATGGTTAGTGAGGGAATTTCGCCATTACAGGCGCGCAGTCAAATATTTATGGTAGACCGCTTTGGTTTATTGACTCAAGGTATGGCTGATTTAAGAGATTTCCAAGAAAAATTAGTACAAAATAAACGTGTTGTGGCATCGTGGGATGTAGCAGGTGACTATGCGTCGTTAGTTGAAGTGATGCATGGGGCTAAGCCTGACGTGTTAATTGGCGTTTCAGGGCAAGCAGGCTTATTTAGCGAAGCCATCATTACCGCAATGCAGCAACATTGCGAGCGACCTATTATCTTTCCGTTGAGTAATCCTTCAAGACAAGTAGAAGCGACACCCACCCAAGTGATTAATTGGACTAAAGGTAAGGTTATTATCGCCACCGGAAGTCCCTTTGATGCAGTAGAATATCAAGGTCAAACATACCCCGTAGCCCAGTGTAATAACAGTTATATTTTCCCCGGCATTGGTTTGGGCGTGATTTCAGCTAACATTAGCAGTATTACTGATGAAATGCTGCAAGTTGCCAGTGAAACATTGGCGAGCGCATCACCTATTGCTAATACCGGCAAAGGCGCACTATTACCGCCATTGACCGAAATAGCACAACTAAGTAAAGCGATTGCTTTTGCTATTGCGAAAGTAGCTATTGACGAAAAATTAGCTTTACCACTACCAGATGACGAATTAAAGGCTAAAATAGATCGTAATTATTGGCAAGCTGAATACCGTCAATATCGACGTATAAGTATTTAGTACAGGTAAGCAATTTTTTTAGCTAATTTGCCATAAGTTTACCAGCACGTAGAGGTTTAATTATCATGGCAAAAGCTAACTCATCTGCCGAAGATATCATCAGTCAAGATGATATCGACACGCTATTACGCATTAGTGAGTTTATTGAAGCTGGTGGAGAAAGCTCGTTAATTACCGAATTAAAGCAAGCGATATTAGATTCAGGTAAGTTAGAACTTTATCAGTGGCAATCATTACGAGAGCAGCTAAAAGAAATTGAAACGCTGATCCCGCATATTGATTTAATCATTAAATTAAAAAAAGAAACTAGCATTCAATGACCTACAAGAGTGGCTATTAACTTTGTCGCAGCTGAGTGACAAAGAATTGGATAGTATTAGTCTTTTGTTGTTACTTCGTCTATAATCGCGCCCAAAATTCATGCTGGAAACTTTCATAAGCGGTTACAGTATGGATAACGATTTATTTATTATTTTACTATTAATTTTATTCTTATTTATGAGGGCTATCATGGCTATCGAACGTACTTTTTCAATCGTAAAACCTGACGCAGTAGCAAAAAACGTTATTGGTCAAATCTACAACCGTTTTGAAACGGCTGGTCTTAAGATCGTAGCATCAAAAATGGTTCACCTTAGTAAAGAAAAAGCTGAAGGTTTCTATGCTGAACACAGCGAACGACCTTTCTTTGGTGCGTTAGTTGAATTCATGACTTCTGGCCCAGTAATGGTTCAAGTATTAGAAGGCGAAGGTGCTGTACTTAAAAACCGTGAAATCATGGGTGCTACTAACCCTGCTGAAGCATTAGCAGGTACTTTACGTGCCGACTACGCAGATTCAATTGACGAAAATGCTTGTCACGGTTCAGATGCTTTAGCATCAGCTGCACGTGAAATTGCTTACTTCTTCAGCGATGAAGAAATCTGTACTCGTACACGCTAATTAGCGGATAAACTGTATATTGTTAATTTGTTTTAATTAAAAGTGCCACGGCTAGGTCGTGAGCATTATTTATTTTAACATAAGTTAATAGTATGCTGTTTATTTACTCAACTAGCGTTAGCTAAGCTTAATTGAGTATTTAAAGGATTTTACTGATAACTCGGTAAAATCCTTTTGTGTTTTTGCCAAGATAGTAAAATTGCGAGTTTTGTCTAAAAAGTATACAATTCGCATCCCTGTTTCCTGTTCCTGTAGTTGTTGAGAGTTAGTTGTATGAGCGACATTATCGCCAAAGAAAGCACTAAAGAAGTTGCCAAAATAAATCTACTAAATTTAGACCATCAAGGTATGCGTGAATACTTTGATTCTATTGGTGAAAAACCATTTAGAGCCGATCAAATCATGAAGTGGATATATCACTTTGGTTATTCAGATTTTGAGCAAATGACTAACATCAATAAAAAATTGCGAGAGAAGTTACAACGAAACTGTGAGATTATCGCACCAGAAATCTCGAAAAAACAAGTGTCGACCGACGGCACCATAAAATATGCGCTGAAGTTAGCCGGCGGTCAAGAAGTTGAAACCGTATGGATCCCAGAAAATGATCGTGCGACCTTGTGCGTTTCTTCTCAAGTAGGCTGTGCTCTAGAATGTACGTTCTGTGCAACCGCACAACAAGGCTTTAATCGTAATTTATCGATGGCTGAAATTATCGGCCAAGTGTGGCGAGTGGCGAATGATATTGGTGCAACCCGCATTACTGGTAAACGCCCTATTACCAACATTGTGATGATGGGGATGGGTGAGCCACTCTTAAACATGAAAAACTTGATTCCAGCATTAGATACCATGCTTAATGATCTAGGCTACGGCTTATCAAAACGCCGAGTTACCGTTAGTACTTCAGGCGTGGTGCCGGCATTAGATATGCTAAAAGAAAAAATTGATTGTGCCTTAGCTATTTCTGTTCACGCGCCAGACAATGCTTTGCGTGATGTGTTGGTACCGATTAATAAAAAGTATCCACTAGAAGAGTTTTTAGCGGCGACAGGACGCTATATTGAAGGCTCTAAAGCAAACAAACAAGCGACCATAGAATATGTCATGCTTGATCATGTTAATGATTCAACCGAGCAAGCGCATGCGCTAGCACACGTGTTAAAAGATCTGCCAAGTAAAATTAACTTAATTCCTTTTAACCCTTATCCAGGATCGCCTTATCAGCGCCCAAGCAATTCTCGTATCGATAGATTTGATAAAGTATTACAAAGCTATGGCTTAACGGTGATTACCCGTAGAACGCGTGGCGATGACATTGACGCCGCTTGTGGGCAACTTGCTGGCGATGTTTTAGATCGAACTAAACGTACCCAAATGCAGTCAGAAAGTAAACCATTAACAAATAGTACAAAAAAACAGGTGAAAGCTGATGAAATATCAGTAAAAATAGTCTGAACTAAATAACACACTCAGCTTCATGGCATGTTGAAAATCTAGGAGATAGCTTTTTGGTTAATAATCGATTTACCAGCATACTTTTTTTGGTTTTTTTTGGTACATTGTCTGGATGTGTCACACAAAACTTTGAAAACGGTGAAGTACCGGTAGTACAAAACCAAGCTAATCGAAATGATATGGCGGCGACCCGTATTTCATTAGGGCTAGGCTACCTAAGAATGGGCAATATGCCTCTAGCTAAACAAAATCTAGAAAAAGCGAAGAAGTTTTCGCCAGAGATGGTGCAAGTGTATACCGCTTTTGCCCATTACTATGAAACAGTTGGTGAACATAGTCAGACCATTTCCTCCTATGAAAAGGCGTTATCACTGAACAGTGCCGACGCCGATACTTTAAATAATTATGGCGTTTACCTCTGTCGACAAAGCCAACTAGCTGCGGCCGAAAAACAGTTTTTAAAAGCGATTGCAGTACCGAGTTACTTATTAGTTTATAAAAGCTATGAAAATCTAGCCTCGTGTTTTTTGAAAGCAGATAACTTTGCTAAAGCTGAAATGTATTTGAACAAAGCCATTATGCATAGTCCTAGTAGCGCTAGTATTTTACATCAAATGGTACGACTGCAATATGCGATGGGTGAATATCAGCAAGCCAAGCACTTTGAACAACGCTTTGAAAAAGTAACACGCAGATTTACTCCTCAAGCCTTAGCACTTGCTTATAAGGTCTATCGTAAATTAGAACAGCATCGCATCGCCAAAAACTATGGTGCGATGTTAGTCAAAATGTATCCGCAATCATGGGAAGCAAAACAATACTTGCTGAATGAACTTGAGCTGATTGATGCGGATAATTTAGCGAAAAGATATCAATTAACACAAGTTAAATTATTGCCGCAGGGCCCTAAAAAGCGCATTGTTAAATTATCTCCCAAAAGAACGCCTCTAAAGACTGTAGCACCGAAAACAGCTACGCCGAAAAGTGAGATTTTGCCAGCGGATGCACTTGAAAAAAACTCAGCTAAAACGCTATCCGCGAGCAAAGCTGCAGCTACTGCTAGCACAGCTACTACAATTACGACTGAAGTAGCTTCTGTAATGGCTAGCTCTCAGACGATTAGTGCCGTGCTTTCTATGTCCCCAGTAATAACATCATCCAACAAAGAAGAAACAGTCGGTACTAGCGCGAACTCTGAAGCAGCGACTGTTGAACCGTTAGCAATAGAAGGCACTGAAGCAGAGAGTCTCGAAGCAGAAAGTGCAGGGGCTGAAAATACAGTGTCAGAAAGTACAATTGCTGAAAAAAAAACGGCTGATATTAAAGCGATTAAAAAACCAACAGTAACAGCGCGGGTAATTACAGTTGTTAGTACAACGAAAGAGCAATTAGCACTAGAATCGGTACAAAAAAAAACCGAATCAAGAGAGGAAGTAGAAAATCTTACTGAGCAGAGCAGTGCTATTCACAGCGAGGTTGTTAGTGAAACCGCATTAGCACTAACAAACAGTCCCGTTGAGAGTGTTATAATTGCGAGTGAATTGGCTGCTATGACTCAAACGACAAATAGGCCGATTGAAGATCGAGAAATCTTTAATATTGCTAAAAAACCACAGCCTATTATTCAAAATATCATTGAGATAGAGCCAATGGTCACCATTAAACCGCTAAAAAAAAAGTTAGTGGCGCAGGTGGTTGAAAAAGAGCAACCCGCTGTTCATATTGTCGGCGTTGGTGATACCTTGTTCGGTATCTCGATAAAGTACAATGTAAAAATTAAAGCTTTACGAAAATGGAACCAACTGTCAAAGCATAAAAAAATTCGTATTAATGATAAATTGTATGTAGAAAACCCTACCTTGGTAACTGAAATTAATGAATAACAATGTAAATATTGAGCAAACCGATACCACGACTAATATCACGAATAATACCGCAACGAACACTGCCACTAACACGGTAGCTGAAGAGCTTAGTGAAGATATGATTGTGGTCAGTCCCGGACAGATATTAAGTGAAGCTCGCAAAAAAATAGCGCTAACACCAGAGCAAATTGCGGATAAGCTTAACTTTAGGGTGCATTTAGTAACCAATATAGAACAAGATATTTTCGATCATAAGTTACCCGCTACTTTTAACCGTGGATATTTACGTAATTACGCCAAACTTGTTGGGGTTGATGTTGATGAAGTTATAGCGGCTTATGACTTACTGGGTGCTGCTGAAGTGCAACGTAGTGAAATGCAAAGCTTTTCTAATCTAACCGTGAAGCAAGTAGAACATAGCCGGTTAATGTGGTTAAGCTATTTAATTGCCGCAACATTATTTGGCTTAATGGTATTGTGGTGGCTGCAATCGCCAACGGATAAAACCGAAAAAAATGTTGTTAGTGTTGAGAAGAAAGAGACGGTATCTAAAGCGGCTGCCATTAAAGAAGCCGCTACTAAGGAAGAGAGCTCGCTGAATCAAGTTGCAGAAGTCATTTCTAAACCCTCGACGGATATTGCAGAAAAAAGTGACGTTGAGAGTGTGGTGGCTGACGTGATTGAGAGCACAATTGCAATCAATCAAAGCGAACAATCGGCTGACGTTTTAGTGCCCAATGAGCAAGTGCAATCAGTGACCTCATTAGTTGATACTGTAGAAAGTACTTTAGTAACAGCAACAACTGAAGAGGTGCCAGTTTTAAGTACAGAAACATTGGTAAACACAGAGGTATTAGTGCCCGAGCTTACGCAAGCCGAGGCCGTTTTTACTTTCTCAGGCGATTGTTGGGTCAATATTTATGATGCTACCGGCGAGCGTATCGCTTGGGGTGTAAAAAAATCGGGTTATGTGATGAACATTTCAGGGCAGTCTCCGTTAACAGTAACTTTAGGGAAGCCTGAGTTAGCCACTATTATGCTAAATGGTCAGTCGGTTGATATGTCTAGCTTTAGCTCAGGTAATATTGCCAAGTTTACCTTGCCACTTAATTTATAAGTAACATTTGTAAGAAAAATTATGTTTAAAGAATCTCCAATTATTCGTCGTAAATCTCGCCAAATCATGGTGGGTAATGTTCCTGTCGGTGGCGATGCACCGATCACTGTGCAATCAATGACTAACACCCTAACCACTGATGTTGCCGCTACCGTGGCACAAATTAAGGGGTTAGAAGCGGTAGGGGCTGATATTGTGCGCGTAAGCGTGCCGACCATGGATGCCGCCGAAGCCTTTCGTGAAATTAAAAAGCAAGTGGATGTACCGTTAGTTACCGATATTCATTTTGATTATCGCATCGCATTAAAAGTTGCCGAGTATGGCGCTGATTGTTTACGGATTAATCCCGGCAACATTGGCCGTGAAGATCGGGTACGCAGTGTGGTTGAATGTGCGCGTGATTATAATATACCTATTCGTATTGGCGTAAACGGTGGCTCGTTAGAAAAAGACATTCAAGAAAAATATACTGAACCAACCCCTGAAGCGTTACTTGAATCGGCAATGCGCCATGTCGATATTCTCGATAGATTAAACTTTGATCAATTTAAAGTCAGCGTCAAAGCCTCGGATGTTTTTCTGGCGGTAGAATCCTATAAATTATTAGCCAAACAAATAGATAATCCACTACACCTTGGTATTACCGAAGCGGGTGGCTTACGCGCGGGATCGGTAAAATCATCGGTAGGCTTAGGCTTATTGTTGGCACAAGGAATTGGCGATACCTTACGTATTTCATTGGCGGCAGATCCTATTGAAGAAATAAAGGTCGGATTTGATATTCTCAAGTCATTAAAACTAAGAAGCCGTGGTATTAACCTAATCGCTTGTCCAAGTTGCTCTCGTCAAGAGTTTGATGTGGTGGCAACCGTGAATGCGCTTGAAGAGCGTATTGAAGATATTATGACACCGATGGATGTTTCTATTATTGGTTGTATCGTTAATGGTCCTGGCGAAGCGATGGTGTCGGATCTGGGGTTAACTGGTGGCAGTAAAAAAAGTGGTTACTATCTTGATGGCATGCGTCAAAAAGAGCGTTTTGATAACACTAACTTAGTCGACCAACTTGAACAGCGTATTCGTGCTAAAGCAAATGCTATGGACGAACGTCTTGCCGATAAAAATCAAATCGATTTTAAGTCAGTAGAGTAAACAAACCTATTATAATAACGCGCTATTTTAGCGTGTTGGTTTATTAGGCATGCGTTATTAGGTACAATGCGCAGCTTAGTAAATGTAGTTGCGCTATAAATCGCAAGAAATAAATAAAAGAGAAACATTTAAGTGTCAAAAAATAAGACCTTACAAGCCATTCGTGGCATGAATGATTGCTTACCGAGTGAAACTAATATCTGGC
>Ga0209395_1004927_pt1 | contig 15323 bp, 9 predicted proteins | sample GOMGulsemesocosm_3_FD_184635 | JGI IMG/M metagenome (GOLD analysis project Ga0209395, IMG submission 184635) | Methane-oxidizing microbial communities from mesocosms in the Gulf of Mexico - GOM9D Gulf of Mexico (SPAdes) (version 2) | ecosystem: Environmental > Aquatic > Marine > Cold seeps... | reverse complement strand
CCTTTCTTTCCTGCCTTTAAGGCTTATGAACAACTTTCTTGTTTTTCCTATCCGGATAGCAAGTGCGGCAAATTTCGCAGCTTAAGCCAAAGCAGTTACGGGCCTGGCAGTGTTCGCGGGCGTAGTAGATAATTTGCAGATGGATGTCATTCCAGCGATCTCGAGGAAAGAGTTTCTTTAGATCAATTTCGGTCTGCTGGACATTTTTTCCTTTAGTTAAGCCCCAGCGCTGTGCCAGGCGGTGAATATGTGTATCGACGGCAAATGCAGGATGACCAAATGCCTGACTCATCACCACCGAGGCGGTTTTATGCCCCACCCCAGGAAGTTTTTCTAAATCGACGAAATTATCCGGCACTTCTCCGCCGTGATTTGCGACTAGCATTTGCGACAATACACTAATAGCTTTTGATTTTTGCGGCGACAGGCCACAAGGTCTGATGATAGCTTTAATTTCATCCACGGCTACTTCAGCCATAGCAAAAGGGTTATCAGCTAACTCGAACAGCGCCGGTGTCACCGTATTTACCCGTGCATCAGTACATTGCGCCGACAGCAATACGGCCACCAATAACGAATACGAGTCCGTATGGTCTAAAGGAATCGGTGGGTTTGGGTAGAGTTTTTGCAGATGTTGATCAATATATTCGGCGCGTTGTTTTTTTAGCATAGCTGACCTGGTCAAAGTAGAAAGTGCAATTAGCGGGCATTATAACGCGAAAACCTGCCAAATTATCAGCTCTGCAGTTCTGTCACAAGGTATATATTTCAGGGTGTTTACAATCTTATGCAGAGACAGCCATCTGCCGGTATTCCGCCATCACCACCCGGTTGCGCCCGGAGTTTTTAGCCCGGTACAATGCCTCATCTGCACGGCTGATCAACTGGTTCAAGTCTGAATCTTCGTCGCTTATTACCATTCCGATACTCACCGTATAACATATAGCGCCACTGCTGCACTGCAGGCTCTGTCGCGACAACTGGATGCGCAGCTCATTGGCAAAATGCTCGGCCCCTACTGAGCGAACGTTATTGAGCATTAATACGAACTCTTCACCGCCAAAGCGCGAAAATATATCCCCCTTGCGCATTCTCTTACTGATAGTTTTACTAAAAGCGACCAGCACTTCATCACCGGCATCGTGACCAAACTGATCATTAACCGCTTTAAATTTATCGATATCCACCATTAATACCGCTACTTGGGTTTTCTCCCGGCGGTTCAGTGACAACAAAAAGGGGCCCGCTTCCATCAGGTATTTACGGTTGTGCACCCCGGTTAAAAAGTCTTTAAAGCTCATGCCTTCCAATTCAGTATGATAGTCCTGCATTTTATTATTGATAAAAACAAAGGAGACCAATAGCAGCAACAAATTGACGATTAAGATCGCCGGAATAGTGTAAATCATACCTGTACTTTCAACCACAACCTCACCTATTTGCTTTTGAAATCTATGGTTGATTGACTCTAATAACTTATTCAGCAAACTCATCATTTCCAAATTTAAGCGTAAATAACCTTCCGACTGTAGCTCGCTGGCTGATAGTTCAATGTTTTTCAAAGGGTTGGTATTCTCCCTAAGCACATGAGCAAGCGCTCGCTGCTCCATCATTCTGAGCCTGGCATCATTTGCTATGACCCGATTAAACAATACCCTGTCATCGAAAGAAAATGCCTGAATCTTGTTATCGCTGTGATTCTTACCTGATGAAGATTTTCTGATATTAGCCCCACCGTATATCAGACTGTTTTTCGAGTTATTGATTTTCCGGTATTTTTCTAAAAACTCTATGTCTAAGGTAAACATAAAGTGACGGGACAGATAAGACAGATTATCGGTGCGACCCCGAAAATCATTCAGTGACGAGACTATATCAAACCGTTGATTTTCAATGGTTTGTGCTTTAAGGGTAATCTGATAGAAGTGAAACCCAAGATAGGTACTAAAGGCGATGATCAAGGCTAACATGCATTCAAATAGCTTAAACGAAAGCTTAAAGGGTATTTTATTTATCATTGACTCTATCCTTACTACCGTGAGCATTAAATGCCAGGACGTCATCCTGTACGTCCGATCAGCCGCCAGATAAAAGGGAAAATCTAGCACAATCAATACCTAAAAGGGCAAATCATTATGCCAAATAACAACATAAATATCCAATTATTAATTTTATGTTCAGTTTTGATTTGTGTTATTCGACTAAAAAATTCACCAAATCTGTATTACCCTGCTGATCAACCACGGAGAGCTGATATTTTCCACGTCCTTTTAACGAGACAGTTAACACTTGCCTTGCTCGACTAACGCCTTGATGTTTACCGTTTAAATACCACTGGAAGGAACCACTACCGCCCTCGGCAAGCAACTGCAGCTGCAGAGCAGGCGCCTGATATTGATACAAGCTCTGGTCGGCGATGGAAGTAATGTTGATCGACTGCTGTTCAGCTAGCAACTGTGAGCAACCTGCACTGCTATCTGGTAATCTGGCGGATCTGCGCCAGTTACTACTAAGCCAGGGTTCCAACGCCACCGGCCAAAGGGAAATCTTGCTGTATTGTAGAGGACCATATTCACAGGCAGGCTCAGCCCGCTGACCGCTACTATTACGCCACAAGTCAGCTAAGATTGCAGTTTCGGACAAGGTGGGAGGAACAGTGTCATCTACTATCCATGCCTGTTTTTTTTGCAGGCAGTTATTTGCTGTGTTATGCAAAGAGCTGACACTCGTTCCCAAAGGCCAGCAAATCTGCTGTTGGCTGACCGTGAGCGGCCTTTTCAGTGGCTTATCAATACCCAATACCCGGTACGCTTTAAACAGCAGCGGCGCGGCAGTTTTTCGACCGGAAATCCCCGGAGAGGAGCTGGCATCCGGGCGCCCAACCCAGACACCAATAGTCCACTTTTTACTCACCCCCATCGCCCAGGCCTCTCTGTGACCATAGCTAGTGCCGGTCTTCCAGCCCAGGCGCCAATCACTGTCAATGCGATTGTGACGGGTACTTTGTGCCGGATTAATTGCCAACATTTTCCAGCTGATCCAGGCGGCGCCCGGGCTCAACAAATACCGTTCGAGGCTAGGCTGGTCTTTAAGTAATTTGGGCTTAATCGTCAACCCGGCTCTGCCCAGAGCAGAATAAGCCCCGACTAGACTTTCCAACTGAGTGCCCACCCCCCCTAAAATCATCGCCACATTAGGTTTATCCGCCCCCGCTCCTTTAAGCTTTAGTCCGGAAAATTGTAACTTGGCGGCAAAATAATCAGCCCCAAGCTGCTCTAACACTTGAACTGCCGGAATATTAAGTGAGCGCTGTAACGCTTGAGTAACACTGACAGGGCCGTTAAATCCACCGCTAAAATTTCGCGGCCGGTAGGCTTTTTTATATCTGGGTGTATCTTGCAACAGAGATTGCGAGTGAATCAGCCCGCGGTCGATAGCCAGGCCATAGAGAAAAGGTTTTAAAGTGGAGCCCGGTGAGCGCACCGCCTGTACCATATCGACATGCCCAAAGCGCTGTGCGTTCAAAAAGTCAGCTGAGCCTATGTAGCTGCGCACTGCACCACTAGAATTTTCCATCACCATCAATGCTGCAGACAACCCCGACCCAGTAGTTTCAATGTAGTCGGCAACCAACATTTCCAATTGCTGCTGCAGCTCAATATCAATGTTAGTGTGAATTTTTTCACAGTCCGGGCACTGTTTCTTCAGGCGCCGGGCCAGTAGCGGAGCGATTAACGGCGCCCGTTGATTATAGGCGAACAACGGCTCCTGCAGAGCATCCACAACGCGCTGCTCGGGCCAAATTTTTAGCCCTGACATACGCCTCAATACTTTATCCCGAGCCCGTTGTGCCCTTGCCAGATGTCGGTCGGGACGCAACCTGCTAGGCGCCTGGGGCAGCACCGCCAGCAGCGCCGCCTCAGCATCGGTTAGATCCTGCAGTGGCTTGGCGAAATAGCTGCTACTGGCAGCTTGCACCCCTATTAAAGTGCCGCCATAAGGGGCTAAATTCAGGTATAAATTGAGAATCTGGGCTTTATCTAAGTGCCACTCCAATTGCAGTGCGCGCAGTAATTGCTGTAATTTACCGCGGTAACTGCGCGGGTGCGGATCCAGCAAGCGCGCCACTTGCATCGTCAAAGTAGAGCCGCCTGAAACGACCCGACCGGCGCGAAAATTCTGCCAGGCAGCGCGTAACATCGACAGCGGATTCACCCCAAAGTGATGATAAAACCAGCGATCTTCATAACCCAACAGCAGATTCAGATAGTGCTCCGGTACTGCAGCGTTGTCGATTGGGTAGCGCCACTGCTGCTGGTCATTACTGAAGGCACGCAGTACTTCGCCATTACTGGCCAGTACTACAGTGCTAAAAGACTGCTGCCGGGGCATAGGGTAGAGGTTATCCAGCAGCAATAGCAGCGATAACACTAGTACTATCGATAGACTGCCAACTTTAGCTATGGCTTTATATACCTTCACCTGCTGCTAGTTACCTGTCACTGCATGTTATCGAGGAGTGACCATAAGGGTCCCGGCCGCCGAACCCTGATGACGGATTTCCGGACGGTACATATCTTCGGCAAAGGTCGGGGGTATGCTGAAAGTGCCAGGGGTCACTGCTCGCACTAAATAGTATACCTTTTGGGTTCTTTTTCCCGGTAAATCTAAAGCCATTACAAATCTGTCATCGCGATATTCCTGGTAGTTGATTTGCAGGTCTTCCATGAGTTGTGAAATAGATTCGCCGTGCAATTGCAAATCACTTTGATCATAGCTATCAGCTAAATTCTGGTTCTCTATTTCCATTCCTGCGGGCAGTTGATCGACGATCAACGCATGACGCAGCCGGCGATCGGCACTGACTGTAAGCTCTACTATTAACTTATCGCCGCTGCGAATGCTCTGTGTGTTAAAAGGCTCGCCGTTTAACTGATAGAACTTGCGCTGCAAACGCAAGCCTTTATCTAATGGTTGGGGGGCACTGCGCTGATAGCCCGATGCACGCAGGTTCAGGTAGACATTACCTGCCCCCAGGTTTTGTAACTCTATAGACTGCTGCAGCTGAGCGTTAGTCAAGGGAACTTGCAGCCGCTGTAGCTGCTGTTGCATTTTCTTACCCGCCAGTTGCCAGGCTAAATGCATTTCTGACCCCGCCGTCTTCCTCAGTTCTTTCCCCAGTAAAAACAGCGCATTGCGCTCTTGGGTGCTCAACCACTGACGCTGTTCTAATGCTTGCACTAAGCTCAGCAGCAGCGGCTGCCAATTGCTGCTGGCGGCGTCGCTCTCCAGTAGCCAAAAACTGCCCAGTGCTAAATCGCGCACCCTACTGGAATAGTAAATACGCTCGGAGCCAAAGTCATCGACTCCGGACAGCGCCTCGCCAATCGCCTGGGCCGCTCTGTTGTTATCCCCAGCCGATTGCAGCGCCAGACCCAACTGCAGCAGTGCCAATGGGGTCTCATGGGCACTTCTGCGCTGGTACATCTGCCGCAAAATAGACAGTGGGGCCGCTTTGTGTCGCGCCAATACCTGCCCGGCGTAAGCGCGAATAGCAAACTTAGTTTCAGCGTTGATTTCTTCGTAGTAGCTGCGTATTTTTCCCGGATTGCGCAGGTAAGTGGAGACCCGCTGCAACAGCTTTTTCAGGTTCTGCTCGGGAACTTGATAACCCGCCGCTGTAGCCCGTAACAGGAAGTCCAGAACATAGACGCTCAGCCAGTGCTCCTCCGGACTCTGCTCCGACCAGAGGCCAAAACCGCCACTGGAACGCTGCATCCCCTGCAATCTGGCAATCGCCAATTTAATTGCACTGCTCCTGGCCTCACCTTCTGAGCCACTGATGCCCAATTCTGCTAACAGCTGATCGTCTACGTATAGCTGTGGAAAAACTCCGCTGGTCGTCTGTTCTAAACAGCCGTAGGGATAAGCTTTTAACGCTGACAAATGACTGGCGATATCCAGTGGCGGTCGCGATGAAACGTTCAACTGCCCGCTTAGCCCCCCGGGTATCAAGTCTCGCAACTCGGTGCTATCTAAGTTAAAGCTCTGCTTGGGAGATAATACTTTCTGCCATTGCCGGTCAGTGATAGCCCATGCCGGTTGCACCGACAGCTGCCAGTGCCTGGCCAGATCTATAGTTTGCTTTGAGTCTGTCAGTGCTATGTTGGCTAAGCTTAAATCTATCGACACTGACCTATAATCCATTGCCGCTTGCACCGGGAAGTACAGTACCCGTTTTTCACCGGCGGCCAAACTCACAGATAAACTCTGACGCTGCCTGGCTTCCCCGCTAGCAGCACTGAACGACAGACCTTGGCCTAAGTCTAGCTGTAGCTCTAGCTGTTGCTGCAACCCGGATAAGTTATTCAAATCCAGTGCCAACTGACTCAGGTCACCACCTCTGAGAAACCGCGGCTTACTCAGCTGCGCCACAATCGGCGCCGCCACTTCAATATCTCGCTGCTCGCTGCCAAAGCTATCGGCGGAAAACGCCACCGCCATCAGCCGCAGACGGCCATTAAAATTTGGAATATCCATTTGCACAGTTGCCTCACCGCGGGCATCGACATCAACCAGCCCGGAAAACAACGAAACAATTTGTACGTCCGGATCCGCTTCTCCCCCCTGCAGCGAATCGCCGTCACCACCAAACTTTAGTTGCGCTAACACTCCGGCATCGGCATTGATCAAATCTGCGTAGCTGTCTCTTGCATCAACGCCATAGGCACGCTGTTGGAAAAAGCCAGTAAAGGGGTCCGGTGACTCGAATCTGGATATATTTAACACCCCGACATCTACAGCTGCCAAGGTCAGCTGTAGCGGCCCTCTGAGTTTGTTTGCCCTGCTACCTGCTGCGACAGAAACTTTTATCGGTACCGATAACTGAGTGTTAGGCCGTATTTTACTCGGTGCCTCCAGTGTCAGTTGTAACTTTCGCTCCTCTCTATCTAATGCAAGAGGGGCAATACCCAACATCCGCCTGGGCAGTTTTTGCTGTCGCTCTGATCCCGGCTGAATCAACAGTACTGAAACGTATAAATTATGAGTATTCCAGCCCGGTTGTACTGTAAAAGAGGCTTTCGCGCCCTCTGCGGGGACGTCTATGAGCTGGCGATGTAATGCTTGGTCGGATTCCACTAACAGATAACCACGCCCTGCTGCAGGCGGCTTAATCTCTACCTCGACCAAATCACCGACCCGATAGCGCTGCTTATTCAACGCCAGACCAATCCTATCCGGGCGCCCCGCCAGAACTGTCTCATCGGCACTCCAACCGGCCCGAAATTTATAGCCAGTGACAATCTTAGTCGCAGGGTTCGTCACCTCCAAACGGTAGTGTCCCCAGTCAACCGGCAGTGAAACTGTCGCAATTTGGCCCTCGCTGATACTGAGCTGAGTATTGGAGACGCTGTAGTGACGCTCAGTATAATCAGAAGTCCAGCCCTCCCCCTCTGTATAGAGCCAGTGGTAATTACGCTGTTCGCGAATTAATTTTACCTGGAGATTGTCTGCGGCCAGTTTAGTTTTACCATCGGTGAGTAACAGCTCAAAACTAGCGTTGCTGTCATAGGGCGCACTATCATCTGCAAACATCGGCCGGATGCCTAGCAATTGTTCAGCGGGCAGGGCGAAACTGTTGGCAATACGACTTACCGGGCGCCCCCCTGAATCCAACAAACTGGCATATAGCTTTAACCGCAGTGGCGTTTTAGCTTTTCCCCAGAATGATTTCGGGGCTATTTTTAACTCTCCAAGTTTATCTAAGTGACTATCGTCTAAGCTAATACGCCGATTGAAATCAGCGATCTGGGGGTTTGAGAAGTGATATTCGCTAAAGTCCTTAAAAGGGTGAGCCGCTAATTTAGTCACTAGTTCGCTCTGCAATATATTGCTACTGGCGGGAGCACCGTACAAATACTTACCCGTGACTGACACTTGAAAAGGCGCATCAGTGGCAACAAACTCTGGTGTTTCTAAGAGCAGCTCCATGCGTTCGGGAAGAAATTCTTCAACTTGCAGCGCATAACTGCTTGCAGCTTGTCCCGCCAGTTGTGCGGTTACAGACCAGGCTCCGGTCGGTGCATCTTTGGGCAGTTGCCAGTGACTGGCGTAGTAGCCCAGAACATTGGCTGACAGACGCTGCTCACTGGCGATGCGACCATCCGGGCGTTTTAACTTAAAAGTAAGTACTTGCGGCGGCAGTAATTTACCGTCGCTGTCGCGCAACAACGCACTGACAGTTAAAGCTTCACCGGGTCGATACAAATCCCGCTCTGCGTAAAAGAACAGCTGTCGGGGGCTGTCGACGATGCCGGATACCGGGAATTCAGACAAATCCAGTACCGGACCAAACAACCTGACGATCGAGGTCTGCTGCCCTTTTATTGCCATCAACAGCTGCGCTTTTTCAAGCTGCGACGCAGAGAAGCTAGCAAAGCCTGTCGCGTTACTGCTGCGCCGTGCTATTTGTTTACCATTGGCATCCAACAGCGTTAACTGCACTTTTTCGATCGGCTCGGCGCTGGCTAAGGTGCTCACAGTGACATCTGCGCGATCCGCATAGATGCGCATATGCACCCCTAAATCGCTGACTGCAAACCAGGTAGACGGATAAGAATAGCGGTATTGGCCCGATTTTCGCATCACCGCTAAATACACCCCCTGACGCTGTAGAGGGGCAATGTTTTTTATCGGCAAATAGCTGGTAGCGGTTTGATTGCGCGCTAACTTCAAATCAAATCTGGCCGTATAAGCTAACTCAAAACTGTCGACGTAATCTCGAACCTGCCAAAAATCCAGCTGCCCTCTACGGCTATTTTCAGATAAAAATGCCACCAGCTGGCTCTCGGGAATGCGGTAAAAATCCACATCTACCTGCGGTACATTGACGGCAATTACCGGCAGCCCATCGCTTAAGGTCCCTGCCAGCAAGTTGCCATTACCGGCAAAACCCAGCATTGGGCTGATCGCCTGCACATCAACTTGCGCTGAACTGCCGGTCTTAAGGAACTTAAGATCGCCCAGTGGCAACCCCGGCTCAACAGAGACTAAGTAACTCCGCTCGGGCTCGATATTAGTGAAATACAATATTTTGGCTTTCTCATCTAAGATCCAACTGCCGTCAATCTGCTCGCCTTCCAGGGTCTCTATGTTCAGCCACTTATCTAAATCGACACTGCCCTGCACTTTGCTGGAAAAAGTGACCGCTGCGGCTATTCGTCCATCAATGCTCTGCACAGAGATGTCCAATACTCTGGCAGTTTCAGCATTAACAGTTTGCGCAAGAGCAGACCCGATCAACAGAGGGTTAATTAGCAGTGTGGCGCAAACGAAGAGCGCAGCAAAAGCTGCAGATAAATATTTCATGGCAAACGAATCCTTTTGTTTTTGCTATTATTTTATCTTAAGAGACCGCCAGCATGCCTGAGGGACAGGCATACATCTTAATGATTATCCAACACTTCTATAGCACTATCTTGCTCTTGTTGCACTATCAGCTTAAAACTGACGATGGACAGTACGGCTGTTACCACCATACAGATCACCATTGGCATAGCAGTGCCATCGTGGAAAAAACCGACCACAAAAGTCGCAGCGGCACCCATCGATATTTGAATAAAGCCCGCCAACCCGGAAGCTGTACCCGCTAACTTAGGGTTGACACTCAGCGCTCCGGACATACCGTTGGGAATAGCGATGCCATTGGAACAGGCGACCAGTGCCATCGGTATAAACAGGTAAGCGGGATGATCAAAAGAAGTGAAACTAAAATAGATCAGCACGCTGATTCCAAGTGCCAAAATAATCGAGGACATATCTAGCATCTGCCGCTCTGACAAGCGAGAGGCATAACGTCCTGAGATAAAATTACCGGACATATAACCCAGGGAAACCATAATAAAATAGAATCCATATTCACTGGGGAGCAAATCCAGTACCTTAGTGGCGTAAAAAGGCGCCCCGGCTATGAAAGCAAAAAATACTGCAGAGCCGAAAGACGTTCCCAATACATAACCTAAGTACTGGCGCTCAACGATCAACAGCTTGTACTTAGAAAAAATATTCCCCAGCTTCATATCCGCAGAGAGCTGATGGTTAGTCTCGTGCAGTTTACTGTAGCTGAAAATAAACACGATAAAACCTAAGAGTGTCACTAAGTAAAAGCTGGCACGCCAGCTGGACCACTGATCTAAATAACCGCCAATAATAGGCGATAGCATAGGTGCTACCGCCATTATCATAGTCATATAACCGAGCAAACTGGTTGATTTTCGCTTGTCGTATAAATCGCGAACGATTGCCCTAGTAATAATTATACCGGCACAACCACCTGCCGCCTGTAGTATTCGACCCGCTATCAGCTGCTCGATATTAAAAGCCAGTGCACAGCCCAAACTGGCGATGACATACACCCCAACACCGGCCAGCAGTATCGGCCTGCGACCGTATTTATCCGAGAGTGGCCCCAAAATCAACTGAGCGCAGGCAGTGGCGACTAAATACAAAGTCAGAGTCAACTGGGAAATATCGTGACTGGTATTTAGTGACTCGGTGAGATTGGGCATGGAGGGGAGAAATATATTCAATGCCACCGGCCCGATAGCCGATAATACAATTAAGATAGCGATATGGGGTTTAACGACAGCTGTTGTGTTCATTGTTCCTCGATAAGGTTGCAGTCAAAAATATCGCTGCAAACGAGACCAGAAAGTAGGCCCTGCAGTGGGACATCTTGTAACCGTATTGAAAGTGTTACTATGATATGAAGTTTGTACTTAACCGATTGCTACGGCTGTGCTTCTCGCAAGATTTTGCCAGAGATCAAAAGAAATTGATCGGGCAAACAATATAGCACACAAAATCTACTCTAGATTATTTAAACTTAAAATATTTTTTTGCTGAAATAATTTGCCCTGTAAGCTACTTAGGGGCTATTAGTATTCTTTGTCGCGAGCCGGAATTGATCCAGAACACTCTGGAATCCATCCACTACCTGCTGATCAGTATCTAAACTGAAAGCATAGTAAAGTTCGGCCTCACTTAAGGTATACACCACTTCAAATTCATCCGGATCCAGTCCCTCGCGGCGCAAAAAATGTGTGGCAACATTCTCTTCATAGGCCCACAGATCAATGCGTCCTAAATTCAACATGTTTGCCAGCGAGCTTGCATAGGGGGAAGTCAACAACTGACCATTATCGGCTACTAACTCACGCACCAGTAACAGACCTATATCATTGCGAATCCCGCCAATAATATACTGGGTCAAATCATCGGGGGTTGAAATAACCACTTTGCTGTTCTTTTTCGCCAGCAACACAACCCGCGTTTGACTGATAGGGCCCGCCCACTTAAACAGTTTTTCTCTGCTGCGGGTTCGGGTCATAGAAAACAACATAATGTTAACGCCCTGTAGTACGCTGCGATAAGCTCTGGGCCAGGGCTGTAATTTGATAGTGCTTTTGTCGAAATCTACATTGGCCTGCTTATATGCTTCGACCAGCAAATCCACCGCGATACCTTGCAACTCACCGTTTTCCCCCTGATAGTTATACGGGGGGTAACCTTCCGTGAGTATGGTAATATCATCTAAATTACTCGCCGACAGAGGCGCTTGCCAAAGCAGTAGGCTACAGCACAGCGTTGTCACTAGTCTTTTTAAATTTCCCATGACCACCTTTTTCAAATGAAAAGTATAATGGTTAAGGATAGTCTGCTTTAGATAAAAATGCTGCCAGCGGATTTAAGCCTAATCCTTAGACCTCACCCTGATTCCCTGATCGCTAAAACAAAGCTGCAGTTTTCTCGACAGCTGGTCAACCAGCACATTCAGTAGCGCTGTGATAACCAATAGCGCCAGCGCCCGGTCAAAGCGAAAATCTTCAAACGCCGAGTCGATATAAAAGCCTAAAGTGGTCACGCCCAGCACACCTAAAATAGCACTCTCACGCAAGATAATTTCAGCCCTATACATCAGCAGCGAGATAAATTTTGAATACAGATTGGGCATAATTTTGTACAAGAAAACACTAAAACTGCCTGGCTCTGTTACCTCTGTGCCAGTTTCTAGCGTAGTAATATCGCGCTGCAGCAGATAACTTATTAATCCACTGTTGTGAATAGCCAGTGCAATCACTGCCGGCAACATTGATGGCCCCAGTAACAGTAGCAAGACAAAAGCTAAAATATACTCAGGAGTTGAGCGCATCACTAGTAGCAGGCACTGACCAAAGCCATTCATCAGCCATTGACGGCGTATGCAGTTCAGCAATGGCACTAGAATAATGCACAGCAAATAAGTAGCAGCGAGCGCCATCAGCGATAACAACAAGGTACTGGCGATTCCCGGTAATCCTTGCTCCAACATCAACGAGTTCAACCACTGTGCGTATGCCGACAATTTCTCTAGCACCGACAGCTCGACATTTTTCACTACACTGGGCCAAATATCCGCACTAAAGAATCGCCATATATTGTCGCTGCTGTTAGTAAATTCGGAGCGCGGTAAAAACCACAGCGCGATAGCTATATAAAGGGGTAACAAGTAAATCTTCAACCAGTATTTAATACTGGCTATCAGCAGAAAAAATGCCAGCAACAACGCCCCTGCATAAGAGTAATCACCCTGCTTAAACGCAGTTTCCAGATGAAAACCTATGGTTGGCAGCCCTACAAAACCTAGCACCGCGCTAGTGCGCACCCCGCATTCAAAACGGTAGCGAAGATAAGAGCGCATCTGTGGCCAAACCTGAGGGAGCAATACATACAGAAAATGACTGAATTTACTGTCGGCCAACTCGGGCAGCTGAGCGAGCTTAATCGGTGCATGCTGATAGATATCGTGATACACCCGGGCAAAAGTGCAAGCGTAGGGGATAGTGATCGCCAGTATGGCAGTACTGGCTGACAGCCCAAACAACTGCATAAACAGCAGTGCCCAAAACAGCTCGTGGATAGCCCGAAAAAAGGCGCAGATAAAGCGCACTATCGGGTACCGATACAACAGCGATAACAGCAGACCTGCCACTACTGCCAAGCTCACCCCTAGCAGCGCAAAACTCAAGGTATAAAATAAATCTAATCCCAGCCCCTGGACATCGCTAACACTGGGGCTGAACAATCCCTGTAGCATTGTGCCCAGATGCCCCCAGGGCTCTGAGGCGTGGACTTGTACATCGGCGAAAACAGCAGCCAGCAACCCGGTCGCGACTAACAGCAAACTAAAATTGCGCAGCTTTAATCCGTCACTGGTACCGGCAAAGAGCCCCATCACAAGTACAGTTGCTGCAGATCTTGTTGCGACACATCCGCAGCGGCGGCGTCCAGGACAATCTTTCCCTGTTTCAGGCCGATAATACGATCAAAATAGCGCAGTGCTAAATCCCTGTCGTGCAGGGCGATAACATTGCTCTGGTGACGCTCTAATATCACCTGCAGAACTTGCTGTGCCTTAACCGAATCCAGATTAGCCACAGGTTCATCACCCAAAAAAATGGGCCGCTGCTGGAAAAAAGCCCTGGCCACCGCCACTCGCTGTTGCTGGCCGCCGGATAGTTTGCCCACCGATGCCTGCAATTTGTCGTCAATGCTCAGTTGTTCGGCGATTGCCCTGACTTCTTGAAGGGCTTGCGGGTTGGGCCACAATATATTAAATAAGTTTTTAATCGCCCCGAACTGCGCTAACTTTCCCAGATAGATATTGTTGTAGCAGTTTAAGCCACTAATTAACTGCCGATCCTGAGTACAATAGGCGATATTGGCGCTGTGCTGAGAGGCCAATAGATTTAATAAGGTCGATTTTCCGACCCCGCTCTGGCCGACAATCGCCACGCTTTCGCCAGTACCTATTTGCAGACAAATATCATCCAGAACCAATTTTGAGTGGTAAGAAAATGAGCAGTGGCGCAGTTCAAACAACATAGTTTTATCTTTTGGCTGTAATAAAGGGCTTAAGGTTGCAGTAAATCCAGAGCGATAGCGGTCTCTTTTATCGCTTGATAATCGGCATTTTCAGCCGCTATAAAGCCGGAGCGCGGAAACTGTTTTAATAACTGCGGATCGCGCATTTTTAGCAGTGCTGCCTGAACTTTATCACTAAAGCCTGGCCCGTAGTCCCCATCCACACCTGCGCGAATGCTCCACTGATAATCCGTGTACTGCGGGGTTTGCCAAATCACTGAGACCTTGCTCAGATCCACCTTACCGGCAGCCAACATACTTTGCCACACTTGGTAATTAACCGCCCCCACTTGGTAGGCACCCGCCTGTACTTGGTTGATGGTCAGGCTGTGATCGCCACTATAACCTACCGCACTAAACAGTTGTTGCGGCGAGCGCTGCAGCTGCTGGCGGATATAGTACTCGGGCATTAACCGTCCAGAGGTAGAACCTTTAGAGCCAAAGGTAAAGGTTTTACCGGCAATACCCTGGGGAAAGCTGTCACTGCGGTTCAGGCCGGTTGAGTGATGAGCGATAAAATAGCTTTTGAACTGTCGATCTTCGACCCCCTGGGCAATTGCCCGCGAGCCCGGCACCAGCTGGCGCGCACGCACCCCCGAGAGACCGCCAAACCAGGCCAGCTGCACTTGGTTATTGCGAAACGCACCAATCGCCGCCGCGTAGGATTTAACCGGAATGTAGTTAACTTGCACGCCAAGTTCTGCGCTTAGATAATCGGCGACTTTTTGGAAGCGCAAGCGCAATTGGCTCTGATCCTGATCGGGAATAGCGGTGAAGGTTAAGACCTTATTGTTGCTTTGCGAGGCTCCATTGACCATCGCAGAAAAGACACTGATCAGTATTAACAGTGATGAACCAATGGATTTAATCGACATGCTATAGCCTCAAGTATAAAAAAGCGCACATCATAGCAGAAAAGTTCACTGTATTTATCAGCGAAGCTACTATTGAGGCATTATCGCTGTAAACCAGAGGGGTTCCTAATGGCTTCGCCTATTATCCTGCCCCTCTGCGGGATTGATCGGTACTCTCGACCAACACTCCCTCGCCAATTCGATTAATTTCGCCCCACAGACCGGTTGATATTTCGATACCCTGCTCGACACTATGCTGTTTATTCTCGGCTATTTTCTGTGCACTGCTATAAAGTACTTCACCGACAGCGCTGCCTTTTTTAAGTGATGGCTGCAGGTCTACCCTGGCACTGCAAATAATCGTTAAGCTCTGCTGTTGTTGATCAGAGTAACTTAAATCAGTTAATGCCTCGCTGTAATTTGGATACCTATGCCCGGCTTTAATCGAGGCCGTGTACTCCGTGACTTTGTTTTTGCCGTTTTGCCAATAGGCGGCCACACTTACCC
>Ga0209395_1004926_pt1 | contig 15325 bp, 8 predicted proteins | sample GOMGulsemesocosm_3_FD_184635 | JGI IMG/M metagenome (GOLD analysis project Ga0209395, IMG submission 184635) | Methane-oxidizing microbial communities from mesocosms in the Gulf of Mexico - GOM9D Gulf of Mexico (SPAdes) (version 2) | ecosystem: Environmental > Aquatic > Marine > Cold seeps... | reverse complement strand
TATTGTATTAAATCAGTTGCAAGCACGTTTGAATCCCTATATCATGCGTTTTCTTTCAAGGCATCTCCTTGAAGAATGTATGCCCCGATAGCTCAGTTGGTAGAGCAGAGGATTGAAAATCCTCGTGTCCCTGGTTCAAATCCGGGTCGGGGCACCATATTATAGAATACAAAAAGCCTGCTAATTTAGTAGGCTTTTTTCGTTTCTGAGAGAAAATATTTGTTATAGTCATTGAAGACTGTTTGTCTGGCTAAGGAGATAGGCTATGAAACTTATAATGGTAGTGTGGTTTTTGGTAACGTGTATTATCGGTTGCAAAAATGAAGATCAAGAAATCAAGCTAAGCAATAAGTTCAATAATAAATATGAACAATCAGCAACGGAAGCTCCTATGAAAAATAAACAATCATCATGCCCAGTGATAGAAAACAGACAGTGGCATGCTCAATTAGTGCAGCAAGAACAAATGCACAATGACGAACCTCAATTTAAACTGATGCTAAGTGGTGATCTCAGTTTACCTACTCCTGGTTATAGGCATTCTTGGTCTAAAGAGATTATCGATGATACCTCTCCTCCAAACTTAAAGCTTGATATTTCATTTAGTGAACCGCAACAGATGGTGATTCAGGTGGTGTCTTCAAAAAAAATTAAACACACAATAGATACTTCAATATCATCGTTTGGGCGAGTGATGGTCTTTTGCGGTGACACTCTTTTAGCTGATATAAAAAACGTTAAAGCAGAGTAACCCTAACGGATTATCATTAGGGTATAGGTAAGGCTTTAGATGAAAGCTTAACTGACCTTAGTTTTTTTGTAAGAAATTTTCGAAACTTGCTTTTAGGGCGCCGTAGTCGTTTTCAATTTCGGTAATAATAGCCAATAAATCATTAAAGTTAACATCATCAATATTTTCAATAATGTTTTTTTCTATTGATTTAGCTAACTCTTGCATACGATATGCGTATAAGTTCCCTGAAGCCCCTCTAATGCTATGAGCTGCACGTTTAGACAGTTCAACATTATTACTTTCCACGGCCTGTTTTAGCTCTTCTATGTGTCCTGGCATGTCTTCTAAATACATACTAATAAGTTTACTAAGCAGTTGGGTATTTCCGCGTACTCTATTTAATGCCGTCTCAGAGTCCCAAATCAGCGTGCTAGGGTCTACGATTGGTTTAGCAGATAGCTGATCATTTGAAGATGAACTGTCTAGGGAGCTATCATCTTCGGATAAAACACTATCGTCAACGACCTTAATAAAGTCTTCAACGCTAAGCCCTTGCTTTTCTATTAACCAAAGTTGCAGTGTTTCGATCAAACGTTCTGATTCAATGGGTTTAGTCATATAATCGTCCATCCCAGCCTTAATGCACTTCTCTTTGTCGCCTTCCATAGCATTGGCTGTCATAGCTACGATGGTGATGTTTTTGTGAATATCTCCTGCATCTCCCCGCCGAATTGCACGGGTGGCATCGTAACCATCCATCTCTGGCATTTGGCAATCCATTAATATCAGTGTGTAAGGGGCATTATCGGGTGCTGTTTGTATGGCCGTTATTGCTTCTAAACCGTTTGCTGCTATATCGGCGGTTAAGTTAAATTCATTTAAAATACCTAAAGCGACATGCTGATTAATTCTATTATCTTCGACAATTAGTAAGCGAGTATTTTCTGGCCATGTGAAGGTATTTAAATGCAGTTTTTTCTCATTGCCTCGTTTAAGTGACTTTATATAGTCTCGCGTAATTAATGGGTTAGCTTGCTTTAATGTTTCACCATCGTCAGATAAAATCGCTAAAGTATCAAATAAATCACTGGTTGTTGCTGGTTTGGTAAAAAAGGCACTAAAGCCAATATCTGAATAGAACTGGTTGTCATTTTTAATACTAATTGACGTCATCATGACAAGTTTCATCGCATTAAAACGTTTAAATAAAATCCCACCTAGTTCTGCACCATCCATATGTGGCATCTGCATATCTAGCAGAGCAATATCAAACATTTGGTTAGGGTGTTCTAATGCGTAATTTTCACAGCAAGCTATTGCACTTTGTCCGCTATCGGCTTCTACGACTTTAGCTCCCCAATGTGTTAATTGGCCATTGACCACTTCTCTATTTGTTGCATTGTCGTCTACGACCAATATGTTTAACGTCTGTATATCGAAGCTTGGCAGTACTTGAGTTGATTTTTCACTGTTACTTAACTCTACTTTAAAAGCGAAGGTACTGCCTTGATTTAGCTCGGTGGAAACATGAATATCACCACCCATTAATATACAGAGCTTTTTAGTTATTGCTAAACCTAAACCTGTACCACCATATTCACGAGTAGTTGAAGCATCAACTTGAGTAAATTTATCAAATAAGAACGGAATTTTGTTATTAGGAATACCAATCCCTGTATCTGTAATTGAGCATGATAAACTTAAAGTGTTATTTGAGTTGGTCGTGGTAGAAACACGAACGACAATTTCACCTTTTGCGGTGAATTTAATTGCATTGGATACGAGGTTAGTTAAAATTTGTCTAATTCGACCTGAATCACCTTTTACCATAGATTCTTCAATGTCTCTGACATCAAGAATAAGCTCGAGATCTTTTTCTTGAGCATTCAATGCCATGGCATCACAAAATTCACCTAGCATTTGTCTTAAATCAAAATCGATTAGTTCTAATTCAAGCTTTCCGGCTTCCACTTTAGAAAAATCGAGAATATCATTGATAAGCGTTAATAAAGACTCAGCACTTGATTTAGCTAAATGTACTTTATCTACTTGGTCGGAGTTTAATTTACTATTGAGTAATAAACCTAACATCCCTAAAACACCATTCATTGGTGTTCTGATCTCATGACTCATACTGGCTAAAAATTCACTTTTTAAGTGACTGTTCTGTTCAGCAATTTTTGACGCTTTTTTAAGTAAATGTCGGGCATTATTTTGTACTATGGTGGCGGCGAATAAATCACTTATCTCATGAAGAATAGATGCATTACTATTCATATTATCAAGGCGATTTTCTGAACTAAATACTAAGGTTCCAAGTCCTTCATTTTTCGAACCCATACCATATATGGGGATCAGGTAATGGTAATTTGCATCATTGATATTATCGATAAAACAAATTTTACCGTTTGATTGCTTACCCTGTGCTAAACAATTATGCGCCAGTGCTTTTAGTTTGGCTTGGTCGGGTTGTTCTAGTATATCCTGACTATGCCAAGCAAGTGACTCAGTATTATCGTCTATATTATTTTCATCATTTTCAAAAATTAGCACACCAGAAAATGTTAAACCAGAAAGGAACTGTAAAGTTAAAATAGACCTAAACGCTTTAATCGAACGTTTTGCCATTGGCATTTGTTCAGCCAATGTTTCAGCGACATTTAGTTTGATTTGAATAAGCTCATGTTGCTGATTTTGTTGTTTTTCAATTGTTTTTCGTTCACTAATGTCGCGCATCATGGCCGTAAAGTGGTATTCGTTTTCTACTTTGACTTCTGATATGGCTAATTCTAGTGGGAATATTGAGCCATCTGAACGTAAACCTTCTACTTCAATGACTTTGTTTATTATTGCCCCTTCGCCGACTTTTTGAAAGGTGTGGAAAGCTTCAGTATGAGGGGCTCTGTAGGGCTCTGGCATTAAAGACGTTATGCTTTTTCCGATAATATCCCTATTGTTGTATTGAAATATTTTTTCACCCGCAGGGTTTAATGCGGTAATACAACCTTCAGAATTAAGAGATATTATGCCGTCTGCTACAGAATCAAATATACCTCGAGATTGTGCCTCACTTTTAGCTAAAGCTGACTCTGCATTTTTACGGTCGGTAATTTCAAGGTGTATACCCACCATACGACTAGGTTTGTGATCCTCCGTCCAAGAAACCACTTTTCCTGAGCTATATACCCAAACCCATTGCCCAGACTTATGTTTCATTTTCGCTTCAATAGAGTATTCAGGAATGGCGCCTGACCAGTATTGTTCAAGTTTTTCGCTAGACTCAGCTAGACTGTCAGGGTGGGTGTTAGCCAACCATGTATCGAGTGATACCGGTTCAAGCTCTGCTAATGTATATCCTATAATTTCGGCCCAACGCTCATTAAATGAGATGGTGTTCGCTTCAATCCCCCAATCCCAAATGCCTAAATAGGCACTTTCAATAATGAGTTTTAACTGGCTTGAACTTTCAGCGAGTGCAAATTCAGTCAATTTTTTATGTGTAATATCAGTCCGAATAGCAATATAGCTTTGTGGACGTTTATTTTTATCCATAAACGGAATAATAGTGGTGTCTACCCAATAGAGAGAGCCATCTTTGGCTTTATTGCACACTTCACTACGCCATGTTTTACCGGATGATACGGTTTTAAACATGTTTTTCCAGAAGAGTAGCTCATGGGTTCCTGAATTCAGTATTCGGTGGTTACTTCCTAATAGTTCTTCAAGTTCATAACCTGAAATGTCTAAGAACTTTTGATTAGCGAAAGTGATTGTGCCTTTGATGTCGGTAATGGCGACAATTGAGTGTTGATCAAGTGCGTATTTTTGTTCTTCAAGTAATTCAAGAGCTCTTTGAACGTCATTTTTGCTGTCTTTTAGTTGTTCAACATATTTCTCGCGTACGTTGAACATGGTATTAAAGGATGTAATAAGTCGGTTAATTTCATTGGAGGAATTGTTTGATTGAATTTTATTACTTTTACCTTGGGCAAAGTCGGTTGTTGCTTGTACTAAAGCCGTTATTGGGCGAGTCAATCGTTTAGTGACAAAATATGAAATAACAAAAACTATGATTATCATGCAAATAACCGTGATTAGCATCGTATTTAGCATTATGGTTGATGCACTTAAAGCATCGTCTTCGTTCATTTCGCTCACGAGTAGCCAATCAATGTCGCCAGCTCTAATGGTTCTGTGAGTTCCTATCACTCTAGAGTTTGGGCCATTATAATTTTGTACTTCAAACGAGGGCTGTGTGCTTGAATCTTCTCGTGTTTGGAGCCATTGGTTAACATTGATAGTGTTAATTTCTTTATGTAATACGTCGTCCCAATTATTGTTGATAGGAGTACGTAGTAGACGATCAGTACCAACCAAATAATGTTTGATGGAGCGGTCTTCATTTGCCGTTGTTTTAAAAGCATCAAAAATTCCATCGATAGATACTTGTACTGCAAATACACCAATCAACTTATCGTTTGAATCAAAAATAGGGGATGATAAGAAACCTGATATTAGGTTATTCGATAACGTATAACGTTCTATGCCAAAGAAGGTTGTTTTTCTACTTTCTATTGTTTTATTAAAAGCGTTTGAAAATTTAGTATTAGCGTATTTTCCGGTGTTAATATTTTCTCTTAATTCAGGATGCTTATTAAAGGTGAACAGGATGTCGCCGGTGAGATCAATTAATAATACGTCATTAACATGCTCTAAATTTTTCTTAAAAATAAGTAAATCTTTTTGGTTATTATCTCTAATTTCTTTTTGTTTAGATGCATTAATCGAATGAGATAAATCAGTGTTACCGTGTGGCCTATTTGTTTTATATGTTGAGAATAGCTCCGCGGTGCCACTCATTTGAGCTTGAATATTAATTTCTCTAAAAAGATAATTAAACCAATTATCAACAAATTTTTGGCCAAGGTTTGCAGACTGTTTTAATTCTTTTTGGGCGAGCAAGTTTAAGCTGTTTTTAGTTTGGTAATAATCTAAAACACTGGCAACCATGACAGGAGTGAGTGATAAAAGCAAAAACCAAGCGAATAAACTAAACCGTAAAGAATTCCATATTGAATATCTAGTTGAGGATTCAGGGATAGGGTTGTTGTCGTTGTGCATAGTCTTCCCAAACGTTAAATAGTTTTCTTGTGTTATTAGGTGTTTACCGCATGATTAATAATAGACAGTTTTGTATATTCTTGGTATTAAATTGTGCCTTTTTAGTCATTAATTCATCAACAAAACTGTAAATAACCAATAGTGAGCAGAAATTAACGATATATTGCTCAAAAATTAGAAAAATCATCAAGGTTAGCTAAACTTATTTAAAAGATCTATATGAGAATTAGGTTTGAAAAAAGAACATTCCAATTCAACTCTATTAACCGGTACGCTTGATTTTTTAGAGCATGTTGAAAAAAAGATACATGATGATATTAGTCTTATGGATTACTTCTATTATTTTCATGATCAAATCTTAAAAGTTATCCCGCTCAAGAATATTTATGTCGCTTTATACAATGAACAAAAAAATGTTATTAGTTTTCCTTTCAACATCGATGAGTTTGAAGGAGAAATAGATGCGTATCGTGAATTTACTTATAACGACCCTAATCAATCTCCTACTGCGTGGGTTATTGGGCACAAAAAGAAATTATTGATGGAAGCGAATAAAGCAACGGAGAACCCCGTTGTCGGTTTAAGTTGGAGAGGGACAAAAGCACATCAATGGTACGGTATTCCCTTACTTTCTGTGCAAGGAAAGTGTTTTGGGGCGGTAGTTATTCAAAATTACCAGGTTGAAGACCGTTTTACTGACGAGCAGCTAAAAATATTCGAGATTGCTTCAAGGAATATTTCGCAGGCTCTAGTTAAGCAAGAGTCATTGTCTAACCAAACCAATATAGACAGCGAAGATAAGATCAGAACTTTGCAAAGGGAGCTTACCCGTACAAATACCTCTGAAAAACTACAAAGTGCCTTATTCAAAATTGCTTCTTTAAGCTTTCACGAAAATAATATGTTTTCGTTCTATGAAAATATTCATAATATTATTGATGAATTGATTTTTGCAAAAAACTTTTTAATTGGTTTATACGATGAAGAGCTTCAGGTAATAAATTTTCCTTATTTTATTGATGAAAAGGATGGCAGTACTTTACAAAATCAAACGGTGGAATTAGGTAAAGGCATCAGTTCGTTTGTGGTTTCTACAAGAAAACCCCAGTTACTTGATGGGGGGAGATATGACCAACTGATCGCTGAAGGCACTATAGAAGATAAAATAGGCACTGATTTTACTTCTTGGATAGGAGCCCCGATGATGTCATCAACAGGTGTTATGCATGGCATTATTGTTATTCAGAGCTACGATGTAAAAGTTATATATTCTCACTCAGATTTAGAATTGTTGAGTTTTGTTGCTAATAATGTTGCTAATGCTATTGAATCTACGATAAACACTCGCCAACGAACTGAGTCTCAGCTTAAATTAGCAACACAACACCGTATGTTGCAAGACACTAACAACGATCTCAATAAAATGGTGGCAAAATTAAAGGCTACCCAGAAAGAGCTTATTCAAAAAGAAAAAATGGCTAGTTTAGGTGGTTTAGTGGCAGGTATAGCTCATGAAATTAATACACCGTTAGGTATTTGTGTAACTGGAGTTAGCCACTTACAAGAAGAATATAAAACAATAAAAAAAGCGATAGATAATGATACATTAACCGAAGAAAATCTTAATTATTTTTTTGAAGATGTCGAAGAGGTTCTAGCGATATTGCAAACTAATACGGTAAGAGGGGCTGAGCTTGTTAATAGTTTTAAACAAGTCGCCGTTGACCAATCTTCTAATGATGTTAGATCTATTAATTTACATAATTATATTCACGATATCATTCTTTCTTTACGACCGACATTGAAACGTTCGCCAGTTGATATTCAAGTGAAATGTCATGAGGGCATCTCGGTAGATGTTAATGCTGGAGCAGTATCCCAAATTATTAGCAACCTTATTCTTAATTCAATTACACATGGTTTTAAGCCTGAAGAACCAGGAAAAATATTAATTGAATGCTACGAAAAGAAAGGGTTTATGTTTATTAAATTTGCAGATAATGGCATAGGAGTAGATGAGGAGGCACTTAAAGTGATTTTTGAGCCTTTTTATACCACCAAACGCGGCGAAGGCGGTAGTGGACTTGGTACACATTTGGTTTATAACTTAGTCAACACGGCGCTTAAAGGTAAAATTACGGTACAGAGTAAACTTGGTAAAGGGTTAGCTTATTTGATCAAGTTTTCAATGAGTACTGATAAACCTAAGCAACCAGGGTAAACGAAGTTCATATCAGGCTAACTCATAACCGATGAACTTAAGCGCTATATTGTTATTAATCTTGGTAGGCATTATTGATTTTTTGAGCTTCATCAATGTTTTCTAGCAATATATCAACGATCTTTGGATCTAAATGTTTTCCACTCACTTCATGCATAAATGCGACTACTTCCTCAATCGACCACGCCTCTTTATAGCAACGTTTATGTGTTAGCGCATCAAAGACATCAGCTACCGCTACTATTCGTCCAAATATATGTATATCTTCAGCTTTCAGCCCTGAAGGATAGCCAGTACCATCATATTTTTCATGATGTTGTTGTGAAATAATAGCCGCTGTTTTTAATATTGGCCGACTAGAGCCACTTAATATATTAAAACCTACCGAAGGGTGCTCTTTCATTATATCCATTTCAGAATCATCAAGCCTACCGGGTTTTAGTAGTACGGAATCAGGTGTCGCAATTTTACCTATGTCATGCATGGGAGCTGCTTGTTTAAGTAAGTTGCAATCTTCTTCACTTAAGCCTAACCGTTCAGCAAGTAAATAGCTTACCTCAGACATACGTCTAATATGGTTTCCTGCTTCCTGGGAACGTGATTCAACTACATCACCTAGTCTATAAATTAAGTCTTCTTGAGTGTCTATTATTTCTTTGTTTAATAAAAGGTTATCGAAGGCTAGGCTGACATTTCCTGAAAATACTTCTAATAATTTCGTATCAATTTCATTGATGTTATTAATACCTTTTAAGTAAAGTAAACTGACTTTGTCTGACTTACTAGGAAAGTAACCAACAAGGGTGTCCTCTTCAAAAATACTGTGTTTAGCTTCTATCGCTTTATTTAAAAAATTTTGCACCTCTTCATCGATAGAATAGGGCTCACTTTCCTCATTAATTTGCGCGATGACTTGATAATCGTTTTCTGAATAAATAGCCCCAAGGCCTTTTACTTGCACCAACATACTAGGTTCATTAACGTGTAACAGTGAAACAACCTGTTGAAGTAAACCACTAAAAAATTGTCGTAATGTTCTGTGTTCTAATACATCTGTTGTTGATGCGATGACACGCTCTAAACCTTCTCGATAGGATTTTTGATACATACGAGCTTCTTCTACGGTTATGATATCGCGATAGGCTCGAAGTGCTGCAAAGACAGTGGTAAAAAGTTTTTTACGATTGAGCTCGGTTTTTTCTTTGTAATCGTTAATATCGTAATCAACAATAACTTGTTCTTCAGGGGCTTGTCCGGGTTGTCCTGTGCGAAGTACTATTCGGGTAAAATCGTTTTTTAAGTCTTGCCTTATAGCTTTTGCTAACATTAAACCAGCATCGTCAGACTCCATAACCACATCGAGAAAAACTAAAGCAATATCTGCCTCTTTAGTCATTAATTTAAGCCCTTCTTTGCCGGTGTAGGCATGAAAAAACTCTAATTTTCTTCCATCTAGCTCAAAGCGTTTTAATGCCATTTTGGTAATCGTATGGATATCCTCTTCATCATCAACAATGGCTATTTTCCAGGGTGCTAACGTAGGCTCCGAACTTTTATTCAAAAATGAAAGTGGCATATAGACTCAATTACTCAATGGCTAGTAATATATTTATAGTAAAAAAACAAAAAAAACAAAAGGTCATCAAAAAATAAAGTAAAAAAAAACGTTATTTTCGACAATCGAAAATAACGTTGAGGTAATGGCTGTAGTTAGTTGTTTTATATGTTGAATTACAAACTATTGAAACTCTGCACTGTTGTAATATAGTGGTTTCATTGACCCGCAATAAGTGAGTTTATAATGAATTTCATTCTGTTTTGGTACGGCTGAAGAAGAGGTGAAGTTTGTAAGGCAATTCACATCATCAGACAAATAGATTAAATGTTCATAACTGGGGGACTGTTGTATTTTATGAATCAGTATTCGTTCGTTATTTCTAAGCGGTACAATATGATATTCTTGTCTTTTATTTGACTCTTTTGGCTCATCTATTAACTTAGAAAACAACTGCTTACCAAAAGTTATTTTCATATCGGTATAAACTTCCATGCCGTCTTTTTTGTAATTTCCTGAATAAACATCAGCATTTATTTCTACTTCATTTCCGCGGATCAAACGCTCTAAGTTGAACTCATCGGTTTTGATAGTCACTAACGGAGCATCTTTTACCAACTGTAATAATGCTAGGTCTTTTACTTCAAGCTTATAAAGTAGTTGAACGTTTTTAGGTTCTTCCAAAGAAAACATATAAGAAGCAAATATTGAAGACCCTTTATTAAGTAGTTTCATGCCATGAATACCCATATATTTAGGATCTAATGGCGGAGGCGGCTTAACTTCTTCTTCGGCAAATACGGAAAAACTTATTAGGAATATTAATAGGGAAGTTACAACGTTGTTCATAATACGCTTTCTTTAATTAATCGTATTATTGAGTTTAGCAGTTTTGTTAAAAAAGTTTAGGGGATTTTAAGAGTAAATATCCCATCATAGTGAATTAATGATGGGATATTACTTTTATTTAACAGTTAGTTAACAAGTTAGGTGGCGTATTTAATAAAAACGGTTATTAAAATGTATAGGTTGCTGTTAATTGGAACGTTCTTCCGTTAGATAAGTAGTTAGCAGCCGTTTCATACTCTTTGTCGAATACGTTATTAACTTTACCTACGACTGTTAAGTTATCTGTAACTCGATAATCTGCAGAGGCATCAAACAACCAATAGTCATCTAAAGGTTCTACTTTAGTAGAGTCCATTGATTCATCACGATAGCTAACGATACCATTAACGGTAAAGTCATCAAAATGATAACCAATTGTATAGTTTGCAGTAATTTTTGGTCTGCGTAACAACTCTTTCTCAGTACTTACATCTTCAGTTTCAACGTAAGCAAGCGCAAGTTGTTGACTAACACTCTCAGTATTATAACCCCAACTTAGTTCAGCACCTTTGATCTTTGCGTTATTGATATTAGCTGGTTGCCATAGACCTTGCGCATTTGGAGCCCAAGCGATTAAGTTTTCAATCTCAGAGTCAAAAATACTGATTTCGAATTGGCTATTTTCACCTTGGTTTCTGACAAGTAACTCAATATTGTCGATGTTTTCTGGTAATAACTCAGGGTTACCTGAACCAGGCCAGTATAAGTCGTTAAACGTTGGCGCTTTAAAACCAGTGGCTTTATTGATACTAACAAGCCAGTTTTCGTTAACTTGATAGCCAGCTGCAAGGCTGTAAGAGGTTTCTGTGCCAACGGTTTCTACGTCATCATGGCGAACAGCACCTTCTAATAAAAAAGCATCTTGATTATGACGAACTTGCAGGTATGCCGCGTTTACATCACGTTCAGTAACCTCCCACGATTGAAACCCTGGAGTCCATAAATCTTTATCTTGTTTGCCGTAAATCTTTTCAACATAAGAATCTAAACCAACAGTTAAAGATGTTTCATCTGAGTGGTTATATTGGCCTAGTATTGAAAGTTGATTACGTTGTGTTTGTATTACATCGCCATCTTCTTTCGCAATACCATTACCAAATGATTGACCTTGATCTTGGCTTTTAGACAAGTTGATAGAACCAAAAAACTTATCTACGCTGTATTCTGCACCAAGGTTTACATGATAATTTTCACGCTCTTCTTCATTTGCATAGAAGCTTGGGCATGCTTTAGTGGCGTCATCCCAACAAGGTGAATCAGGGTATGATGCATCATGTTCTGAACTGCCTTCATTCCAGTTTGAAGCTAATGTTAATGTTACATCTTCATTTATTTCACTTTTACCCACTGCACTAAATGTTAGGCGATCATAACCATCTTCATCAGGTTCATTGATATCATAAGGTGATGATGTTGTTTGGTACGCGGTAAATCCATCAGATTTTTCACCCGCTAATGTTAACGTTAGTGAATGTTGTTCATTACCTAATCCCACTGAACCACTCGCTTTCTTTAAACCATTACTACCAGTACCTAATGTAACGCTACCTTCACCCGAGGTTAATTTTTTAGTGAATATTTGAATAACACCACCAAAAGCATCTGATCCCCATAATGCGGCACGAGGACCTTTTACCACTTCAATACGCTCTATTTGCGCTGGTGATATAGCTGCGAAATTAGTTGTGCCTAATGTTGCAGAACCAATACGTACACCATCTACTAAAACGAGAGTGTGGTTACTATTCGTACCACGCATAAAAACAGTGCTAGATTGGCCAGCACCACCTTGTTTTACAACGCTTATCCCTGCTACTTGATTTAATAAATCGGTTACATTTTGTGGTTGTAGTTGCGCAATTTGTTCAGCGTCAATAATGGTTGAAGCAGACAAAGACAAGAACTGTTCCTGCTGAGTTCTACTGGCAGTGATCAGTAATGTTTCATCGCTTTCTTCAAAAGCTAAAACGGAGGTTGGCGCTGCTAAACCGATTGATATTAAAGTTGCAGTTAAGATGTTTTTTTTCATGTTTTCCTCATTTAAGGTGCCCACCGCACCTTGTTGATATCTCGATTAAGAGATTGAATTAATAATAAAGGCCGGTCTCCGGACTTATTTAAAATGACAGTGTTAGCCATTATAAAATTACCGTTGCGGGGGCAGTACAGGCTTTGACTTAGCGTTTGCTATGACGTACCTGTTTCCCGTTTCATTCGTTTAAAACGAACACCTTTACCATGTATTTGTGCTTACGTAACGCATTGCTACATAAGCGCTTACCTCGGTCATTATTGACACTTGGCGGTTGAGTGTTCTTTATTGTTTGATGTAAAGAGCACTCAAATTCTTTTTAGTTAACTTCAGCTCGAGTTAATGTTGAATAATATTGTCGAGCTTTATCAATGTTTTTACATAGAGTTTTTAGTTCAGGTAACAGCCTTGCGGTTGTTCTATGTAATTTGTCTGAATTGGGTTGAATAAATTTGTTATGTTGTGCGGCCGGAATTTCCTTCCACTGAGACCATTTTATGGCATTTGGGTTAGGTTCTCCTATCGACATAGGTTGTACAATGACTTGTGGCTTTGCGATCACCACTTGTTCTAGCCCAATTTGCGGATAATCTGTTGCGCTGCTTTCAAAAGGATTGCTGGCACCACATACATTAAGATGTTGCTGGGGTAGTGCATTTTTCCCAACGGTTGTTAATGGGTTTGACCATAATTCATAAAAAACAGAAATGGGGGCTTTATTGGCATAGGTATCTTTGATTGATTGCAACTCGGTCTCAAAGGCTAAAGCCAGTTTTTCACCACGTTGATTTACTCCAGTGAGTTCACCGAATCGTCGTAACTCTCTGGCGATATCTGATAATTCTTTTGCATCAGAATAAACAATATTAAGACCGAGCTTTTCTAATCGTGCTAAATCGTCACTTGGGTTACCTGTTTTCCAGGCAATAATAATATCGGGCTGATAAGCAAGGATCTTCTCTATTTTTAAGCGTGCGTAGTTGCCAATGCGTGGGATCTTATTCGCTTGTTTAGGGTAGTCAGAATGCTCGGTTGTACCAACGATTCTATCACCAACACCTAAGCTAAAAAGCATTTCTACAATATGAGGTGCTAACGCAATGATCCGCTGATTTTCTTTGCTGCTTATATCTTGTTGGCTTTTTTCAGAAGCTAAGACATTCGCTAAAACATTGCATGAACCACAAATTAATATCAGCGTAAAAGCGTGCTTAAGCATTGTTGATAAACGAGTCATGTTACCAGTCCACACCTTTTTGAACACGTACGCCATTGTCAAACGCATGTTTAATCGATTGCACTTCAGACACGGTATCGGCAAGTTCTATAATTTGTCGATGACAGGCGCGACCGGTAATTACGACATGTTGCATAGTTGGGCGATTTTTCAACGCAGTTAATACATCCTCTAATTCAATATAACCATATGTCACCATGTAGGTTAATTCGTCTAGTAAAACGATATCGATAGAGTCATCGGCTAACATCTTTTTTGACTCTGTCCATGCAATTTGTGCCGCCGCGGTGTCAGCTTCTTTATTTTGGGTTTCCCATGTAAAGCCGGTTTTCATCACGTGGTGCTGTACACCATGTTGTTTAAGTAAGTTCATTTCGCCACATTCCCATGTGCCTTTGATAAATTGAACAATGCCAGCTTGTAAACCATGGCCAACAGAACGGGTGATCATACCAAAACCTGATGTTGATTTACCTTTTCCGTTACCGGTAATAACAAGCAGTAAACCTTTATCTTCTGTAGCTGCTGCGATACGTTCATCAACTTTTTCTTTCAATTTTTGTTGACGTTTTTTATGGTTTTCTTTTTTTTGCTCGTCATTAATCATGATGTTTGTTCCATTGGGTTAATATGTTGTTCAATTGTGTCAAATGTAGATGTTGTTCGCAGGCATCAGCAAGGGCGTCAATAGCTGTATTTTGTTGTTGTTCATAACTACTCGGTAAGGTTACTGTTGCGCCTGCCCATTCTATAATAAGTTGTAATGCTGCTGGTTCATCAAAAAGTCCATGCAAATAGCTGCCTGCAATTTGGTTGTCGTTTGAAACATAGCCAGATGTACTCTGGTTATGTTTGAGCAACCATTGGTGCGGCATATCTTGATGAGTTATTGTAGCAAATTGACTTTGACCTGCGTGTATTTCATAACCAGAAATAGCCGCACTTTTACCATTTAATTTTATTTGTCCGTTCACGTTTAGTAACGTTTTCTTGGCAGCTAGAGTGGTGTGTATAGGTATGTAAGCTAAACCTGTTGAATCGCCAATATTCCCCTCAATTCCTAGAGGATCAGAAATGGTGTTGCCGAGTATTTGATAGCCGCCACATATTCCTATTATTTTTCCGCCATAACGCAAGTGTTTTGCTATGTCTTTATCCCAACCTTGTGTTTTTAAAAACTCAATATCTGCTCGTACATTTTTAGTGCCCGGTAAAATAATTAGATCAGCAGGGGGTAGTCGAGTTTCTTGAGACTCTTTGGCATAAACAAAGGTAAAGTCTATTTCTGGATGCCAGCGTAGGGCGTCAAAATCATTATGATTACTGGTGCGAGGGTAAACGGGCACAATGACTCTTAGTTTGGTTTCGGTATGAGTTTGTTGTTCGTCAATCGCGTCTTCTGCCGCAATATGTAATCCGTGTAAGTAGGGAAGAACACCTAAAACGGGTTTGTTGGTTTTATTTTCTAACCAATCAAGACCTGATTGCAATAAAGCGATATCACCTCGAAAACGATTAATAACAAAACCAACAACACG